>Ga0163199_1000265_pt1 | contig 33096 bp, 26 predicted proteins | sample PL_2010_150m_FD_113537 | JGI IMG/M metagenome (GOLD analysis project Ga0163199, IMG submission 113537) | Freshwater microbial communities from Powell Lake, British Columbia, Canada to study Microbial Dark Matter (Phase II) - PL_2010_150m | ecosystem: Environmental > Aquatic > Freshwater > Lake ...
AACAAATCCAGGCAGGAAAGACCTGTCAAATCCTGTCCGAGCCAATTGAACAGCGTGACCCGTACCCGGTCGGGAGTCGGCCGCAGTTCCTTGACGCCGTCAGTGACCTTGATCAGTCTGCTGCGCCATTCGCCGCCCGTAATCCGAATCCGGGACATCAAGGCACCTCATGCTTCCGGCGGCGGGACGTCAATCTGCGCCGACGATCACGGTGACAAGATGCTCCGGCCGCACGTGACGGGCAAATGCCTCACGTATCTGGAATGCCGTAACCGCCTCGATACGCCGCGGAAAGTCCTCGATGTAGGTCAGCGGCAGGCGATAGAAACCGATCAGCGACAAGTAACCGAGGATCTTGGCATTGCTGTCGAGGCGCAGTGCCTGGCCGTCGACGAAGTTCTGTTTGGCTGCCTTCAATTCGGATGCGCTGGGGCCTTTCTTGAGGAAGTCGGCGAGCACCGCCTCGACCAGTTTGATCGCCTCGCCCGCCTGCTCGCGTTTGGTTTGCAGTCCGATCTGGAACGGACCCGCCAGCTTGCGCGGTTCAAAATAGCTATACACGCTATAGGCATAGCCGCGTTTCTCGCGGACTTCCTGTACCAGGCGCGAGACCAGGTCGCCGCCGCCGAGCGTGTAATTACCGACCAGCAGCGGAAAATAATCCGCATCCGTCCGTTTCAGCGCCGGCATGCCGATCTGGATATGGCTTTGAGTTGCCGGGTGCGGCAGGCGGATGGTTTCCCGCTGCGGTAGCGTCACGTCCGGCAACGGCCCTTCAACGGGCGCTGGCGGCAGCGCATCGGTGATCTGGTTGGCGATTGCTTCGGCCTCGGCACGTGAGACATCGCCGATGATCGCAACCACGGCACGGCCTGCGCCGAAATGGCCGCGCCAGAACGCCAGCAGATCGTCGCGGGTGATGCGCGCAACGCTCTCCTCGCTGGCCGACACGCCATAGGGATGGCCAGGATAGATGGCTTCCGCGAAACGCCTGGCGGCGATCCTGTCGGGTCGGGTTGCCGCCTCCTGGATGGCCGAGATGGTGCGCGCCTTTTCGCGCGCCAGAACCTCGTCCGGAAAACTCGGTGTGGTGAGGATGGCGCGCATCAACTCGAGTGCCGCGTCGCGCTCGGGTTTGCTGGTCAGCGTGCGCAGGTGCAGGCTGGCGCGGTCGTGGTCAGCCGAGCCCGACAAGCGTGCGCCCGTATCGACTATTTTCGCGGCGATCTGTTCCTCGTCCAGGAGCGCGTCGCCGATACGCGCCCCGGCGTCCAGCAGGCCGACGGTGAGCCCGGCCAGACCGGCCTTGGCGGCCGGGCTATACGCCGAGCCGGCGGCAAAGTCGATTTGCACGTCGAGCATCGGCAAATCGCGGCTCGAGACGAAATAGACGCGCGCGCCTGAAGCCGCGATCCAGTGTTCGATGTTGACGCCGGCGAGACTGGGGATGCTCGTCAGACAGCTTAGCAGGACAAAAAGCGCGCAGAGAACATTTTTCATTTTGAGGCTGGGCTTTCCAATAAATTGAGATCTGAAGTGGGGCGCGGGATGCCGCTGACGAATTACCCTCAGTGGCGCAGAGCACCGGAAGCCGGCCTGGGGCGGGCCGCCGCAAGCGGTTGCGGATCGAGAACGGCGATGGTGAGCGTGTCGTCGCCAAAGTATTTTTTCGCCACCGCCTGCACCTCATCCGCGCTGACGCTGCGAATCTTGTCGAGTATCGTGTCGATGTTGCGCCAGCCGACGCCGGTCATTTCGGCTCGGCCGATTTCCATCGCCTGGCCCATCATCGAATCGCGCTTGTAGATCTGGCTGGCGATGATCTGAGTCTTGATGCGCTGCAGTTCCTCGGCGCCGACGCCGTCGTCCTGGATGCGCCTGATCTCGGCGCGCAGGGCAGCTTCCAGTTCGGCCACCGTGCGGCCCTCGGCCGGTTGCCCCTCGAGGACGAATTGCGCTTCTCCGCGCAGCGTGGAATCATAGCCGGCGCCGGCCGACTGGGCGATCTTCTGTCCCCGCACCAGATGTTTGGTCAGCCGCGAAGCCTCGTGGCCGTCCAGCACCGCTGCAAGCATCTCCAGAGCGTATGCTTCGCGGTCGCGTTCGACATCCTTGAGCTTGGGCACTTTCCAGGCCATCGCCAGATAGGGCAGCTTGGCCGGACCCTTGACGATCAGGCGCTTGGTGCCGAGCTGTTGCGGCTCGACCAGGGGCCGTCTTTCGGGCAGCACATGACGTCTGCTCTTTCCATAGGTGCTCTCCGCCAGGCGAAACAGCGCAACATGATCCACATCGCCGACCACCACCAGGGTGGCGTTGTTGGGCGCGTACCAGCGCCGGTACCAGTCCCGCGCATCGAGGTAGGTCATATTTTCCAGGTCGTTCATCCAGCCCACAATCGGCCGGCGATACGGGTGAGCCTGAAAGGCCACCGCATTCATCCTCTCATGCAGCAGCGCCTGGGGATTGTCGTCGGTGCGCAGGCGGCGTTCCTCCATTACCACCTTGATCTCCTGGGCGAACTCCCCGGCATCGAGCTTCAGGTTCGCCATGCGATCCGATTCCAGTGCCATCATTTCGGGCAGGGCGCGCTTCGGCACCTGCTGGTAGTAGGCGGTGTAGTCACGGCCGGTGAAGGCATTTTCGCGCCCGCCAACGGCGGCAACGCGTCTGGAGAATTCGCCCGGACCCAGCTTGTCCGTGCCCTTGAACATCATGTGCTCGAGCACGTGGGCGACGCCGGAAGTGCCATCCACTTCGTCGATGGCGCCGGCACGATACCAGACCATATGTACCACGGTCGGCGCGCGATGGTCTTCCTTGACGATTATGCGCAGACCGTTGGCCAGCGTTTTTTCATAGGGATTGGCATACAGGGCGCCGGAGAATGACGCAGTTATCAGGCATAGCAGGCCGAGCAGGGAGGTTCTGAGCATAGGGGGAGTGGTAATATCGTCTGACCGAATGCGGCATCATAATGGCTCGCCGCGCCACTGTCAGCAGACGACGCAAATCTCCATGTTGGGTTTCCGCAAGAAGGACGCTCCCACCACCTCTACAGGAACGGAGAGCTCTACCCACGCCGGCTGGGCTGAGCGGCTCAGGGTGGGCCTGTCACGCACGCGCGGACAGCTGTCCGGCTTGTTTCGGCGCGGCCGGATCGACGACGAACTGCTGGAGGAACTGGAGTCCACACTGCTGATGGCCGATGTCGGCGGGGAGGCCACGCAGTTTCTGCTCGGCGAACTGAAAGACCGGGTCAGGCGTGACAGCCTCGAAACGCCTATCCAGCTCCAGGCGGCTCTGGCGGAAATTCTGGAGACCTTGCTGACGCCACTTGAAGAACCACTCGACACCCGGCCCCACAAGCCCTTCGTGATCATGCTGGCCGGTGTTAACGGCGCCGGCAAGACCACCTCCATCGGCAAGCTGGCGCGGCATTTCCAGGAACAGGGGAAGACGGTGCTGCTGGCCGCCGGGGATACCTTCCGCGCCGCCGCGCGCGAGCAGTTGATCGCCTGGGGAGAGCGCAATCAGGTGGCAGTGATCGCGCAGGAGTCCGGTGATCCGGCGGCGGTGGTATTCGACGCCATCCATGCGGCGAAAGCGCGCGGTATCGACGTGGTGCTGGCCGATACGGCCGGCCGCCTGCCGACTCAACTCCACCTGATGGAGGAGCTCGCCAAGATCAAACGGGTAATCCAGAAAGTCGATCCGACGGCGCCGCACGAAGTCCTGCTGGTGCTGGACGCCAACATCGGCCAGAACGCCATCGCCCAGGTCCGCGCCTTCGACAAGGCCATCGGCGTCACCGGTCTGATCGTCACCAAGCTCGATGGCACCGCCAAGGGCGGCGTAATCGCCGCGATCGCCCGCCAGCAACCCACCGGCAAGCCGCTGGCGTTGCGCTTCATCGGGGTCGGGGAGGGCATCGAAGATCTGCAAGCTTTCGTCGCGCATGAATTCGTCGCGGCGCTGTTCGCGACGCCAGCATGATCCGCTTCGAACATGTGACTCGCCGTTATCCACCGGGTATCGACGCCCTCGCCAATGTCAGTTTTTCAATCGAAAGTGGCGAACTGGTGCTGCTGGGCGGGCACTCCGGCGCCGGCAAAACGACGCTGCTGAAACTCCTTGCTGCGATCGAACGCCCAAGCGGCGGAACGGTGCTGATCAACGGACAGAATGTCGGTGCCATGAAACGCGCCGGGATTCCCTACCTGCGGCGCAAGCTCGGACTGGTATTCCAGGATCAGAAACTGCTGTTCGATCGGAATGCCTTCGAGAATGTCATGCTGCCCCTGGCGATAGCCGGTTTTGCCCCGAAGGATGCCGCCAAACGGGTGCGTGCGGCACTCGACAAGGTCGGCTTGCTGGCGCGCGAGAAGGCGATGCCGATTGCCCTCTCCGGCGGCGAGCAGCAGCGCCTGGCGATCGCCCGCGCGGTGGTCAGCCGGCCCGCCATCCTCCTGGCGGATGAGCCGACGGCCCATCTCGATCCGGAGACGGCAAAGGATGTTGCAGCGATCTTTCACGGTTTTCATCAGGTGGGGGTCACCATCCTGATCGCCACTTATGACGATGAGCTATTCGCCGCCAGCGCTTCGCAAAGACTGATACTCAACCACGGCAGGATGGAGAGCGCTCCCGCATGAACGCCTGGCTCACCCAACACGGCAAGGCGCTCACCTGGGCGTTGCGGCGACTGACTGCCGCCCCGGTCAACACGCTGCTGTCCTTGCTCGCCATCGGCGTCGCGCTGGCATTGCCAGCCGGTGGTCAGATGCTGCTCGGCAATGCGCTGCAATTCGCCCGCAGTACCGGCAATGACAACGCCACGCCCCAGATATCATTGTTCCTGAGCCTCAACGCGGACCGCAAAGCCGCCGACGGCATAGCCGCCAGGCTCAGGAATCTGGCCAACGCCAAAGACGTTCGGTTCGTCTCGCGCGACGACGCATTGAAGCGCATGCAAGCCGGGGAAGGCCTGGCCGAGGTGATTGCCGCCCTGCCGAAAAATCCCTTCCCCGATGCTTTCGTGGTCAAACCACGCGACGAAAGCCCGGCCGCGATAGAGAAGATGCGCGATGAGATCAGCCGCTGGGCCAAGGTCGAGCATGTTCAACTGGATTCGACCTGGGTCCGCAGGCTCGACGCCATGCTGCGGCTGGGCCGCACCGGAGTGGCCTTGCTGACCCTGCTGTTGGGCCTGGGACTGGTGGCGATCACCTTCACCACCATCCGCCTGCAAATTCTCTCACAGCGCGCGGAGATCGAAGTAAGCCGCCTGCTCGGGGCGGCGGAGAGTTTTATCCGCCGTCCGTACTATTACTTTGGGGCTTTGCAGGGCCTGGCCGGCGGCGCAGTGGCCTGGCTGATCGTCATGGGCATGACCGGCGTGCTGAGCGGACCGGTCGCGGAAGTCGCGCTTCTTTACAACACCAGCGTCACGCTCACGCCATTGGCGGCGCTGGACGCAATGTTGTTGCTGGTCCTGGCGGGTGGCCTGGGCTGGCTAGGCGCGGCGCTGTCGCTGGGGCAGCACACTCAGGTTTGACACGCTCCCTTCCCTTCGCGAAGGGGAGGGCCGCCAAGTCAAGGCCAACATTCTCCCTCCCCTTCGGGAAGGGGAGGGTCGGGGTGGGGATGCGAGGGCGCCGCCATCCTAGACCGATAGGCGAAACCCCGCCTCAGCCGTCCGCATTGATCTGCTTGATCAACTCCTGGAGCACCTGCTCCGCGCGCTCGTTGCTCACCTGGCAGGTTCCGGCATTTTCGTGGCCGCCGCCGCCGTGCTTGAGGCACAGGTCGCCGATATTGGTCTTGGAAGTTCGGTTGGTGATCGATTTGCCAACGGCAAAAACGGTATTCTGGTTCTTCACGCCCCACAATGCGTGGATCGAGATGTTGGTGCCGGGGTAAAGCGCATACAGCATGAAGCGGTTTCCGGCGTAGATGGTTTCCTCGTTGCGTAGATCGAGTACTACCAGGTTGCCGTGGACGGTCGCGCAGCGCTGGATCTGCTCCTTGAACCTGGCTTCATGCTCGAAGTACATGTCCGCACGCTCCTTGACGTCCGGCAATTGCATGATCTGCTCGATGCTGTGGTTCCGGCAATAGTCGATCAGGTCCATCATCAGGTTGTAGTTGGAAATCCGGAAATCGCGGAAACGTCCCAGTCCGGTGCGCGCATCCATCAGATAATTGAGCAGCACCCATCTGTCCGGATGCAGGATCTCGTCGTGCGAGAATTGGGCCGAATCGGCCTTGTCCACCGCCGCCATCATGGCGTCCCAGTCGGTGGGGAAAGCTTTCTTGCCGCCGTAATAATCATAAACCACCCGCGCCGCCGAGGGTGCGGTGGGAGAGATCACATGGTTGGGGCGATCGCCGGTATTGCGGACGGTTTCCGACAGGTGATGATCGAATACCATGTATGCGCCGGGCACATACGGCAGGTTGGTGGTGATATCGTTCGGCCCGATGGCGATCTTGCCGTCCTGCATGTCCTTGGGATGGACGAAATTTATTTCATCGAGCATGTCGAGGTGCTTCAGCAACACTGCGCAGACCAGACCGTCGAAGTCGCTGCGCGTCACCAAGCGATATTTCTTGTTGCTCATTTTGCTCTCCCAGGGATCATGTTTGGATCGAATGAAACACTGATTGCCGCTGCGCGAATTGTAGCAAAATGACTCCGGACGTGCTTCCAATTGATAGGCGTGACTCTCTGGCCAAATCCATGTTGTGAGCGGTGCGCCATTGCCGTAACATTCGGGCCTTCCCGCCTTCCCGCCTATCCGCATCGCGCCAATCCATGAATCAACGCGCCCGCCCCGACGTCGCCGCTTTCGCCCTGATGGTTATGCTGTGCGCGGTGTGGGGTTTGCAGCAGATCGCCGTAAAGATCGCGATTGTCGGCATCAGCCCGATCCTTCAGGGGGGGCTTCGCTCGGCCATGGCGGCGCTGCTCCTGCTCGGCTGGATGTTCTGGCGCCGGCAGTCCTTGCTCGAGCGCGACGGATCGTTTTGGCCGGGCCTGATGGCCGGGACCTTGTTCGCACTGGAGTTTGTGCTGATCTATGTCGGGTTGGGTTACACCAATGCGTCGCGCCTGGTGGTATTTCTGTATACCGCACCGTGTTTCACGGTACTCGGACTGCATCTGTGGGTCACCGGGGAGCATCTGGCCCTGCCCCGGCTGCTCGGGGTCGGGCTGGCGTTCGCCGGCATTGCCCTGGCCTTTGCGGACGGATGGCAGGACGGCGGGCACTGGATCGGCGATCTCTGCGGGCTGCTGGCGGCGGTTTTCTGGGCGGCGACCACCGTGTTGATCCGCGCCACCTCCCTGGCCCATATCAGCGCCGCCAAGGTGCTGTTCTACCAGCTGGCGACTTCGGCGGCATTGATGCTGCCGCTCTCCGTGCTGGTCGGGGAGGCCGGCGTGACCGCGCCGACACCGGCGGTGATCCTGGCAATGGCCTACCAGGTGGTGATCGTCGCCTTCGCCAGCTATCTGGCCTGGTTCTGGCTGCTGACCCGTTACCTGGCCAGCCGCCTGACGGTGTTTTCGTTTCTCACGCCGCTGTTCGGGGTCGGCTTCGGCGTGCTGCTGCTGAACGAGCGGCTGTCGGTCACCTTCGGATTGGCCGCGCTGATGGTGGTGATCGGTATCGTGCTGGTGAATGCTCCGGCGCGAAAAGCGTAGCATTCATCACGGGATCGTCTGGGACTTCAGCATCAGGAACCGGCGGGTACCCAGGCATAGTTACTTCCGGTGCATGCCGGTTGCACATCCGAAACCGTGATTGAACCGGCAGGGAAGTATTTGTCGCTCTTGTACCACCATGTTGTGGAGGTAGTGCTGACACAGGTGCCCAACAAGTTCGATGTCGGACATGAGGTGACTGATCGGCTGCCGTAACCGCAAGAATCAATGCCCTGGTGCGAAACCGTAATACAGGCCGGATACGACATCCCGCTGTCAGCGTAACTGCAGGAATATGCTTGGGACGCGGCAAGGTCCGCAGCCGCCTTTGCAGCAGCGGCATCGGCCGCCGCCTTGGCGGCGGCGGCATCCGCTGCTGCCTTCGCGGTGGCGGCATCTGCGGCGGCCTTGGCGGCCAGCGCGTCCTTCGCTTGCTTTATCGCGGTAACGGTCAAAGGAGTTGAAAAGACCAGAGTCCCGCTCATCGATCCGCGGGTGCTCGGGTCAACTGAGTACGTATAGTAATTGGAAGGATAAATCCCTAGAGGGGTACCGTTAAAGGAAACGCTGCCGCCGGCCGCGTCAATGGTGATGCCGAGGCTGGCGCAGGAGGAGTCCACGTTCTTTATCTCGTCCGGCGTGGGCGGCGTTTCAAGCTGCTTTGCATAGGCCTTTTCGCGGTTTTGCAACTGTATTTCGGTCTCCCCGGCTTTTCGGGCCGCCGCCATTTCCTGTACGTGATTGATAGGCCAATAGAGTCTCTCAGCTTCCCAAAACGTGGGACCCGAGATATGACAGCTGTCGACTATTTTGGGACTAAGCGGGTCGAGGTTATGTGAAGTGCGATTGTCGTACCAGGTATTTTCATCCCAAAATTCTATGCTGACAGAAGAGGACCTCGTGCCGTCAAAGATACCGAAAACATGGATATCCTCGGTTTGCGTAAAGTTGTTCCTTATGTACATGAAGTCCAGCCACAAAGAACAAGGAACTGGAGAACATCCGCCGGGTTGGCCGATATCGTCATGCGAAACCCTGATGAAGATGGTATCTACGGTCTTTGTTGCACCTTCGTATGCCGGTGAACTAAGATAACCCAAGAGGCCATCGGAGGAAGTCGGCGATACTGGGACGACGGTTGCGCCACCAGAAAGCGGCTTGGAAAACGTCAACGTATTCGGGACGAGATTTGATGCCCCAGCCTGAACGTGAAAGATATACAAGGTCGTCCCGCCAGGTTGGTCCTTGATGAAGCCCTCTTTGGGACCTGAGGCGATCATCGTACAAGTAAACTGTCGCTGGGTGCTTGTGCCCCCCGGCAGCTCGGTGATAACGCTGCAGCTTTCGAGCGTGAAGCTCATGCCGCTGGTGAGACCGGTGCCGGTGATCGTAAGCGTCGTCAGTTGATTCAAGTTCGCCCGGGTGGGCGACACCGAAATGATAGTGGCCGAGTTAGGCACCGGAGTCGAGGTTGTTGTCGCGGACGCGATCGTTGTTGACGTTGAAGCAGTCGACGTGGATGTGGTTGAAGTGGTTGAAGTGAACGTGGTCGAAGTGGAAGTCGCTGCCACACACACGCCATTCGCATTCATCTGCTGATCGGCAGCGTTGCAGACACACTGGCTGTTCGTGTCGGCATGCTGGGTCACGTCGCAAATAGGCCGGTTGGGCAGCGTGCCGTCCAGGAGGGTGAATTGATATCCTCTCGCCGCAGCCAGGGTTTCGTCGCTGGGGTTATACCCGATCTTCTTCGTTTCCTGCGCCCAGGCCTTATCGTCACTTTCGTTGCTGTCGCTGGTTGATGCAGGCATATTGTTGGTGACGAGAATCTTCTTGAACTCCTCATCGATCTTGTTGGCCGTCGTCGCCGGATTTACGGTCTCATTAACCTTCTTCACGTTTTCTTCGGCTTGGCCGATGCTGTCGTCAGCCTTTTGGCAGTCCATGGGGTCCTTCAGCCTGCTTACTCCAGGAATCTTCAGCCATATCGAATCACAATAGGATTTGACCTTGGCTTTCAGCTTCGCGACTATTTCATCATACTTGTCTTGAAGTTCATTCTCGAGTGGACAAACGAAGTCAAATTCTCCGCACGTCTTGGAACTCTTATGGACGTTCGTTTGAGCGGAACGCTGCACCGCAGCCAGATTGCTGTAGGTGGTCACTACTCCGCCGGGATCCTTGACCGAAGCACTGGCTGCGTTGCCGTTCGCATCCTGGGACAGCGTAGTTATCTGGTAGCCGGCTATCGTCATCCCGGTGAGCCCGGCGCTACTCCAGGTGAACTGAGAATAGCTGCCGTCTGCATCGACCACCCCCAGTTTGGCGACACCGCTCGCGTCACGCCTGCGGATGGTGATCCCCTGGCCGAGGGGCGCATAGCCCGAGAACAGAATCGGCGATGCCGGATTCGAGAACAGGATCGATGTGCGTTTCGCCACCGTAAGTATCTTGGCGGCGTGATCCGCTTTCGTGAGATCGCCATAGGCCGCATAGATGTCCATGCCCGCCAGCGACGAGAGGTCATCGGCAATCACATCGACGGACAAGGAAGACGGCATGGCCGACACCTGTCTGGCAACCGGCAGCGCCCCACCCTGATATGGTGTCCACTCCTTGAGCCCTGTGCCGCGCAAATATAGATTCGTGCCGAATGTTCCGGCGAGCCAGACCGAAAGAGGGCTGCCAATTTCCCACGGCCTCGGGTTGATGGTGGCGGTGATGCCATGGGTGCCGGCCTTGGCCAGGGTGATGCCGAAGCGCACCGGGCGAGCCGGGATGGCCGAGGCGCCAAGATTCAATCCCGTCACGGATGCCAGGCCGGACGCCTGTATCGAGCTACCGTTGCCCAACTGACTGTTGCTGTTGTTCCCCCAGGTGACCAGCGTGCCGTCGGTCTTCAGCGCCACGCTGTGGCTCCCGCCGCCGGCGACCGCCACCACGCCGTTGAGCCCGGATACGGCGATCGGGCTGGCGCGATCGGTGGTGCTGCCATCGCCCAATTGGCCGGACAGGTTGCGGCCCCACGCCACCAGCGTGCCGTCGGACTTAAGCGCGAGGGTGTGATTGCTTCCCGCCGCCACGGCGATCACGTCGGCGAGGCCGGTTACCGCGACCGGGCGGGTGCGACTGGTCTTGGTGCCGTCGCCCAGTTGGCCGTAGAGATTCGAACCCCAGGAGAACACAGTGCCGTCCGACTTGAGGGCCACCGAGTGTTCGGTGCCCGCCGCAATCGCCACTACCCCGGTGAGTCCGCTGACGAGAGTGGGAATGCTGCGGTTCGCGGACGTGCCATCGCCCAGCTGGCCGGAATTGTTCTTGCCCCAGGCCACCAGCGTGCCATCCGACTTGAGCGCCACGCTATGGCTGTACCCCGCCGTAACCGCCACGGCGCCGGTGAGACCGGCGACTCGATATGGGTTGTGGCGTTCGTTGTTGAGGCTGTCGCCCAGTTCGCCGTTAGTGCCCGATCCCCAGGCCTCGACGGTGCCATCGGATTTGAGCACCACGGTGTGGCTGTAGCCTGCCGCCACCCCCACCACGTCGCTGAGGAAAAGGATTGCCGTGGGATTATGGCGATCGATGATGGTTCTGTCGCCGAGCTGGCCATAGGCATTGGCGCCCCAGGCGACCAGCGTGCCGTCGGACTTGAGGGCGAAGCTCTGCTGGGTCCCCGTCGTCACCCGTATCACCCCGGTGAGTCCGGGAACGACGACCGGCGTTGAGCGATTTATCGAAGAACCATCGCCCAATTCACCGGAGCCGTTGCGGCCCCATGCAACGACCGTACCGTCGGACTTGAGCGCGACGCTGTGGTATTCCCCCGCTGCCAGCATCGGTGCCACGGCTTGGGCATCTGTCGAGAACACACTCAGGCACAGGACGAATTCCGCGACCAGAAATTGGTGGCACAGTTTCACGGTGATCCCCTCAGAGCGGGATTACGGCTTGGGGGTGTCCGACCACCGGCGGATTGCTTTGGCGACGAATCCGGACAAGAAGATGAATCAACAGCAGCTCTTGCCGACTCCAAACGCGTCGGGAGATTATGCTTTAATCGGCAAGGAAAACAACCCTCAAATAGTGAATATTGTTCCAAGCCGGGACCCGGGATAAGTCATGATGCGCATGGCCCTCCCGGCTCTGCCGGGGAGGCAGTAACAGTTTGACAATTTAGGGAGTCCATCGAGGAGACTCCCGGTCGTGAGTCGCCAAGCACGCGCAAGGGGATTTAACGATGGACGAATTTGAGAGCCGAAGCCATGCGAAGTCGGACTGCAAATATCACGTAATATCCATTTCGAAGTGCTGTAGGAAGACGCCGTACGAACGACTCAGGCCGTATCTGGGGGAGGTGTTCCGCAGATTGGCAGAACAGAAAGGGAGTCGGATCGAGGAAGGGCACTTGTGCTCGGATCATGTGCACATGATGGTCTCGATCCCGCCGAAGCATGCAGTTTCCCAAGAAGTGGGTTTCTTCAGGGAATTTGCGACCCGCGACATGCACAGTTTCGTCCTGAAGGCGGACGGTTCTCTATGGGCCCGGGGCGGCAATTCCTATGGCCACGTGGGTGACGACACCATCAGTCGCCTGCAGCCGGTGCGGATCGGTACCAGCTTGCTGGAGAAAGCCGATCATCTGCGTTGGTTAGGCTGCATCCGGGAAACAAGATTGGGCCATTCAGCCCACACCCGTCGACACTTCAACTTCTGTCGCCGGATGGTTTGACAAGGTCAATCAAGCGTTCATAGACATAGTCGACGCTATCCGCGATCCGCATTACGCTAGTATTGACCCGGACCTCAGGATCCGCTGGTGGCTCATACGGGCTCTCGATACCCGTGAAGAGTCTGAGTTCACCTCGCCGAGCGCGCGCATACATGCCTTTCGGATCGCGGCGCTCGCATTCCTCGAGAGGGGCGTCCACGAATATCTCGACAAACTCGCCCCTCGCGAACAGTTCCCGCGCCATCTTGCGCCCGGAACGAAATGGTGAAACGACCGCGACCAAGACAATCAAACCCGCGTCAACCGCCAATCGTGCCACCTCGGCGACGCGCCGGACGTTTTCGACGCGGTCTTCTACTGTATAGCTGAGGTCTTGATTGAGACCCCGGCGCAGATGATCGCCATCCAGCACAAAGGCGTGACGCCCGTCGCTACGAAGACGCTGTTCGAGCGCATAGGCAATGGTCGTCTTTCCGGCGGCAGGCAACCCGGTCAGCCATATACACCGGGGCATTTGCGCCGATCGTGCAATACACTCGTCTCGCGAAAGCATGCTCTGTCACCAGACTTTGGGTCTCGTTATCCTAATCGCAGACTGTCCAGTTCCATCAGCGGACCGATGAACTTTTCGTAGTGACGCCAGCGCCCGATCGAACTCGTATAGATCTTCTGGCGAACCTGCCACTTGCTGGCCGTCACGACCCGGCGCTGGGTGTCCTGATAGTTCAAACAGCATTCATCCCAATCCAGGCCTACAAATTCGATCATCCGGCGGCTCCATCCCTCCTGGTCGGCCAGCAGGTCCTCGTAGCGCAGGTCCAGCAAGGAACTTTCAGGAAGGATCGCGCGCCAGTGTGCCATGAGGCGATGATATTCCCGGTAGTAATGAGCCAAATCTGCCAAGTCATTCGAGTAATCGTAGGCCGCGGAGAAATTCTGGAAATAGATTGAGAGACAGGTGTCGATTGGGTTGCGTATGGCATGAATGAACTTCGCGTTCGGAAAAACCGCGTGGATCAGGCCCATGCAGATGAAATTGTCGGGCATTTTGTCGATCACTCGCCTGGCATCCGGATCCAGGTCCGCAAGATGATCAAGATAGTCTTTGGCCAATCGACTCAGCACTTCCCCATTCAAGGACGATTCGAACACGGGAGTCGACGGTGTTCTGGCGATATTCTTCCAGTACGACAGTTCCCCGGCGCCGAAGACCGCAGGATGAGAAGCAATGATTTGCTCTACCAATGATGTTCCTGAGCGCGGCATGCCGACAATGAAAACCGGCCTGTTTGAATCGGCGGCACCGTGGAAGACCGGATGCAAGGACGAAGGATTATTTACCCGGACCAGTTGATCGACGCAACGAGTCCAGTTGTCATGGCTGTAAGGATTATTGGCGATCGCCTTCGACAAACGGTTGGCGTCGTGATAATTAATGAAGGCGCGATCATAGTCCCCGACGTCATCGCAGTACTTGCCCATGGCGTAACGCAATTGAACCTGGTCAACGGGACCGGCGATCTTGACCAACTCCTCCGCCCTATCCATCCACTCGGTGTCAGCCGGGGTCATCTTGCGCAACTGCGCAAGTGCCGACAAAGCCGATGACGAGTTCGGATTGACCACCAGCGCACGTTTCACGAGCTGCTCGGCTTGATCGAATCGTCCCTCGTGCGCCAGAAAATCGTTCATCATCAGCAAAGCGCCCTCATGCCATGGGGCGATCGAAAGCAGTCGGCGCTGACAAGCCTCTGCCTCGGCGACGCGCGTCGTGTAAGCCAGCGTTACACCCAGGTAGTAGAGCGCCTTTTCCAGGCCTGGGCCGATTCTCAGCGCCCGACGCAGGCTGGATTCAGCGGCAGAAAACTGTCCTCGACCGACTTGAGTCTCGGCAAGATTCACGAGTGCCGAAGCCGAACTTGGTATCAGAACCAACGCGGAACGTAACGGCATTTCCGCCTCACCCAGTTGCCCCCGCAAGCAAAGCGACTCTCCGAGAGCGTTCAAATATTCATGCGTAGTACGGCACAGCGGACTGGTTTGGCTGCCAGGGTCAGCGGGTCTTGTCGGCGAACGGCTCGATCGCAGTTCAACGGAAGGCTCGACTGCTCGTTCAATAGTGGAACGCGACGCGGACTCGGCGTTGGCCAGCGCTCGGAGCCGACTATCCATGGCCCTGAAGGCTTCTTGAATGCGATTGATTGCGCGAGCCATTTTGCCAACGGTAGTTTGCAGTTTGGTGTGGGGGACCGCGACGTCGAAGTTGCCGGTGGACAACTGGTCGGCAGCCTTGCGCAGGCATTCAAGCGGACGCACAAAGAGAGAGCGAAAGACCAATATGGAGGTTACACCGGCAATGAGCGTCACCAGGAAGGTCGCAAGCACAAGCATCTGGAGCTGTTGATGCAAAATCCTGGATCGTTCAACTCGCTCCGACGCAGATTCCAGCTTCGACACGACAATTTGATCGAAGAGTTTGTCAGTCGAAGTAATTACTTTTTGGAAACTCTCGCCGAGAATCAAATCCGCCGGATTGTCTACCAGGAGCTTCTCACGCTCTATCATGCTAATGGCCTGGGCGACATTAGTCTTGTATTCGCTGTAGAGTTTTTGAATCGATGACATGCGCTCGATATTTTCTAGCAGGGTGATACGGCCCGCTGCCAGCGCCAACTCGTCGTCCAGGGATTGTTCGCCATTGATGACCGCCTCTTTTGCCTCGAAACGCCCGACCGGCGATTGCGTGATGAGCATGCGCTTGAGGTGGCGCTCTATGTCAAAGAGCACCGTGTTGGCTTCCTTGATATGTGAAATTGGGAGTAGTTCATTCTGGTAAAGCAATTGGGTTTCTGCATGCAATTCCTGCAGGGCACGTATGTTGCTGATGTTCAGAAACAGCAGAATGATGATGGGCACGCCCAGCCCGATCAATATATGACGCGGATTGAGGGCCTTTCTTTGGCTGACTTTCATTTTTCCTGTCATGCTTCAACTCCCGTTGGAAACGCAAGGGATGATGGAGGGCGCTCCCCGTCTCGTCACAGTGCGATCGCGATTACGGTTACGCCTCAACGCCGTTGGCCGTTCAGGTTACTGCCATTTATAGCAGGCAATGGGCGCACCTGAGAGAAGGTCCAAGGCCGCGTATTGGTATCGCGTTCGTACGCGTTGATTGGTTGAGAACACGCCCTAAATCCACTATAGCCCAGGCAGACCGAATCCGGCCGTCGTACCATCCAATTCCGGTAGCTACGAAAGCGTCGAGTCTATGAGTCTCTGACGATGACAATATGCACCCGGTAGGGCCCATGGGCGCCGAGGACGATGGTCTGCTCGATGTCGCCGGTGCGTGAGGGGCCGGAGATGAAATTGATGGCGCGGGGCATTTCACCCAATTCAGTTCTCGCCAGATTCCATGCATCTTCCATGCCGGCCAGGATGCGCCTGGCGGGAACGATGGCGATGTGGGACTCCGGCAGCAGGCTGGTCGCCGCAGGCGTCTCCGGGCCGGAGCAGAGCATCAGCGTTCCGGTCTCTGCCAGGGCGCAAAAACATCCGGTGATGCCGACCAAATCACTGCCGGTCGCCGGACGTGCCGCAACCTCGATGCCGGCCGCGCGCCAGGGCAGTCCTGTCAGCCCGGGCCAGCACACTGCATTTGTCGAAAGTTGGTGGGCCGCCAGATAGCGGGCAACCGCTTGCGGAACGTCGGGCGATGCCGTGACTTCCTCGACCGTGCTGGACAGAAGTTCGGACTTGGCACGGAAGCGCATGACCAGGTCGCCGCCGATTTTCGGCCGAGGTCCTTGAAGTCGCGCTTTCAGGTAGGCGTCGAGCGCGCTGCGGCCGCTGGCGGCATTGCGGGCGTCGCGTCGCAGATGTGCGCGGACTCGGCCGAGGATGTCTTCGCGGGCGTTCATGGATTTCCTTTCCGGGCCGCATAGATCTCTCGGAATGTTCTTCCCTCGGGCGCCGGAAAGTCGCGTCCCAGGGTCCATTCGGTTGCCATGCCGAGGATGCGGATGCGATCGTTGCGGACGCCGTCGTGCGCCAGCCATTTCAAGTAGCGCACGCCGAGCCGCGTCGCCAGTCCATATAGCTGTGGATGCCGAGCCATCCAGCCCCAGGCGAGCAGCGCCAGGCGCTCGGCGAGTGGTCGCAGGCGCCGCTCCATCTGCTTTTCGCGCAGCTTGCGCAGCAGGTCGGGCAGGGGAATCTTGACCGGGCAAACCACTCCGCACTGGTTGCACAACGTGGCAGCCTGGGGCAGGTCGATGGCATTTTCGAGGCCGGTAAACAGTGGAGTCAGTATCGACCCCATCGGGCCCGGGTAGACCCAGCCGTAGGCGTGGCCGCCGACTGTCTGGTAGACGGGACAATGATTCATGCAGGCGCCGCAGCGGATGCAGCGCAGCATCTCTGAAAATTCGCCGCCGACCATGTCGGCACGACCGTTGTCGACGAGGATGAAGTAGAGGTGTTCGGGACCGTCGCTCTCCTCCGGTTTTTTCACGCCGGTCAGCAGCGAAAAATAATTCGAGATCGACTGGCCGGTGGCGGAGCGCGGCAGTAGCCGCATCAACGTCGACAGGTCTTCGAGCGTCGGGATGACCTTTTCGATGCCGGTGATGACCACGTGCACCTTGGGCAGGGTCGTCACCATGCGGCCGTTGCCTTCGTTGGTGACCAGCGCCACCGAGCCGGTTTCGGCGATCAGGAAGTTGCCGCCGGAGATGCCCATGTCGGCGCTGAGAAAATGCGGCCGCAACACTTCGCGCGCCTCGCGCGTCAATGCCTGGATATCGGTGAGCGCCGGGCGCTGGTGGGTGCGGGCGAACAGCGCGGAGATTTCCTCCTTGCTCTTGTGGAACACCGGCGCAATGATGTGCGAGGGCGCTTCATTGTCGTTGATCTGCAGGATGTATTCGCCGAGGTCGGTTTCCACCGGCTGTATGCCGGCCGCCTCCAGCGCCAGATTGAGGCCCGCTTCCTCGGAAAGCATGGATTTCGACTTGGTGACCTTCCTGACTCCGTGGCGCCGTGCGATGTCGATGACCGTCTGGCAGATTTCCGCGCCGTCGCGCGCCCACAGGACGGTTGCGCCGCGCTGCGTCGCCTGCCGCTCGAACTGCTCCAGCCACAGATCGAGATCATCCAGGGCGCGGTTGCGCAGTACCCTGGCCGCCTCCCGCGTCGCCTCGACATCGTCGATCTCCACGATGGCCCTGGCGCGCATGCCGACGAACTTGCTCTTGGCCTTGCCCAGGTTATCCTGCAACACCACGTCGGCCAGTTTCTGGCCGGCGCGCGCCTTGAAATGCATGGCGCGGTTTTCCATGTCAGCCCCCCCTCTTCGCGCTGCCGGAGAGGACTTCGGCAACATGCAGCACCTGGGTCTTGTCGTCGCCCATGCGCCGCAATTTGCCTTCGATATTCAGCAGACAGCCAAGGTCGCCACCGACGATGGCGTCGCTGCCGGTGGCACGGATGCAGTCGCACTTCTTTTCGGCGATGGCCGCGGAGAGCTCGCCGAACTTGACCGAGAAGGCGCCGCCGAATCCGCAGCATTCCTCGGCGCCTTCCATCTCGCGCAGTTTGACGCCGGGCACCTTGGCCAGCAGCGCGCGTGGCTGCGTCTTGACACCCAGCTCACGCAGGCCGGAACAGGAATCGTGATAGGTGATGCTGCCCCGGTATTCGCCCGGTACGCGGTCAAGTTGGGCGACATTGACGAGAAAGTCCGTAAGCTCATAGGTCCGGGCCGCGAGTGCCGCCATGCGGCGCGCCAGCGCCTCGCGCCCGTCCGCCAGATCGGCGTAGTGGGTGCGTATCATCCCGGCGCAGGAACCGGACGGGGCAACCACGTATTCGCAGCTTTCAAATTCATCCAGCAACTTGATCGCCAGCGCGCGCGCCGAATCACGGTCGCCGGAATTGTAGGCGGGTTGTCCGCAGCAGGTTTGTGCGGTCGGCACGATCACTTCACAACCGGCGGCTTCCAGCAGCTGGAGAGCGGCGAAGCCGATGCGCGGGCGCATCATGTCCACCAGACAGGTCACGAACAGACCGACGCGCATTTGCTCAGCTCCTTTGTGGGTGAATTGCCGGGTGGTTCCGTCACTCAGGCGCGACGGGCCGTGTCCAATCGCGCAGCGAAGTTTAACCCGATAGTGGTCGCTCGAGAAATCCCGTCGTCCTGATCATGGACCGCAGGGAGCGATCACGATGGCCTGGATGTCGGCAATACCGGTCAGGATTTCAGCCAGTTGTCGGCAATGGCCATCGTTGCAGATTTCGTAACCGGCGGTATACGGCGAGTGGCTCAGCCGGAGTGTTTCGAGCGGCGGCAGATTCGGACGGTAATGCCACACGCCTTGTATCAATTCAGCGCCAGCAGGGGGTTCCATGCCGGCACCGCTGCCTCTGATGCGGGCTTCGGCCAGCAATAGCCGGGGAGGATGGGATGCGATGATGCGGTAATCCTCCTCCCAGCGAATTTTTTCGATCGAGTGGGTCCACGCCAGGGTAAAGGCCTGTAGCGGCAGGGTCGCGACGATCAGTCCGGCGCTGAGACAGAGCCCGGGCATGCCGTCAGGCGGATACCGGCTGGCGGATTCTCAGCAAGTGCCAGATGACGAAGCTGGCGCCCATGGCGAAACCGATCTCATCGGTGACGGGCAGGGCGACGACCAGCATCAGGGATGCGGAGGCCGAGAATATTCGCTCCGGCCAGTTGAGCGGCGCGTTCAGATAGCCGATCGCCGCGGCGCCCCAGAGGACTACGGCTAGCAGTGCCTTGAAGACGATGTACAGGACCGCCAGCCAGCCGGCGTCACCCTGCAACATCAGGGCCGGATCGTAGACGGCCATGTAGGGAATGACGAAGCCGGCGATGGCGATCTGCGTGGCCTTGAAACCGATCTTCATCGGCGACGCCTTGGCGATCGACGCGGCGGCGAAAGCCGCCAGTGCTACCGGCGGCGTCAGGTCGGCCATGATGCCGAAATAGAATACGAACATGTGGCTGACGATCAGAGGCACACCCAGCTTGAGCAAAGCCGGCGCCGCGATGGAACTGGTGATGATGTAATTGGGGATGGTCGGGATGCCCATGCCGAGAATCAGGCAGACGATCATCGTCAGGAACAGGGAGAGGAACAAACTCGTCTCACCGACGGTGAGGATGAAACCGGCGAACGAAGAGGCGGCGCCGGTCAGCGTCAGCACGCCGATGATGATGCCGACGATGGCGCAGGCGATGCCCACCGGCAGCGCCTGGCGGGCACCATCCACCAGACTCATTTTCATCACATGCAGAGTCTTGCCGCCGCCCTTGATGAACAGGTTGCCGACGACCAACGCCGCAATCACAGCCAACACTGGCTGTATGCCCCATTCCGCGAAAGACGCGGCACCCAGACCCAACGCGAACCAGAACACCACACGAAACGCTGTCACGGAGATGCGCGCGGCGATGCTGGCGCCGAGAATCAGGATGGACGTCAGCGCGAGCCCCATCATGCCGGAGAACATCGGGGTGAACCCGTGGAACAGCATCCAGACCAGTACGGCCAGCGGCAGCACCAGATACCAGTTCTCCTTGAGCGCGATCCAGGGATTGGGGCATTGATCCTTGGGCAGGCCAAGCAGGTTGGCCCGGCCTGCTTCGAGGTGCACCATCCAGAAGGCAGTGAAATAGTAGAGCATGGCCGGAATGACGGCGGCCTTGACGATGTCGGCGTAGGCCACATTGAGCGTCTCGGCCATGATGAAAGCCACTGCCCCCATCACCGGCGGCATGATCTGGCCGCCCATTGAAGCCGTGGCCTCCACCGCGCCGGCGAATACCGAGGAGTAGCCGAAGCGTTTCATCAACGGGATGGTGAACTGGCCGACGGTGAGCACGTTGGCAACGCCGGAGCCCGAGATGGTGCCCATGAAGCCGGAGGAAATCACCGCGACCTTGGCCGGGCCGCCCTTGGCGTGGCCGACCAGGCCGAGGGCCAGGCTGTTGAACAGCCGGATCATGCCGGCGTGCTCCAGGAAGGAGCCAAACAGGATAAACAGAAAGATGTAGGTGGCGGAGACGAGGGTCGGAATCCCGTAGATACCCTCGGTGCCGAAGCCGAGTTGATCCACCAGTTGTGCGTAGCTGTAACCGCGGTGGGCGAGATCGCCTGGCAGATACTGGCCGAACAGGCCATACAACAGGAATAGCCCGCAGACGATGGGCAACGCGAGCCCGAGGATGCGCCGCGCCGCCTCGAACACCATGACAATGACGACAGTGCCGACCACAATGTCGAGCTTGGTCGGGTCGCCGGCGCGCTGGATCAGGTCGCCTTCGAAAAACATCTGGTAGAACGACAGGCCGAAGCCGCCCAGCGCCAGAAGCCAGTCGTGCCAGGGGATGCGGGTTTCCGGCTTGCCGCGTTGAATTGCCGGATAGAGCAGGTAAGTCAGCAGCATCAGAAAGCCGACATGCAGCGAACGCGCAACCAGACTCGACAAGGGCGCAAAGGCGGCGACCGTCAGCTGGTATGCCGAAAAGGCCACGGCCGCCATCGCCACCGCCTGCAAGAGACGGCCGCCCAGACGGCGGGTTTGCCCGTGTTCCTGGAATTCGTCGCCGAGTTCCGGAACGTCGAGGGAGATTTCGGCAGTGTTACCCGGATTGGTGGGGTCGGTCATGGCTTCGTGCAATGGTTGACGAAAAAGCCGCGACGGCGGGCTGCCGGCGCGGCTCGAGCGCGGTCAGGAACGCAATGTTACTTGATCAATCCGACTTCGCGGTAATACTTCTCGGCGCCCGGGTGCAACGGCACCGGCAGGCCCTTGATGGCATTCTCGCGTTTAATGGCCTTGGCGGCGGCGTGCGCGGCGACCATCTGGTCGAGGTTGTCGAACATGGCCTTGGTCATCTTGTAAACCATGTCGGTCGACACGCCCTCATGGCTGACCAGGATGTTCTGGATAGCCACGGTGGTCACATCCGCCATTTGTCCCTCGTATGTCTTGGCCGGAATCACCGCCGACTGGTAGGCCGGGTCACCGACCTTGGTAACCACATCCGCGGGGATGGTCACGAGCACCATCTTGATCGAGGTGGCCAGGTCGCGCACGGCGGCGACGCCGAGCCCCGCGGAGATTACCGTGGCATCGAGTTGGCGGTTCTTCATCAGTTCGACGGACTCGCCGAACGGCAGATATTCAACTTTCCCCAGGTCGGCATAGACCAGCCCGGCACCCTTGAGTATGGCGCGGGCATTCAACTCGGTACCGGATTTCGGCGCGCCGACGGCGACGCGCTTGCCTTTCAGGTCAGCCAGGGTCTTGATACCGGAGTCGGCACTGGCAACGATCTGGATGTAGTTGGAATAGATGCCGGCAACACTGCGCAGCCTTTTCAAGGGCACCTTGAAGCCGGATTCGGCGTCGCCCTTCCAGGCGTCGGAAAGCGCGTCACCGAGCGTAAAGGCGATCTCGCCTTTGCCGGCCTGGAGCAGGTTCAGGTTTTCGGCGGAGGCCTTGGTGGATTGCACGGTTGATTTGGCGTCCGGAATCGCCTTGCCGTAGATCTGGCTGAGCGCCACGCCGAGAGGGTAATACACGCCGCTGGTGCCGCCAGTCAGGACGTTGATGAATTCGGCTGCCTGGGCTGAAGCGGAGAGCGCCAGCGCGACGCCGGCAGAGAGCAGGATCTTGCGAAAGGATTGGCGCATGGTGAGACTCCTCATGTTGGCATGAATTACATTGTTGGAAATCAAATTATACTCTTTGCTATTGCTCCTTGCCGAGCAGGGCTCCCTTGAGATCGTCCTGCGCCGGTTTCGGCCCCAGCCAGATCCTCAGTAGGGAATCGTAAAAATCCGCCCCGGCAATATCCTTTCCTTGCTGCTTGCCGTTGACGCTCAAGCGGGTGCCGCTTTCGGGCAGCCAGTCGATATCGACGACGGTTCCCTCGGCTGCCTTCTTCACCGCCAGCATGGCGAGCTTGAACTCTTCGATGCGCGTTTTCAGGACCTCCGTTTCGGCATCCGTATGATTCTTGTGTATGCCTTCCACCAGTGCGTCGGCAAACTGCTCGGCGGTCAGTTCGCGCAGGGTGACAATGCGCAGGCGCTTTGGCCCTTTGAGCGCAAGGACTTGCGCTGCCTCAGCCTTCTTCTCGGTCAGGTAGAGGCCGACTGCATAGACTTTGAAGAACAGCCTGGAGCGCTGACCCGCGCCGTTCAAGCGGAGCTCTGTGGCGGCAGAGAGCTGCTTGTCCGGGAATTTGACGCCGGCGATCTCTATAGCGGCATGAGCCAGGCCGGTGAGGCCGAGCAACAGGGCGAGAAATGATCTCTTCAAGTTGGATCTCTCAAGAGTTGGAAATGATTTCGGCGACGGCCATTCCGGCTTCCTGAGTATTCGCGGTTCCACCGAGGTCGCGAGTTTTGGGGCCCTGCAGCAGCACTCCTTCGATGGCGTGGATGACCGCGGCGGCGGCTTGCGGTTGGCCCAGATGCTCCAGCATCAGCGCACCCGACCAGATCTGCCCGAGGGGGTTGGCAATATTCTGGCCGGCAATGTCCGGCGCCGAGCCGTGTACCGGCTCGAACACCGAAGGATAGAGACGCTCCGGGTTGAGATTGGCCGAAGGTGCGATGCCGATGGTGCCGGTGCAAGCCGGACCCAGGTCGGAAAGGATGTCGCCGAACAGGTTGGAGCCGACCACCACATCGAACCAGTCCGGGTGCTGGACGAAATTCGCGCAGAGGATGTCGATGTGGTACTGGTCGACGCGGACCTCCGGATAAAGGGCGGACATGGCCTTCACCCGTTCGTCCCAATACGGCATGGTGATGGAGATGCCGTTCGACTTGGTCGCCGAGGTGAGATGTTTCTTCGGTCGCTGCGAGGCCAGTTCGAAGGCGTACTTCAGCACGCGGTCAACCCCGTGACGGGTCATGACGGTTTCCTGGATCGCCATCTCGCGCGCGGTACCATCGAACAGACGGCCGCCGGCATTCGAGTATTCGCCTTCGGTGTTTTCGCGCACGATGAACATGTCGATGTCGCCCGGCATCCGGTCCGCCAGCGGCGACTTCATGCCGGGCATCAGGCGCGCCGGGCGGATATTGACGTACAGGTCGAAGCGTCGGCGAAACTGGATCAGCGAGCCCCACAGCGAGATGTGGTCCGGGACCGTGGCTGGCCAGCCGACGGCGCCGAAATAAACGGCGTCGTGACCGCCGATGCGCTCGAACCAGTCCTCGGGCATCATCCTGCCGTGCTCCGCGTAGTAATCGCAACTCGCCCAGCCGATCCAGTCCCAGTCGAAAGCGAAACCGAATTGACGCGCGGCGGCATCGAGCACGCGTACGCCCTCCGGCATGACTTCCTTGCCGATCCCGTCGCCGGGAATGGCGGCAATTCTGTAGCGCTTCATGTGCGAATCTCCCCGTTGCCGAGAACGATCCACTTTTGTGAGGTCAGCCCCTCCAGCCCCACCGGTCCGCGCGCGTGGAATTTGTCGGTGGAGATGCCGATCTCGGCGCCCAGGCCGTATTCGAAGCCATCGGCGAAGCGCGTCGAGGCATTCACGATCACCGAACTGGAATCCACTTCGCGCAGGAAGCGCATGGCATTGCTGTGATTCTCGGTGACGATCGCCTCGGTGTGTTGCGAACCATATAGCGCGATGTGTTCGATGGCGGCATCAAGCGTGGCGACGACGCGAATCGAGAGAATCGGCGCGAGGTACTCGGTGCGCCAGTCTTCCTCGGTGGCAGCATTCATCTTGGGAATCAGCGCGCGGGATTGCTCGCAGCCGCGCAGCTCGACGCCCTTGTCGATGTAGATCTGGCACAACGGAGGCAATACTCGCGCGGCGATGTCCTGATGCACCAGCAGGGTTTCCATGGTATTGCAGGGCGCATAGCGCTGCGTCTTGGCGTTGTCGGCAATGCGTATGGCTTTTTCGAGATCGGCCGTGGCGTCGATATACACGTGGCAGATGCCGTCCAGATGCTTGATGACCGGCACCCGCGCCTCCTTGGCGATGCGTTCGATCAGCCCCTTGCCGCCGCGCGGCACGATCACATCCACGTATTCCGGCATGGCGATCAGCTCGCCGACGGCTGCGCGATCGGTGGTTTCCACTACCTGGACGGCCGACTCCGGCAGGCGGGCGGCGGCAAGCCCGGCGCGGACGCAAGTCGCGATGGCCAGATTCGAGCGCAGTGCTTCCTTGCCGCCGCGCAGGATCGCGGCATTGCCGGACTTCAGGCACAGCGCCGCTGCGTCCGCCGTGACGTTGGGCCGTGCCTCGTAGATAATCCCGACGACACCGAGCGGCACGCGCATCTTGCCGACCTGGATGCCGGACGGCCGCAGCTTCATATCGGTGATCTCGCCGACCGGGTCGGGCAGTGCAGCGACTTGCTCCAGGCCCAGCGCCATGCTCTCGATCCCGGCGGCACTCAAGCTCAGTCGGTCGACTAGCGCGGCTTCCAGCCCGCCAGCCCGGGCTGCAGCAAGGTCGAGCGTGTTCGCGGCGAGGAGTTCGTCCCTATGGGCGCGAATTTGTCCGGCCATCGCCAGCAGCGCGGTGTTTTTGGCGGACGTGGAGGCTTTCGCCATCAAGCGGGAAGCGCTACGGGCCGCTCGCCCCATTTGGCGCATGTATTCCTGGACATTCATGCTGCGTGGCTGGTTCATGTCGTCATTTTCCGTGTCAGGCGCAGGGCCAGTTGCAGGAATTCGTCCCACTGGTCGCCGCGCGTCAGACCCTTGATCATGCGGTCTATCCGCGCCGCTTGCAAGAGCGCCGAACGCAGCAGCGCGGTCGAACAACGTTGCGCCGCGCCGCGGTATGCTCCCTGGCGCGGGCCGAAGATCTTCACCGCGCTACAGGCGGCGTCGAAGCTCGCGCCCCGATCGAGATGGGCGCGCAACTGCGCCAGGGTGCGCGTTTCCTGGGCCAGAGCCCAAAGCACCAGTGGCGCTGCGGTGTCTTCGGCACGCAGCCCTTCCAGTAATCGGGCACAGCGCGCTGCATCTCCGGCCAACAGGGCGGCGCGCAGTTTGTCGACGTCGTAGCGGGCGACATCCAGCACCGCTTCCTGCACCTGTGTCAGCGTCAGCGGACCGGTCTGAAACAGCAGACCGAGTTTCATGATCTCCTGATGGGCTGCCAGCAGGTTGCCCTCGACATGCGCCGCGATAAACTCGAGCGCTTCGGGCGTCGCAGACTGCTGTTGGCGGGCCAGGCGCATGGCGAGCCAATCGGGCAGCTGGCGCAGCGGCGGCGCGTTGAGCTCCAGCGCGACGCCGGCATTGACGAGTGCGGCGAACCATGCCGCCTTCCTGGACTGCCAGTCGACTTGCGGCAGGGTGACCAGGGTCATTACTCCCTGAACGCCGGGGCCGGCGCCGGCGATTCTTTCACAATGACGTTGCAGCGCGTCGCCGCCTTCACGCCCCGGTTTACCGTTGGGGATGCGCAGGTCGATAATCTGGTTGCCGCCGAACAATGAAAGATTACCGCCGGCCTGGGCGAGTTGATCCCAGCGGAAACCCGCGCCGGCCACCAGCACTTCACATTCGTCATAGCCCTGGCCGCGCGCGGCAGTGCGGACCGCATCCGCCGCTTCGAGGACCAGCAACGGCTCGTCGCCATGCAGCAAGTAGAGCGGCGCGAGTGACGACTTGAGGTGGTCGGCGAGTTGTTCCGGGCGCAGTTGCATGCCGGTGGCCTAATCCGTGACCGCAAGGGGAGGCCTGGAGGCCGCCAGGCGACGCATGATCTGCTGTACCAGGTCGGCCTGGATGTCGCGCCACAGAAGCGCCTCTTCAAGGTCCTTGGAAAGAACCAGATTATCGCTGAAGCTGATGTCGCGGTGGATCTCGATCTGAGTCGGAGACAGCCAGTCGCGTCCTTTGCCATCGACTACGCGGAACGTGAAGGTTCGCACCAGCTGGAATTCCCGCGCCTGTCCCGTGGCGGCAAGGCTCAGAATATTCTTGGCATTCCTGTCGCTCAGGATCAGCAACGTGGCCTGAGCGTCCTTTTGCAGGCCGATGACACGGGCGTTGCTGCCGGTGGCGATCGAGCGTTTCAACTGGGAATGCAATTCGTTGGTTTCGGGCAGGGCGACGTAGAGTGTGTCGAAGGGCAGCGGATAGGCACCGCGCAACTGGAAACCGCAGGCCGCGAGCATGCCGGTCAGCAGCAGGGCCAGCAAGGTGCGCAGTTTCACGGCTTTCCGCATTTGCAGCGCGCCCCGGTCATCACAGGACGATGTTCACCAGACGGCCGGGGACGACCACCAGTTTCTTCGCCGCCTTGCCTTGCAGATATTTCTGCGCGACAACACTGGCCAGGGCGGCAACCTCGATGGCGGACTTGTCGGCGCTGGACGACACTAACAGGCTGCCACGGTGCTTGCCGTTGATCTGCAGCACCAGCTCGATTTCGTCCTGCTCCAGAGCGGTGGCCAGCGCCTCAGGCCAGGGTGCCTCCAGAATGTCGTCGCCATAGCCGAGCTCCCGCCACAGCACGTGGCAGACATGCGGCGTAATCGGCGCCAGCAGGCGCAGCAGGATCGACAGGCCTTCGGCAATCACGGCACCGGCAGCAGCGCCATGCCTGGGCGTTTTCTCCAGCGCGTTGAGGATTTTCATGGCCGCCGAGGCGACAGTGTTGAACTGGTGTTTTCCGATGTCGTAATTGGCCTGCTTGAGGTTCATGTGAACTTCGCGGCGGACACCGGCCAAGGTTCCATCCAGATCCTGCGCGATCCGGCCCGGCAGGGAGGTGCGCACCGCATCTTCCGCGGCATGTGCGAAAGCCCACAAGCGCTTGAGGAAGCGGAACGAGCCTTCGACGCCGGAATCGGACCATTCCAGGGTTTGTTCCGGGGGCGCCGCGAACATCATGAAAAAGCGCGCGGTGTCGGCGCCATAGCTGTCCACCAGGGCCTGCGGATCGACCCCGTTGTTCTTCGACTTCGACATCGTGCCGATGCCGCCTGACTCGACCGGTTGCCCATCGGCTTTCAGTATTTGCGAGGCGCGGTTGCCCTTGTCATCGAGCTTGAATTCTATTTCGCTCGGGTTGTAATAGACGACTCTGCCGCTCACGCCGGCTTCCGGTTTGCGGAAAAAAATCTCGTTCAGCACCATGCCCTGGGTGAGCAGGTTGGCGAAAGGTTCGTCATACGTCACCAGCCCCAGGTCGCGCATCACCTTGGTCCAGAAGCGCGAGTAAAGCAGATGCAGGATGGCGTGCTCGATGCCGCCGATATACTGGTTGACCGGCATCCAGTAATCGGTGCGCGCATCCACCATCGCCCGGGCATTGTCGGCACAGCAATAGCGGGCGTAATACCACGAAGAGTCCACGAATGTGTCCATGGTGTCGGTCTCGCGCTTGGCCGGCCGGTCGCATTTCGGGCAGACGCAATCGACAAAATCAGCCCGCCTGCGCAGCGGATTGCCGGACCCGTCCGGCACGCAGTCCTCCGGCAGCACCACGGGCAGCTGCTCGTCCGGCACCGGCACCACGCCGCATTCCGGACAGTGGATGATCGGTATCGGACAGCCCCAGTATCGCTGACGGGAGACGCCCCAGTCGCGCAGGCGGTAGGTGATCTGTTTTTCGCCCAGGCCTTTGGCAGCAAGATCGGCGACGATGGCGTCGATCGCATCGGCCTGGGCGAGGCCATCGTACTTGCCTGAGTCGCTGCAAGTGCCCCGTTCCTTGTCCGCATACCATTCCTGCCACGCATCCAGAGAATAGGTCTTGCCCGGGACCGAAATCACCGGTTTGATCGGCAGCCGGTATTTTTTTGCGAACTCAAAGTCGCGTTCATCGTGCGCAGGTACGGCCATCACGGCACCTTCGCCGTAACCCATCAGAACGTAATTGCCGACCCAGACTTCAACCTTCTCGCCACTCAGCGGGTGGCTGACAAAGATACCGGTGGGCATGCCGGTCTTTTCCATGGTGGCCATGTCGGCTTCCATGACCGAGCCTCGTTTGCATTCCTCGATGAACGTGGCCAGTTTCGGATTTTGCCTGGCGGCGCGCGTGGCAAGCGGATGCTCGGCCGCGACCGCGCAAAAGGTCACTCCCATGATGGTGTCGGCGCGGGTGGTGAAGACCCAGAGCAAGCCTCTTTCGCCCTCCTTGCCCTCACCCCCATCCCCTCTAGTGGGGCGGCTAGCCATTCGACTAGGTCGATCAAAAACATCGCCCAAGTCGCTGGTTATCCCGGAGGGCGAGGGGAGCGGCGTGCCGCCTGCGGCGGGAAGCTCGTAAGGGAAAGCGAAACGCACGCCGAAGGACTTGCCGATCCAGTTGGCCTGCATCGTCCGGACGCGCTCCGGCCATCCCGGCAGTGTGTCAAGCGAGGCCAGAAGTTCGTCGGCGTAGTCGGTGATCTTCAGGTAGTACATCGGGATTTCGCGCTTCTCCACCAGTGCACCGGTACGCCAGCCGCGCCCGTCGATCACTTGCTCGTTGGCAAGCACCGTCTGGTCGACCGGATCCCAATTGACCGAGCCCGTCTTCAGGTAGGCGATTCCCTTTTCCAGCATGCGCAGGAACAGCCACTGGTTCCACTTGTAGTACTGTGGCGTGCAGGTCGCCAGTTCGCGCTCCCAGTCGAGCGCGAAACCGAGCGCCTTGAGTTGCTGCTTCATATACGCGATGTTGTCGTAGGTCCACTTTGCCGGCGGCACACCGTTGGCCATCGCGGCGTTCTCCGCTGGTAGCCCGAAAGCGTCCCAGCCCATCGGCTGGAGGACGTTGTAGCCGCGCATCCGGTGGTAGCGGGTGAGCACGTCGCCGATGGTATAGTTGCGCACATGCCCCATGTGCAGCTTGCCCGACGGGTAGGGGAACATCGACAGGCAATAGTATTTCGGCCGGGTAGGCGCGCTGGACGCGTCCTCGACGGCATGGAAGGACGCCGATTGTTCCCAATGCAGTTGGGCGATCCGCTCGATTTCGTTCGGGAGGTATTTATCCTGCATGGGTGGGGGTCAGGCGCTTGCGCCGAAGACTTTGTGAAGGGTGCGATTATACCCGGCGTCAGGTAAGACGCCGGCCTGGGTCCGGAGGGGAACATGCGTGTAACGAGATGGGTTTGGGCCGTCGCTTTCGCTTGGCCGGCGCTCGCTGCCGGCCAAGTCATCCAACATTCGGTCAGCCCGGCAACCGTCGAGACGGTGCAGATGCCTGCCTGGCTGGAGCGCGATGGGCGTACTCAGCCGCTGGCGGTTGGCATGGCGGTGATCAATGGCGACAAGATCCGCACCGGCGCGCAGGCGCGCGTCTATCTCGGCATCGCTGAAGGCAGTACAGTCAAGCTCGGCGAGAACGCGGTCTTGCACTTCTATAGCCGCAGCCTCAAACCCGCCAGCAATTTCAGGGGCGCGCTCGACGTTCTGACCGGCGCTTTTCGTTTTACCACTCATGCCTTGCAGCGGGTGCGCAGTCAGCGCGACGTCGCCATCCGTATCGGCACGGCGACTGCCGGAATACGTGGCACCGACCTGTGGGGAAAATCGGATGCAGTGCGTGACTTGATCCTCCTGATAGAAGGGAATATCGAGGTTCGTCACGCCGGCGCGACATTCGAGATGGCCGAACCATTGACTTACTTTTCCGCGCCCCGGAACGCCCCGCCGCAGGCATTGACCAAGGTCGATCCCGAGAGCTTCAAGCAATGGGCGCGTGAAACCGAGGTGTTGCCGGGTGATGGCGCGGCCAGCCGCGGCGGCCGGTGGAATGTGCTGTTAGCTCAGGTCGCCCGGCAGCATGAGGCGCTGGAGGCCTACGACAAGGCACGCGGCGCAGGTTATGCGGCCCAGGTCAGGGTTCGCCCGGTCGTTGCCGGAAATGGCGGCCCGTGGCGCTACGAGGTGGTTTTGGCGCAACTGGCAAGCGAACAGGAGGCCGCCGTGGTGGCGAACAGGGTCAACGCACAACTGGGCTTTGCTGCGGTCGTCGCGAAGTGATCGTGGCAATGCTGGTCAATGCTGGTGATTTAGCAGGTTCGTCGCTGCCACCAATGGATGGTACCTGCTGCGATATTCACCAGGGCCTGTTGCGCGGATAATCCGTGCAACCAAAGTTGGGCCGGCAGGCGCACCATCGGGCCGAAGCCGAAAGGCATGGCGCGGAGTTCGCGGGATTCGGCAGCGATCAACTCGATCAGCCGTTCGACCGCCAGTTTCCAATATTCTGGGGATTCGACCACATCGGTCTTCTGCGTGGCATAGCGTAATGCGTTACCCCACAGCACTTCGCTGCGCTTGAGCGGAATCCCTGACTTCTTGGCTAGCCAGGGCAGTATCTTTGGATATTGCGCTTTCATTAAGTACTCCTTGCGATGCGGTCCGGATGGGCCCGCGCCGTGGTGACAGCCAGATATGCCTCATGGGGAAATCGGTGCCAACCGCAAATCTTGCATTGCAACATTCCCATTATACCCATATTAGGAACAGGTTATGTTCATATGGTTCCAATTATTGTGGCAATGCAGCAATCGCCCGTATGGGACGGCTGGTCAGGGCGCCGGCAAGATTTTGCCTGGATTCATCAAATTGTCGGGATCGAGCGCCTGTTTGATCGCGCGCATCACCTTCAAGGCCGCGGCGCCATGCTCCTGCGCCATGTATCTTTTCTTGCCGAAGCCGATGCCATGTTCTCCGGTGCAGGTGCCCTCCATGCGCAGGGCACGCTCCACCAAACGGTTGGAAAAAACATGCGCCTGGGCCACCTCGGATGGGTTGTCGGGGTCAAGGAGCAGAACCAGGTGAAAATTGCCGTCCCCGACGTGACCAACGATGGGTGCCTGCAACCCGCTGGTCGCCAGATCGGCGACAGTTTCGTTGATGCAGTCGGCCAGGCGCGAGATGGGCACACAGACATCGGTGGTAAGCGCGCGCGAACCCGGTTTGAGCCCGAGGCAGGCATAGTAGGCGTCGTGTCGCGCCTGCCAGAGTCGGCTGCGATCTTCGGGCCGGGTTGCCCAGTCGAAGTCCATGCCGCCATGACCAGAGGCGATTTCCTCAACCGTTTGCGCCTGTTCCTTGACGCTCGCCGGCGATCCGTGAAATTCGAAGAACAAGGTCGGCGCCTCGCGCAGCGCGGTCTTGCTGTAGCCGTTGATCGCTTTCACCATTAGCGCGTCGAGCAGTTCGATGCGGGCGATCGGAACGCCGATCTGGATCACCTGGATCACCGTGTTCACGGCGGCCGCAATGTCGGGAAAGGCGCATATCGCGCTCGAAATCGCTTCAGGAATGGGATAGAGCCGTACGCTCAGTTCGGTAATGATGCCCAGGGTGCCCTCCGAGCCGATCAACAACCGCGTCAGATCGTAACCGGCAGACGACTTGCGCGCCCTTCCCCCGGTCTTGATGATGCTGCCATCGGCGAGCACCACCGTCATACCCAGAACGTTCTCGCGCATCGTGCCGTAGCGAACCGCGTTGGTGCCCGAGGCCCGCGTGGCGGCCATGCCACCCAGGCTGGCGTCCGCCCCCGGATCAATCGGGAAAAACAGGCCAGTGCCATGCAGTTCGGCATTCAACTGTTTGCGCGTGACGCCGGGTTGCACCGTGGCGTCGAGATCTTCGCTGCGGATGGACAGCACCCGGTTCATCCCGGAAATGTCGATGCACACGCCGCCCTGGATTGCCAGCAAGTGTCCTTCGAGGGAAGTGCCGGTGCCGTAGGCGATCATCGGCACCCGGTGAGCATGACAGAGGGTGGCGATGGCCGACACTTCTTCAGTCGATTCAGCGAAAACCACGGCATCGGGTGGCGCCGGGGCGTACGAGGATTCGTCCCTGCCGTGCTGCAGGCACACCGCCTCGGAAGTCGAGAAGCGCCTGCCGAAACGGGCGGTGAGCGCCTCGGCCAGGAGCTTGGGCAACGGCGCAGCGACCGGGCGCGAGGCGTTCATCGAGTTCTCCTGCGGAATGACGCGATTGCCTGATTCTACGCTGCCCGCAGTCAACGTGGCAGAGAGGGATACGAGCCGCTCCGCGCTCCATAAACAGGCTTGACTTGGGCATGATGACGTAGCATAATCAGCCGTTTCGCTGGAGGGGTTCCCGAGCGGTCAAAGGGAACAGACTGTAAATCTGTCGGCTCTGCCTTCGAAGGTTCGAATCCTTCCCCCTCCACCAACAGGGTTTGAGGATTTAGGGAGTTTGTGAAATTAGGGCAGGGTACAGGTGGCCTGGTTGATGTTATTTGAATTCGGCGGTCTCAGGTAAGGGTAAGGCGGGTGTAGCTCAATGGTAGAGCAGAAGCCTTCCAAGCTTATGACGAGGGTTCGATTCCCTTCACCCGCTCCAGTTTTTGCAGTGTCTGAGTCTGTGTCGTTCGCGATGAGTTTTAGTTTATCGGGGCCCATGTAGCTCAGTGGTAGAGCACTCCCTTGGTAAGGGAGAGGCCACGTGTTCAATCCACGTCATGGGCACCACGACGCAGCCGTAGGCGAAGTTTAATTTCGATTATTTTGGGGTAGACCATCATGGCAAAAGCCAAATTTGAGCGCACGAAGCCGCACGTGAATGTAGGGACGATAGGGCACGTTGATCACGGCAAGACGACGTTGACGGCGGCGATCACGTCGGTGCTGGCGGCGAA
>Ga0163199_1000266_pt1 | contig 32834 bp, 30 predicted proteins | sample PL_2010_150m_FD_113537 | JGI IMG/M metagenome (GOLD analysis project Ga0163199, IMG submission 113537) | Freshwater microbial communities from Powell Lake, British Columbia, Canada to study Microbial Dark Matter (Phase II) - PL_2010_150m | ecosystem: Environmental > Aquatic > Freshwater > Lake ...
GGAAGCCTTCCGCATGTTCAAGGCGATGGGCCACCGCGACCAGCAGGTCAAGCTGTACATGCCGCTCAATGCGCCGGGCGAAACGGTATGCACGCTGAAGAAGACCATCGAGAAGGTCAAGGAGCTCTACGCGCTGTTCGGCCGCGATAACGTGCTGCCGTTCATCTTCTTCATCGGCGTCCAGCCGAACACGCCGGTGGAGCGCTTGCTGATCGGCCAGGGTTACCTGCCGGCCGACTACAACCCGCTGACCCTCAACCCTTTCGTCATCAAGAAACTGCTCTACAACCCGTTGCCGCTCGGTCGTTTGATCGGTCGCGCCTACCTCGAGGCAATGGAATCGCTGGATTCGAACAGCGAATACATCGGTCGCGCCACGCTGGACATCATCGAGCGCGAACTGTCGAAACCGGAGATCGTCGCCCGCTGCCGCGCAGCCGCCGACCTGTCCTCGGCTGGCAATTCGGCGGCATTGGCGGGAATCGGCGATCTGGTGTAGGCTTTCCGCTCAGTCAGGCAACGTCGGAAACTGCATGAACCCCACCAGACAAATGGCCCTGCTGTCGATCGCCACCTCGATCGTCACCATGGCGCTCAAATTCGCTGCCTACTTCCTGACCGGCTCGGTCAGCCTGTTTTCCGATGCGGCGGAATCGCTGGTGAACCTGACCGCGGGCCTGGTTGCCTTCGCCGCACTGACCGTCGCTTCCCGCCCCGCCGACGAGGATCACACTTACGGCCACGACAAGGCCGAATATTTTTCCAGCGGCGTGGAAGGCGCGTTGATCATGGTGGCGGCGCTGACGATCATCTATACCGCCGTCGAACGCTTTGCCCATCCGGTGGCGTTGCACCAGCTCGGCATCGGCCTGTTTATCTCATTGCTCGCGGCAGGCGCCAATTTCGTCACGGCGCGCATCATGCTCAAGGTCGCCAAAATGCATGACAGCATCACCGTAGAGGCCGATGCCCAGCACCTGCTGACGGACGTCTGGACTTCGGTCGGGGTGGTCGGCGGGCTGGCGGTGGTGCTATTCACTCCGCCGAGTTGGCAGATCCTCGACCCGATCATCGCCGTCGTCGTGGCGCTCAACATCATCAAAACCGGCGTCGATTTGATGCGCCGCTCCTACGACGGGCTGATGGATGTCGCGCTGCCGCCGGAGGAAATCGCCGCGATAGAAAACACGCTGCGCGCCGAGCTGCCCGCCGATGCCACCTTTCATGCGTTGCGCACGCGCAAGGCCGGACCGCGCCGCTTCATCGACTTTCACCTGCTGCTGCCGCAACAAACCACGGTACGAGCTTCCCACCAGTTGTGCGACCGCATCGAAGCCGCTATCGCCCAGAATCTCAAGCTGACTTCCGTGACCATCCACGTCGAGCCGAAAGAAAGCCATCCTGACGAGGGCTAGCCGGACGACGCTCAGAATTTGCCGTTATCGACCTTGGCCACGATTTCCGCCGTTACCTGCTCGAAGGTGAATATCCGCCGGCCCTTGTGATCCTTGAGGAATTCCTCCGCGTCGGCGCGGGTTTCCAGCGGCACCAGTTCGTGCCCCATCGGGCCGAGCACGTCCGAACCGATCACGTAAAACGCCTGGCGGGCATCGACCTTGGCCAGCCCGTAGAACTCGGTGACGTAGAGGCCGGCGAGATCTTCCTTGCGGTGGCCGGGCGCGTACTTGGGGTATTCGTGCAGGTATTTGAACAGATCCTTGGCGCCGTCGAAGTAATGGGCGTGGTTGTCGCGGTACAGCGCGACGGCCGTCCAGTTGGGATACTTCGAGATCAGCATACCGCACACCGGACAAAGATCCTTGGCGCCCGGCTTGGGGAGGAGCGGCTCCCCCTGGGCGGCGACGGACGTCGCCCACAGGGCAAGCAACAGCAGGACAAAAAAGCGTTTGCTCAGCGCCATGCGGTCAGCCTTTCTGCATCATTTTCTTACGCCGCTCCTCGCGCATTTTGCGAATCATGCTGACATCCTGCGCCATGTCGCTGTAGGCCGCGAGCAGCGCCTTGTCGAAATCGGCCAGTTCGCCGCCGTTGGCTGCCTGGGAGGCCTTGGCAGCTTCCTCGCTGGCGTAGGCGACCTTGCTGCGCCGGCTCATCACCCCCTTGATCGAACTGCCGATCAGGAAAGTCGCCTTGCCGACTTCGACCAGCGGTTTCGGATCGGCGGCGGCGTTATCCGCGACGTAAATCCCCTTGGGTTCGCGGTCGACGTTAAGCGACAGACTGATGGAAGCGCAATGCAGCGAACAGGTACCGTCGGCCAGGTCGTCGCTGTAATGCACCACCATGCGCGAGTGATGGAACATTTTGCGATCCATGCCGCAGTACGGGCATTTCGGGGTTTTTTCGAGGTCGTTTTCCAGCGGCTTGGGGTCGGCGGGCTTCTTCGGGGCGAATTGCGCCGGGGTGCCGTCGCCGGGGCAGGCTTCGGCAGCCTGGGCGGGCAAGGCGGCCAAACCGGCGGTGGCGAGGGAAAGCTTCAGCAGGTCGCGTCGTTTCATCATGTTCTCCTTTTGTTAAAAATCACCAGTTCGCCAGATTGCGCATCACGCTGTAATAGGCCAGCCCCTGCCACAGCGTGGAAAGGCCCAATGCGATCACGAACAGCGCCGCGCCGCGCAACAGCCAGCCGCGCGTCTTCGCGCCCAGCTTGCCGAACAGGAAACTGGCGGCGAGCATCGACGGCAGCGTGCCGGCGCCGAACGCCAGCAGCAGCAAGCCGCCTTCGGCCGGGCTGGGTGCGGTGGTGGCCTGCACCGCCAGCGCCATCGTCATCGAACACGGCATCAGCCCGTTGAGCGCGCCGCCGATGGCCGCGCCGCCCACCGAGCCGCGCCGGGTGGCTTCGGCGAATTGCCGGCGCAGCCAGGCCAGCGGCGCGAAACGCAAGGTGTTGCGCACCGGCGACAGGCCCAACAAATCGAAACCGAGCAGGATCACCACCAGCCCGGCGAAAATCTGCAACAGTCCCTGCGCCTTGCCGACGATGCCGGTCTGCACCAGCACCGCGCCCAGGCTGGCGGCGGTCAGCCCGATCAGCCCATACACCGTGACGCGGGCGGCGTGGTAGGCCAGATAGGGCGCGCCGCTCTTGGCGCCGAGACGCAGGAAGAAGCCCGACACCAGGCTGCCGCACATCCCCAGGCAGTGGCCGCTGCCGAGGATGCCGGTCATGAAGGCGAGCCAGTAGGAAAATTCGACGAGGTGGTGGTGGCTGTGATCCATGCGGTTCTAGGCAGCCGCTATACGCGGCGCCGTTTCGGCCTCCCTGACATAGATCACCTGCCCGACACGGTCGATATGCGCGATCAGCTCGGCATCGGCGAGCTGGCGGTATTGCGACAAATCCACGCTATAGGGCAGCATCAAATCGTCGATCTGGTCTTCGATCTGCATCAACTCGGCGAACTCCAGCGCGTCGCCCTTGATGGTCAGGTCGATATCCGAGCCGGGGCGATAGTTACCCTTGGCGCGCGAACCGTAGATCACTACCGACTCGATGGCGCCATGCCGCCGGAAAACGCCAGCGAGTTTGTCCAACGTGGCTTGCGGCAAGCCAAAGCGGGTCGACGCTACGGTATTCATGACAGGTATTTTTCCATTTCAGTTCGCAAGGCCTGGAACAGCGGGAAATAATCCGCGACGATAACGCCGACCAGCTGTTCGGCAGTGCGTTCGTCGTAAGCGTGCGTGGAGAGGTTACGGCTCTGGATCATCGCCATCCATAGTTCGCCGTCGGCGATCAACGCCACCCTGAAAGCCTCGCGGGTGGCGTCTTTCGAGCCTTTGACGTTTTGATTGCCCTGATCCTGGAGATAGTCCTTCAGGACGTTCCAGGCCAATTCATGGGTGAACTCAAACGCCTGGATGACGCCCTGCTTTTCCAGCCGCGACAAGGCCCGCTGCCGGCTCAGCTCCACCGCATCGCCAAGTTGGGCCAGGGCCTTTCGGTAATTGGCAAATCGTTGTTGCCAGCGAATATCGGAGTTTTCCATCTCAATCATCCAGGTTTTGTATAGTCGTTGCCAACGGAAGAGAAACGATGAATTCCGCCCCGTCCGCTGTATTCTTGGCCTCGATATTGCCGTCCATATGCCCCATGATGATCTTGGACATATAAAGGCCGATACCTGTGCCCTTTTCCTTGGTAGTGAAGTAGGGGTCGAAAATCTTCGGCAAAATGTCGTCGGGAATGCCGCCCGCATTATCCCTGACCACAACATCCACGCTGTTTCCGCCGGGACGCAGGCTGATTTCGATCAGCCCGTCCGCGATGTTTCTATCCAGCATGGCATCCTTGGCATTGTTCAGGATGTTCAGGAACACCTGCGAAAGCTCGTTGGGAAAACCGCTTGCCTGAATGTCTGCGCATTCCTTGACCGCCACGGCGATATGATGGTTCTGGAAGCTGGGGCGGATTAACTCGATGGTGTCCTCGATGGCTTTAATCAGGCTGAAATCCTGCCTGATCTTGTTCGGCTTGAAGAAGTTGCGGAAATCGTCGATGGTGGTCGACATTTTCTGGATCAACTGCTGCCCTTTCGCCGTCTGCTCGTTGATCAAGGCAGTGTCGAGTTCATGGAAATCGTTGGCGTCCTTGAGGTTGGCCAGCAACAAGCCCAAGGCATTGAGCGGCTGACGCCATTGGTGGGCGATGTTGCCGATCATCTCGCCCATCGCCGCCAGGCGGGATTGCTGGATGAGTAGGCGTTCCTGCGCCATGTTCTGGGCGATCCCTTGCTGGACGCGCTGCTCCAAGGTTTCGTTGAGCGCTTTCAGCGCCTCTTCGGCCCGCTTGCGCTCCGAGATGTCGCGGGTGACGGCGAGGTGTACTGTCTCGCCCTTATCCAGCATGGGTACGGCATGGGTTTCCAGCCAGCGGCGCCCGCCCTTGAGCCCTAGCACTTCGAATTCCATTTGCATGGCTTCGCCAGCGAGCACCCGTTTGTGTAGTTCAACAAAAGCCGTGCGGTATTCGGGAGCAATGAGGTCAAGCACCGGGCGTCCAGCGACCTGTTCCAGCGAGTCAGCCTCGATCATTTCCAGCCCCGCCGGGTTCATCTGTATCAGGCGTCCTTGGGCATCCACTATCTTGATGCATTCCGGCTCGTTCTGGACGACGGTTCGCAGGTGAGCTTCGCTTTCGACGAGCTTCGCTTCGGCTTGCTTACGCTCGCTAATATCCAGCGCAAATACCGCGATCGCCGCGCCCCTGCCTGCTTCGTCCAGCACCGGGTAATAGGAGATGGAAAAGGCATGGCCTGCACGGCTATCTTCAACGTGTAGGCTCTTTCCGCTGTTTATGACTTCTGCTACGGTGGCTTTACGGCTTTGCGCAAGCTCAGGCGGGATGAAATCGAAAATGTTCTTGCCGATCATTTCCTCGGCTTCTTTTCCCAAGCGCTGAGCGGCGGTGGGATTGATGACCAGAACGATACCGGCGCGGTCAAGCAGGATAATGCTCTCGGTAATGGCATTCAGGATGGCGTCTAATTGTTCATTGTCGCGCAGTAGCGTTTCTTCATAGTATTTGCGTTGGGTAATGTCCTGGAACGTCACCACCGAGCCAACGATTTTTCCCTGTTCGACGATAGGCGAGGAAATCACCGACACCGGCAGCGGTGTGCCGTCCTTGCACCAGAACGTCTCGTCATCCGAGTAATACATCTTGCCGGAACGGATGACCTTGCCGATTTCACAGGATGCTTCAGCGCATGGCGTGCCGTCGGACTTGTGGTGGTGGAAAAGGACATGTGCGTCTTGCCCGTTCAATTCTTCGGGCGTCCATCCTAGCCGCCGACTAAGGGCAGGATTGGAGAAGACAATGTGCCCCTTCTCATCCAGCACATAAAGCCCTTCGCCCAGCGTAATGGCAATTTCCGTTAGCGTTTTCTGATCTTGTTCACGTTTCGCCAAGGAATGGGCAAGATACCCGCTGCCAATGGCAATCAGGACGATTGCGCCCAAGAACAGCGCAAAGGAGACCGGATGTTGTGTAAGGCTAGCGCTGGGGACCAGTTCAGGCGACGTGTGGGAGACGATTTTCCAGGAATATTCGCCATACACCAGCTCTTTTTCGCTGCTTCCCGTGGGCAGTGCCGAGCCGGTGGATGAGCGATGTTGCGGCAGCAAGGGGTAAACGGTGGCATAAACGAACAATCCGCGTGGCGTTTGCAGGCTGCCCCGCTCGCCGGCAGAAATGGCTTTCCATTCATCCGGGAAACGGTTGGCGAACGAACGCTGGTTTTTGAGCATAAAACCCCATTCGTCTTCCGCGTTAGGGGTGCTCAGCCAGTATCCATCGCGATTCAGCAGGAACATGGAGTCTTGATCCATTGCCGATATTTTTTTGAAATTCTGCAGCAACCTGTTGCCGAAGTAGTTGAGGAGCACAATGCCGCGCTTGCGTCCGGCGCTATCGAACACCGGCGTGCCAAAACGGATCATCGGCTTGTAGGGTCGTTCGATCTGGTCGTGCTCGATATTGAGATCCAGCGGAGAAACAAAAACTTCGCCGCGCCCCAATTTGATGGTGTCCTTGAAGAAATAGCGCCCCGCCTTGTTCTGCAAGGCGCTGCCGGTCACGTTGAGCGGCGCGCCTTTTTCGTAGTTGATGCGGAAAAGCTCCATGCCGCTGCTATCCAGGTAGCGCACCTGATCGTAAATTTGCTTTTCCCGCGCCCAGTCTGAAAAAGTCTGCACCACGTCTGCGCGATTTGCAGCACTGCCGCTGTCGAGGTAACGCCTCAGGCTGAGATCGTTGGCGAGCAACTTTAAATCGGCGGTGATCGACTCGAATTCGACCGTGATGATGTGGGAGGAGAGTTCTATTTGTTCGACTTCTTTGGCTTCCAGCGTGGCGAGCCGGTTCTTCACATCCGGGTAGACACTGCTGAAAACGATAGCCAGCAGAATAAACAGCGAAGGCAGGAACAGTTGAAGGAAGCGTTTGATGACGGCCGGGTTTTTCACTCGCGTTAACCCTTTTGCAGGCGTAGCGAGTTGGTGACCACCGATACCGAACTCATCGCCATCGCCGCCGAGGCGATCATCGGGCTGAGGCGCCCGGCGGCGGCGACCGGGATGGACACCACGTTGTAGCCCAGCGCCCAGAACAGGTTCTGGCGGATGATGGTCATCGTGCGCCGCGACAGCTCGATGGCGGCAGCGACGCGGGCGATGTCGCCGCCCACCAGGGTGATGTCGGCGGCTTCCAGCGCAATGTCGGCGCCGCCGCCGACCGCGAAACCGACATCGGCGGCCGCCAGCGCCGGCGCGTCGTTGATGCCGTCGCCGATCATACCGACCCGCTGCCCTTGCGCTTGCAGCTTGCGGATCAGCTCCAGCTTGTCGGCGGGGGTGGCGCGCGCGACGACTTGGTCGATACCGACTTCGCGCGCGATGTAGTGCGCGGCAGCCTCGACGTCGCCGGTCGCCATCACGGTTGCGATGCCGAGGCGGTGCAGCAGAGCGATGGCCGCGCGCGCGCCTTCCCGCGGCTGGTCGGCGATGGCGAAGAGCGCTGCCGCCTGGCCGTCCAGCGCCATAAACACCGGGGTCTTGCCTTGCGCCGCGTAGACGTCGGCGTGCTCGACCAGGGGCCGGGTGGCGATGCCGCATTCTTCCAGCAACGCGGCGTTGCCCAGCAGCAAATTATGGTTGCGGAAGGAGGCGCGCACGCCGCGTCCGGCCACGGCCTCGAAAGTGGCGGCCTCCCCGACGGATGCCCCGCGCTCCTTGCAATAGGCGACGATGGCCCGCGCCAGGAAATGTTCGGAAGGATGCTCCACCGCTGCCACGGCGTTCAGCAGATCGGCGTCGGGCCAGGCGGAAATGTTCAGGAAATCGCTGACCACCGGCTTGCCCTCGGTAATCGTGCCGGTCTTGTCGAACACCACGGTGGTGAGCTTGGCGGCGGTTTCCAGCGCTTCGCCGTTGCGGATGTAGATGCCGCGCCGCGCTGCCTGGCCGGTGCCGACCATGATCGCGGTGGGCGTGGCCAGCCCCAGCGCGCACGGGCAAGCGATCAGCAGCACCGCCACGGCGTGGGCGAGGGAGCGCGACAGCGGGTGCCCGCTCACTAGCCAGCCGCCGAAAGTCAGCGCGGCGACGCCGCCGACCGCCGGGACGAAGCGCGCCGAGATACGGTCGGCGAGTTTCTGCACCGGCAGCTTGGCGCCTTGGGCGTGATCCACCAGGCGCACGATGCCGGCCAGCACGGTATGGCCACCGACGGCGCTGACGCGCAGCGTGAAACTGCCCATGCCGTTGAGGCAGCCGCCGATCACCGGGTCGCCGGGGGCTTTCGCCACCGGCAGCGCTTCGCCGGTAATCATCGCCTCGTTGATGCTGGAGCGGCCTTCCAGCACCACCCCGTCGGTCGGGATGCGTTCGCCGGGGCGCACCCGCAGAATGTCGCCGATGATCACTTCATCAATCTGCACCACGAATTCACGCCCGTCGCGCAGCACCGTGGCAGTTTCCGGCTGCAATTCGATCAGTTTGCGGATCGCTTCGCTGGCGCGGCCTTTGGCTTTTTCCTCCCAGTAACGCCCGAGCAGGACGAAGGCGAGGATGCTGGCGGCAGCCTCGAAATAGACGTGGTGATGCTGTCGTACCAGTCCGGGCAAGCTGTAGACATAGGCCGCCCCGGCGCCCAGCGCGATCAGCGTATCCATGTTGGCGGCGCGCTGCTGCGCCAGCATTTGCGCCTTTTTGAAGATTTCCGCACCGGGGCCGAACATCACCGCACTGGTCAGCGCGAATTCGGCCAGCCGCAACAAGGGCGAGCGGTGCATCGCCATGCCCAGCACCGCCACCGGCACCGCCAGCATTGCGGCAACCTGCAAGCGGCGCTTGGCCTGCGCCAACAGCGCCCTTTCCCGTTCCACCAGCAAGCGGCGCTGCGCCAGCGTGTCCATCGGACGCGGCGTGTAGCCGAGGCGGGCGACCAGGGCGGAAACTTCATCGCGACCGAGCGCGCCGGCCACACTGGCGCTGCCGGCGGCATAATTGACGCTGGCGCTTTTCACCCGCGGGTCGCGCTTGAGTTTCATCTCGATCAGCAGCGCGCAGGAGGCGCAAGTCATGCCCTCCACCGCCACCGCGCATTCCTGCAGCGGCCCATCGGGAGCGGCGGCGGGCGGCAGCGCTGCCGGCTTGGTGGCGATGTTGCCGATCACCGCGTCGAGGGTGGCGAGTAGCCGGGCTTCCGGCAGGCGCGCCGAATCGTAATGCAGCGTCACCGAGCCGATCGCCGGCACGCTGCGCACCTCCTTGATTTCCGGGCGTTTCCTGAGCAGGATTTCGAGGATATAGCAGCGCTCCGGGTTCTTCGCCAGCAGCGGCGATACGATACGCAGGCGGCGCGACAGGCGATGCGCCACCGCGAAGCGGGCAGGAGCGGCGGCCAGGTCGCTCATGGTTTCTTGGCGGCTTGCTTGCGGTAGCGCACCAGCAGGAACACCAGGTAGAACGTGCTGAGCCAGGCGTTGCGGAATTTGATCGGCTGTTTCAGCCATTTCTGGGTAATCATTTCCCAGTGCACCTTGATCAGGTAAAAGACCACGATGTCGTTGAAAAAATTGATGATCGCTTTTTCCGACAAGACGTTCTGCAACATCGGCTGATGCTGGATTTGCAGCGAAGCGAAGCGCGACAGCAGTTGGGCCTTGGTCTTCAGGCCGGTGAATTTCGCTTGCGCCTGTTCGCGTTTGTCCTTCAGCCATTGCAATGGCCGGGCGACGTGCAGTTTTTGCGCCAGCGACGCGACGCTGGCCTCGCGCTGCATCTGCGCCGCCGGCGCAGTCAGCGCGCCATGCAGACAGCGCGCCACCTCATGCAGGCTGCACGCATGGCGGTCATAAAACACCGATAGTTTGCCTTGGCGGCGGTACAGGGTGACGCGGTACACCCCGGCCAGACCGCGCAGGCTTTCCTCCAGCACGCCAGCATAGGGTTCCTCGCACAACAGCGCGGGAAGGGCAAAACGGACATGCCCGTCGCCGCGATAGCGCACGACGATCTGCCGGGCCAGCGCGTCCGGGTGGAAAACGTCACTCATGGAACCCCCTTTTTACGGTTATCGCTTATTCCGGCTTGGCGGCTTCCGGTTGCGCTTCTTGCTCCTTGGCTTCCTCGACCAGGTCGGCGAGATTTTCCTTCTGTTGCAGCAGGAAATCCTTGCCCATGCCGCTAGCCTTGGAAAGCGCCAGCACGATTTCATCCTGGTGCTTGTGCAGGTAATAGCCGGCGGCGATCCCGGCAGCCAGCAGCACCAGCGGGTTGCGCAGCAGCGCGCCGCCCAGCAGGCTGCGCCCGGCGACGTAGCCGGTAGCGGCCACCATCGCGCCCTTGGCGATAGGGTTGGCGGAACCCATCATCTGCGGCATGTTCTTCGCCGCTTCGTCCATCATGTTCATGCTGTTTCTCCTTTGGCTGGTTGTGTTTCGTTGGGTGCGGGTTCGGTTTCGTGGAGCATTTGATAGATGCCGAGGCAGCCGTCGCAGCAGAATTGCAGGCGCTTTTCCGGGCTGTCCAGATAGAATGGCTTGACGCCGATGTCCAGGCCGCATAGGTCGCAGGCTTTATTCTCGTTCATTATAGCAACTCGCCGGCGAGCCTATCGAAAGTCGCCTCGTCGGCCTCGCCCACCACCTTGGCCTTGATGGTGCCGTCGACACCGACGAAATAGGTGGTCGGCAGGCCGACCACGCCGTATTGCCGGGCGATGGCCGATTTCTCGTCGAGCAGCGCCGGGTAGCTGACACCGATTTTCTGGATGAAGGCAGCAACCGCTTCCTTGTCCTGGCCGGCATTCACCGCCAGCACCTCTAGTCCCTGAGCGCGGCGGCGCTGGTAAACCTTGTCGATGGCTTTCATCTCGCCTTCGCAATAACGGCACCAGTCTGCCCAGAAGCGGATCACCAGCGGCTTGCCGCGAAAATCCTCGGGGAAGCGCACGGCGGAACCGTCCAGGCGAACCGCGGAAAAACCCGGCGCGACGCTGCCGGTATTGAGCTTGGGCGCGCCGCCGTCGCAGGCGGCGAGCATCAGGGTCAGGAACAAAAGGATCAGGAAACGCAGCATTTCAGTTTTCGAGCAGGATCAGGTTGGAATTTACCATCATAACCGTCGCCACCGCGCCGAACAACGCAAAGCCGGCCGCCGCGATCCACGACAGCCGCCGCGCGATGTCCGGCACGATGACGGTCAGGCTGGCGACGCGGGCGAAAGGCTGGAGCGCGCCGACCCCCAACCCGGCGGCGGTGGCGGCGAACAGCGGCAGATACAGCCAGTAGCCCTGGTAATCGTATTCCGGCTTGAGCAGGCAGAACGGGCAGTGATGGTGCGGGTGCTCGTAGACATACAACGAGACGAACGACAGGATGCCGGCCAGCGCGGCAACGAAAGCGACGGCGGAGAACAGGGCGACGAGGTAGCCGCCGCGCAGTTTGCGGGCGTAAAAGACCGCAGCAGCGCTGGCTGCGGCCAGCGCACCATAAAATAACACCAGCGCCTGTCGCGGCGGCATGGCCGAGGCATCGCCGCTGAGCGTCTTGGCGTCGCCGGAAAACAGGCTGCCGCAGCAGGAGGTGATGACGTCGGCCTTGAGGTTGAGGAAATATGCGAGTTGCAAGCCGAAAGCCAGCGCGACGAAGGGCAGGATGCCGAGCAGCAGACTGTATTTCACCTTTACCAGCGGGTAGTCGTAGGCGCGGCTATCGGCGTGGTTGACCACCAGCCAGGCGGCGGCAAGAAAGAACACCCCAATTTGCGCGATCAGCGCCGGGAAACCGAATTCGTTGGCGTTGAGCGTGCCCACCGCGCACATCGCGCCGACGAACATCACCGCCATCTTGTCGGCGTTGAAGACGAACAGCAGCAGCGCGACCAACTGGGTGGCGAAGACCAGGGTAAGCAGCGTTGACATCAGATAGGTGCGCCGTTCCAAGCGCAACTGGCGCTCTGAACCGCTACCGATGTCCCAGTGGCGCACCAGATCCCAGGCGAACGGGGCGGCGGCAGTCAGCAGCGCCACGCTGACCGCGGAAGCCAGCAGCAGCGCGATGATCGCCGGCTGGAACAGCATCTTTAATCTGCCCCCACCAAGTGGCCGTCGCGCAGGTTGACCACCGTATCGACCACCGCCGATTCGACCACCAGCGGGTCGTGGCTAGTCAGCAGGACGGTCTTGCCCTGCTCCTTGAGGCTTTCCAGGATCGCCATGAATTCGCGCGACAGCGCGGTATCGAGGTTGGCGGTCGGCTCGTCGGCGATCACCACTTGCGGATCGTTGATCATCGCGCGGGCAATCGCGACGCGCTGCTGCTCGCCGCCGGACAGCCATTCGACGCGGGCGTGGAGGCGATGGCCGAGCTTGAGCGAGTCGAGCAGGGTTTCGGCGCGCTCGTGCAGCGCGCGCCAATCGCCGCCGAGCGGGTAGGCCGGCAGCATGACGTTGTCGCGCGCGGACAGCCCCTTGATCAGGTTGAACTGCTGGAATACGAAACCGAAAGTGCTGCGCCGGATTTCAGTCAGGAAACGCTCCGGCAAGCTCGATATATCGCGCTCCGCGAGATGCACGCGGCCGCTGGTGGGGCGCGCCAGACAGCCGATGATGGTCAGCAGCGTGCTTTTGCCCGAACCGCTGGGGCCGCACAAGGCAGTCACGCGTTGCGCCTGGATTTCCAGGTCGATGCCGTTGAGCGCCCAGAACTCGTTGTCACGCCCCTGGTTGTAGGCCTTGCGGATGTTGGTGAGTTTAATCATGTCAGCCCCGCATCACCGCATCCGGGTCGGTAATCGCCGCGCGCCAGATCGGCACGATGGTCGCCACCGTATAGGGAAAGACCGTGAAGAAAAACAGCGTGGCTACCTGGAAGCCGTCTACCACCGGCACCAGTTCGAAACGCGGATAGAGCACCGCCCAACCTTTCAACACCGGCTCGAACAGTCCCGAGGAAAAACGGAATACATGCAGATAGGCGGCGATATAGCCGAGCAGGAACGCGGTCAGGGAAACCAGCGCGCCTTCCCAGAATTTCATCTTGAGCACGTCGCCGGTTTCCCAGCCGATGGCCTTGAGGATGCCGATTTCGCGTTTTTCCTCGGCGGACAGCCCGGAGGCTTTTTCCCAGGCGAAGATGGCGAAGGCAAAAATGCTGCCGGAGAGCAGCACCAGCACGATACCTTCGCGCCAGTTGAAGATGGATTCGTAGGTGCGCAGCACTTCCTCGCGCAGGATCGGGCGCGAATCGGGCAGCGTTTCGGCGAGCTTGGCGGCGATGTTGCGCACTTCCTGCGGGTTGGCCACCGACAGCGCGATGTCGGTGTAATGGCCGGCGGGAATCTCGAAGAAGGCGCGGTAATCGGCTTCGCTGAGCAAGATCAGGTCGGCGCTGACCAGTTCCGCCGAGTGCGGCAGCACCTCCGCCACCGCGAACGAGAACAGCCGCCCCGAGTAGGAGCGGAAGGAAATCAGGTTGCCGGGCAGCAACCCGCGCTCGCGCGCCACCGCCGCGCCGATCACGATCTTGCCGTTCGCGACTTTCCCGGCGGCACTAGCGCCCGCTGTCGGCACCATGAACGTGTAGTTGGCCTTGACCACCGCATCGTAATAGTAGCCCCACAGCCGCCCTTCCTTCTTCTGCACGCCGCGGATGCGGCCGAGCCTGTTCAGATAGCCGGGCGGGATCAGGTCGTGGCGGCCGGCGACCATGCGCTGGACGATGACTTCGGGCGAGTTCTTCAGCACCTGCGCGGCCTCGTGGCGCAAGGCGTGGGTAAACAGCATCACCGAAGCGAGCAGGAACACGATCAGCGTGTAGACCAGCAGCAGGCCGAGGTTCTTCAGCTTGCGCCGCGCCAGCGACGCCAGCGTGAAATCAATCAGCGCTTGTTGTTTTTCGATCCAGGTTTTCATAGGAGGCGGTAAGGTTACGCGGCGGCGGCAGCAACGAGCCGCTGGGGAAATGTTCGAGGCCCAGCGGGTGATCCTGGAAGGCGCTGTGCAGATCGGCCTGGGACGGGTGGCGCGTATAGCGAGCTTCGGTAAACAGGCACAGGTCGGTCAGCCCCAATTGTTCCACCAGCCGCCCGTTCGCTGCCAGCAGCGTGGCGTGCTCGGCCTGGCGGCTGGCGCTATCGGCGAAGGTCAGCAAGAACGCGGCAAGGATGCAAACGAGGAAGACGAAGGCGCGCTGGGATTTTCTCGATAGCATGGGCAGGGTCAGCGCAACAGCTTGCGCACGGTATCGACCACTTTCGCCGCGTTGGCGCCGTACTCGATTTCCCCCGCCAGCCGCCCGTCGGGGTCGATGACGTAGGTCTGGGCGGAGTGATCCACCACGTAACCGCCGTCTGGCCGCGGCGCCTGGCGGACGAAGCCGGCGCCGTAGGCGCGCGTCACCGCGGCGATTTGTTCGGGCGTGCCGGTAGCGCCGATCATATCGGGATGGAAATAGGCGGTGTATTCCTTGAGCTTGGCCGGGGTGTCGCGTTGCGGGTCCACCGAAACATAGAGCAGGCGGATCTTGGCGCGTTCCTGCGGAGAAAGCTTGGTCAGCGCCTGGGCGCCCGCCGCCATGGAAGCCGGGCATACGTCGGGGCAGTTGGTGTAGCCGAAATACAGCAGCACCACCTTGCCGCGCAAATCGCGCAACGAGATCGGCCCGTCGGCGGTTTGCAGCGTGAACTCGCCGCCTGCCGGGCGCTCCGCCAACGCGCGCAGGGTGCCGTGCCCGGCATTCCGTTGTTGTGCCCACCATACCGCACCGGCCAGACCGAGCGCGATGGCGAGCAATACCAGAGCCAGGCGTCGCTTCATCGGCGCTGGCGTCAAACCCGGTTCGAAGCGCGCATCAACGCCCCACGCAACGCGATGGTCAGGCTCGAACCGAGGCCGACGCGCTGCGCCAGCGCCGGCAGGATGATCAGCGAAGCCAGCGCAAAGCCGGCGCCCAGCAGCAGCGAGGTCATTTCAAGGTCGTTGCGGGAAGCCGCAACCGGTTGGGATGCTTTCATGATGGTCGTCCTTTATGCTCTTTACGCGATGTAACGCCGCACTGATGGCACGGCGACGAGACTCGTCCGCCCGCGAACGGACAGACAGGAACATCAAGCGAGCGAGGGCGGGCCGCGTTTATGCGCGGCAGACCAGGAAAGCAGGGGGTTGTGGACGATTTGCCGGCCGCTGACGACGACCGGCAACGTTTCCGGCGAAAGGAACAGCGTCGCCGAGTGCTCAGCGGGTGCCGGCGGCGGCGAATCCGCGGACAGGCAGAACGGGCAGTGCTTAATGCCTTGGGTGGAGGAGGAGTCGCTGCCGTCGGTATTGGACACCAGCACCTTCTTGAGGCCGAAGCTGGTGCACATCTCCACCACCGCCATGCCCTTGCCCGCCGCCATCGCGTAGGACAGCGTCGGCGCGAGCGCGTTGAGCAGCACCGCGAACAGCGCGATGAAGGCGGAACGGTGCAGAAGGTTGCGAGTCATGCCGACGATGGAAATCATAGTGAAAAAATAATAGCAAACTCCAGGCATGTTTGCGATGACCAAGGCAATATTTTTCAGGCCTCGACCAGTACCGGGGGAAATCCGCACGATGGAGGGCATTCGTGCTACCCGCCTGTCCTTGTCGAAAGGCAGCGGGGGCGGTAATCCGCTTATTCTTCGTAAATCTTGTTGCGCGCCTTGTACAGCGCGATGTGCCAGACGGCGAAGCCGAGCAGCGCCACTCCGGCCAGGGGGTGGTAACGCATCGCCTTGCGCCCGCGTACCATCGCCGACCACACCAACACGCCCATCGCCGCGCCCATGCCGGCTTTCGCCAGCGTGCGCTGGGTGGCGACGGAGGGAAATTTGCTGGCGGATTGGGTCGGTTTCACAGGTTTTTCCATGGCGGGGCTTTCGCAGACATTCTTGAAGGTGGGCGGCAAAACTAGCACCGTGGGCAAGCGCCTGTCAACTTGCCGCAGCGAATTCGAATCGGGGTCATCATGACGATGCCACATGCAAGGCATGTGCCTCAGAATATTCGCGGGCAATGCATTGGTGAGCCCATGCGGCGTGCCAAATGGCACAGGCGCGCCATTTGGCACGCCGCATGGGAAAACAAACCATTGATTTTGTATAAATTATTTCCGGCATAAGATTTGCATAAGCCAGCGGGTTATCATTTTTGCCAACTACCCGAAGGAACCTCATGAAAACCAGAATTCTGCTAACCCTGCCAGCGGTTACCCTGCTCGCCGGCAACGCCTTCGCTGCCGACACCGCCAAGCCGGCGCGTCTCGAAGAGGTGGTGGTCACCGCGCCGATGATGGCGGAGCCGCTGACCGTGGTCACCGATCCCAAGGCGCCGCGCCAGCCGATACCGGCGCACGACGGCGCGGATTACCTGAAAAACATTCCCGGCTTCGCGGTGATCCGCAAGGGCGGCACCGACGGCGATCCGATGTTGCGCGGCATGGCGGCCTCGCGCCTGAACATCCTGCTCGACGGCGAAATGATTCTGGGCGGCTGCGGCAATCGCATGGACCCGCCGACCGCTTACATTTTCCCCGAATCCTACGACCGCGTTACCGTGATCAAAGGCCCGCAAAGCGTACTGTACGGGCCGGGCAGTTCCGCCGGCACGGTGTTGTTCGAACGCACCATCAAGCGCTTCGAGCAGCCGGGGGTGAAATTCAACGGCAGCCTGACCGCCGGCAGTTTCGGGCGTAACGACCAAGTGGCGGATTTCCGCGCCGGCACGCCGGATTATTACGTGCAGGGTACCGGTACCCGCACCGACGCCAACGATTACGAAGACGGCAGCGGTAAAAAAGTCCATTCCGCCTACACCCGCTGGAGCACCAACGGCGCAGTGGGCTGGACGCCGGACGACAATACCCGCCTCGAGCTGTCCGGCACTCACAGCGACGGCCAAGCCGCTTACGGCGACCGCAGCATGGACGGGGTCAAGTTCTCCCGCGACAACGTCGGTTTGAAATTCGAGAAGAACAAGATTTCGCAACTGGTAGACAAGGTCGAGGCCCAGCTTTATTACAACTATGTCGATCATGTGATGGACAATTACTCCTTGCGCTCCGGGACCAGTACCGCGGCGAAAATGGTCAGCAATCCCGACCGCGAAACTGTCGGCGGCCGTGCGGCGCTGGGCTTGCGCTTCAGCGACGCGACCAAGGCGACCCTCGGCGTCGATTACCAGGCCAACAAGCACACCTTGCGCAGCGGCATGGGTGCCATGGCGGATAGCTACGGCAGCAATGCGCGTAGCGAGGATGCCAATTTCCGCAACTACGGTTTGTTCGGCGAATTGACCCATTACCTGAGCCAGCAGGACAAACTGATCGGCGGCCTGCGCAGCGACAACTGGAACGCCCAGGACAAACGCGCAAAGCTGTCCATCGGAACCGGCATGGCCGCGCAAACCGTCACCAACCCGACCGCCGACCAGGAACGCAGCGCCACCCTGACCAGCGGCTTCGGACGTTACGAGCACGACCTCGCCGGCACGCCCGCCACGCTCTACGCCGGTGCCGGCCATACCGAACGTTTCCCGGATTACTGGGAGCTGATCTCGGCCACCAAGGAAAGCGCGACCACCTTGAGCGCCTTCAACTCCCGCCCGGAAAAGACCAACCAGCTCGATGTCGGGATGGTCTACAACAGCGGCAAACTGTCCGCGTCGCTGTCCGGCTTCTATAGCAAGATCAACGATTACCTGATGGTCCAGTCGAACTACACCAAGGCCGCCTTGATGGGAATGGGCACCCGCACCACCGCCATCGTCCGCAACGTCGACGCCACCACCTGGGGCGGCGAAGCCGGCATTGCCTACGCGCTCGCCGAGGCGTGGAAAGTCGATGCCTCGCTGGCCTATGTGCATGGCGACAACGACAGCGACAACACGCCGCTGGCGCAATTGCCGCCGCTGGAAGGACGTCTCGGGCTGAATTACGACAACAAGGTATGGTCGGCCGGCGCGCTGCTGCGCCTGGTGTCGGAACAAGACCGCATCGACGTGAACAAGGGCAACATCGTCGGCCAGGACATCGGCAGAACCGCCGGTTTCGGCATCTTCTCGCTGAACGCCGGCTACCGCCCGAAAAAGGGCGTGCTGGTCAGCGGCGGCATCGACAACCTGCTCGACAAGACTTACGCCGAGCACATCAGCCGCGCCGGCGCGATGGTTGCCGGCTTCGACCAGACGGTACGGATCAACGAACCGGGACGCAATATCTGGCTCAAGCTGAACGTCGCGCTCGACTGAGCGAAAGCAAAATCTCCTGCGATTATTAAGCCCGTCCTTGCGACGGGCTTTTTTTCACACTTTGCCCGCAGCTAAATCGCCGCGAAATGTGTGCCATGACACATCTTGTGCCAGACCACACGAATAACACGGGTAATGCTTCGTTGGCGGCTTTTTCCCAAAATCGCTGAACGCCTTTAGCCGCCTGGCTTTGCGACACGTTTAACTTGCTGCGCATTGCCTGGCATCGTTTTTGCGATAAGCGAATAGTTGACTTTTGTCATTACCTAGGAGATTTCCATGAAGAACCGCCCCGTTACTTTGTTTTCCCGTCTGGCAGGCATTCTGGCGATGAGTACGCTGGGTCTGTCGATGGCCGCCGCGGATGCGCTGGCCGATGCCGCTCAGGATTTCGGGCGCGCTGCCACCGCCCACCGCCAAGGCGACTATCAGACCGCCGCCAAACTGTGGCGCCCGCTTGCCGAAAAAGGCTTGGTGAATGCCCAGTTCAACCTCGGTCAAATGTACCGTTACGGCACCGGGGTGGAGCAAGACTATGCCGAAGCGCTCAAGTGGTACCGCAAGGCGGCGGAGCAGGGCGACAAGGAATCGCAATTCAATCTCGGTTCGATGTACCTCAACGGCGAAGGCGTCGCCAAGGACGAAAATGAGGCGCACCGCTGGTTCACCTTGAACCGCAAGGAACATCTCCATCACCACCATAGCGCGCAATATCAGGCATGGGTGAAACAAGCGGCGGCGATCTTGGGCGAGGACGAACGCCGCGCCGCGTATCAAGTTTCCCGCCGCGAAGGCGACAAGGTGCTCGCCGACCTGCGCGCCCGCGCCGGCCTGCCGCAAGCTGGCGCGGTATCGCTGGCGTTGAATCAGCAGGCGGCGCACTGAGCTGCCGCGCTTTCCCGACTCCAACCTTGATAGCCCGTCCTCGCGCCGGGCTTTTTTGTTTGCCGGGCAGGTATGACGGGATAACATTTTTTCTGCGCGCAGGTCGCCCTCGCCCGGAGTCTCAACCCGACTTCCGTGACCATCCACGTCGAGCCGAAGTAAGGACTAGCCATTGTGCAAAATGGCGCATCGCGTGCGTTTTCGCACGCCAATCAGCATTGTAACAATTTGTTTATTATTTGTTTTTTTCTGGCACAAGGCTTGCAAGCTGTTATTCGGTTTACGCCTTGCAACCTTCTGGAAAGAACCCTAAATGAAGAAAAGAATCCTGTTGTCGCTCCCCGTAGCGACTTTGCTGGTCGGCAATGCTTTTGCCGCCGATGTCGCCAAACCGGCACAACTCGAAGAAGTCGTGGTCAGTGCTTCGAAAATCGATACCCTCCGACCTTTGGACGCCACTCATCTCGATGAGGCCAGCTTGGCACGCTTGCGGCCTGCTACCAGCGATACGGCCAGCCTCCTCAGGGACATCCCCGGTGTCAGCCTTTATGGCGCCGGGAGCGTTTCCAGCCTGCCGGTGATTCATGGCTTGGCGGATGACCGCCTGCGGGTACAGGTGGATGGCATGGATCTGATTGCCGCTTGCCCCAACCACATGAATTCGCCGCTTTCCTATATCGATCCGTCCAATGTGGCAAGCGTCAAGGTATTTGCCGGCATCACGCCGGTCAGCGTGGGCGGCGACAGCATAGGCGGCACGATCCTGGCATTCGCCGGCACCCGAGTTTGCCGCAGCAGGGCAGGGAACGCTGCTCAAGGGCCAGGCCGGCGGCTTCTATCGCAGCAACGGCAACGCCCTGGGCGGCAATCTTTCGGCGACGGTCGCGAACGAAATGTTGAGCATGACGTATAGCGGCTCAACCGCGCAATCCGACAACTACAAGGCAGGCGGCGACTTCAAGACGACCACCGCAACCGGTCGCCCGGGACACACGCTTCCGCTCGACGAAGTCGGCTCCAGCGCCTACAAGTCGATCAACCAAACGCTCGCCATCGCGCTACGCAACGACAACCACCTGTTCGATTTGAAGTTCACGCAGCAGCACATTCCCTACGAGAACTACCCGAACCAGCGCATGGACATGACCGAAAACGACAGCGATCAGGTCAACCTGGGTTATACCGGCCAGTATCAATGGGGCCTTTTGAAGGCGCGTATCTACCACGAGGAAACCCGCCATAAGATGGATTTCGCCGACGACAAGCAGTACCTCTACGGCCCCAATCCCCCCTCCACTATCGTTGCACCTGGCATGCCGATGGACACGGAAGGAAAAAACACAGGGGCGTCGGTCAAGGCGGACATCCTGCTTTCGGAACGTGACATTCTCAGGGTGGGCGCCGAGGCACAGCAATACCGTCTGAACGACTGGTGGCCGCCGTCCCCCTCATCCCTTGCCGGTATGGTTTCTGCACCTGGCGTCCCCGCCACTTCTGGCGGAATGGCTCCGAATACGTTCTGGAACATCAATAACGGCCAGCGTGACCGCTACGCCCTGTTCGGCGAGTGGGAGGCGCGTCTCAACCCGCAGTGGACAAGCCTGCTGGGACTGCGGCACGAAACGGTGAAAATGGATACCGGGTCGGTGCAGGGCTATAACGCCGTGATGGCGGGATATTCGGCTTCAGCGGCCGCCTTCAATGCCCGCAGCCACCAACGCACCGACAATAATCTGGACTTGACCGCACTGGCGCGCTACACACCGGATGCCTCCCGCGCTTTCGAGATCGGTTACGCGCAAAAAACCCGTTCGCCGAATCTCTACGAGCGCTACTCCTGGTCGCAGAACAGCATGGCGCTGATAATGAACAACTTCGTCGGCGACGGCAACGGCTATCTCGGGAATCCCGATCTGAAGCCGGAAGTGGCCCACACACTCAGCGCCACCGCCGATTGGCACGATGCCGCCAGGCAACAATGGGGGCTGAAAGTCACGCCTTATTACACCTACGTTCAAGACTACATCGACGCCATCCGTTGCATGGGCAGTGGCACGATGATGAATGCGCTGTGCGGCGGTGCGGCGAACAACACGGCGACCAACTTTGTCCAGCTCCAGTACGCCAACCAATCCGCCCGGCTCTACGGCATGGATGTTTCCGGCTACTTTCCCTTGGCAAAAACCGGCGATTACGGCAGCTTCACCGCCTCCGGTTTACTGAATTACGTCAGGGGCGAAAACCGGACGACTGGCGGCAATCTCTACAATATCATGCCGCTGAACGCGAAGTTGGCTGTGGTGCAACGTATCGGCAATTGGACCAACACCATTGAAGAACAATTGGTGGACGCCAAGACGGACGTGTCGCAGGTTCGCAATGAGATCAAGACAGCCGGTTACGGTTTGCTGAATCTGCGCAGCAGCTACGAATGGAAGCAAGTTCGATTCGATGTCGGCATCGAGAACGTCTTGAACAAGTTCTACGCTTCTCCGCTAGGCGGAGCCTACGTCGGCCAAGGCATGACCATGAGCACCAATGGGGTGCCATGGGGGGTTCCCGTTCCCGGCATGGGGCGGTCGATCTATACCGGCGTAAGCGTGAAATTCTGATGTTGCCCCAAGGGTGTGACAGCATCCAAATCATCACTAAAGCCGCACTCGGCTAACAACAATATTCCTTACTCCTCGGATCTTCAGCCCGTCCTCGCGACGGGCTTTTTTGTTTGCCGGCCAGTTATGCCGGTATAATATTTTTTCCTGAAACAACCCGAAATCAGCATCACATGGAACAGTATCACGGCACCACCATTCTTTCCGCGCGGCGCGGTACGCAGGTCGCCATGGGCGGCGACGGCCAGGTGACGCTGGGCAACCTGGTGATCAAGGCCACCGCGCGCAAGGTACGCCGCCTCTACCACGACAAGATACTCGCCGGATTCGCCGGCGGCACCGCCGATGCCTTCACCCTCTTCGAACGTTTCGAGGCCAAGCTGGAAAAGCACCAGGGGCATTTGCTGCGTAGCGCGGTGGAGCTCGCCAAGGACTGGCGTACCGACCGCATCCTGCGCCGCCTGGAAGCGATGCTGGCGGTCGCCGACCGCGAATGCTCGCTGATCATCACCGGCAACGGCGACGTGCTGGAGCCGGAATACGGCCTGGTCGCCATCGGCAGCGGCGGCGCTTACGCCCAGTCGGCGGCGCGTGCCTTGCTCGAACACACCGAACTGGCGCCGGCGGAGATCGTCAAGAAATCGCTGACCATTGCGGCGGACGTGTGCATCTACACCAACCAGAACCATGTGATCGAGACCCTCGATTAATGCCATGACCCAAATGACTCCTCAGGAAATCGTCCACGAACTGGACAAACACATCATCGGCCAGCAGGCCGCCAAGAAGGCCGTCGCCATCGCGCTGCGCAACCGCTGGCGGCGCCAGCAGGTGGCGGAACCGCTGCGCCAGGAAATCACCCCGAAAAACATCTTGATGATCGGCCCCACCGGCGTCGGCAAGACCGAGATCGCGCGGCGCCTGGCCAAGCTCGCCAATGCCCCGTTCATCAAGGTGGAGGCGACCAAGTTCACCGAGGTCGGCTATGTCGGGCGCGATGTCGATTCGATCATCCGCGATCTGGTGGAAATGTCGATCAAGCAGACGCGCGAGCAGGAAACCCGCAAGGTGCGCCAGCGCGCCGAGGAGATGGCGGAAGAACGCGTGCTCGACGCCTTGCTGCCGCCCGCCCGCGATAGCGGCTGGGGTTCGGAGCCCGAGCGCAACACCGAAGAAAGCGCCACCCGCAGCAAATTCCGCAAAATGCTGCGCGAAGGCTCGCTCAACGACAAGGAAATCGACATCGAAGTCGCGGCGATGCAGGCGCACATGGAAATCCTCGCCCCGCCGGGAATGGAAGATCTCACCTCGCAAATCCAGGGGATGTTCCAGAACATGAGCAGCAACCGCACCAAGACACGCAAGCTGAAGATCGCCGAGGCGCTCAAGCTGCTCACCGAGGAAGAAGCGCTCAAGCTGGTCAACGACGAGGAGATGAAACTCCAGGCGGTCGCCAACGTCGAGCAAAACGGCATCGTGTTCCTCGACGAGATCGACAAGATCACCAGCCGCTCCGAATCTTCCGGCGCCGACGTGTCACGCCAGGGCGTGCAGCGCGACCTGCTGCCGCTGGTGGAAGGCACCACCGTCACCACCAAGTACGGGATGATCAAGACCGACCACATCCTGTTCATTTGCAGCGGCGCCTTTCACCTCGCCAAGCCCTCCGACCTGATCCCCGAACTGCAAGGGCGCTTGCCGATCCGGGTCGAACTGGATTCGCTGAGCGTGTCCGACTTCGAGCAGATTCTCACCAACACCGACGCCTGCCTCACCCGCCAATACCAGGCCCTGCTCGAAACCGAAAACGTCCAGCTCGACTTCCGCCCGGATGCGATACGCCGGCTCGCCGAAATCGCTTTCGACGTCAACGAGAAAACCGAAAACATCGGTGCGCGCCGCCTGTATACCGTGATGGAAAGACTGCTGGAGGAAATCTCCTTCGAGGCCGGCAAGTTCAGCGGCGAAGCCGTGGTGATCGACGCCGATTATGTGGATGGCCGGCTCAAGGAGTTGGCGAAGAGCGAAGATCTGGCGCGCTACGTGCTGTAAGATTTCGGTAAGAAACGGCGGAAAAGGGCTATTCTGGCGCTATAAAAAAGCCGATAATCGGCCTCGGACCAGCCGTTCCCGGATCGGACAAAACGGCGAGCCGTCAGCAGCGCCCTAAACCCGCAAGGAATTTTAACCGTACCGCGAAAGGAATCGACAGTGAAAGACCAAATCAAACCTGCTCGCCGCCAATTTCTCAAGATGGGCAGCGCCGCCATCGCCATGATCCCGGTAATCGCCCTGACCGGCAATGCTTTCGCCGCCACCAACGCGGGGATGCGTACTTCGATGAAGTATCAGGAAACCCCGCTCGGGGACAAAGACTGCTCCAACTGCCTGCAGTTCGTTCCCGGCAAGACCCCCAAGGATTTGGGCGGTTGCAAACTGTTCCCGGGAGATACCGAAATTTCACCCAAAGGCTACTGCGCCGCTTGGGTGGTTTTGCCGAAATAGGGATCGGTTTTCCGATCCCGCATCAAGGCGCCGTCAGGCGCCTTTTTCATATCCGCGCTTAAAGCTTCCCTAAAACTCCAGCGGATCGACATCCAGCGTCCAGCGCACGCTACGCGACTCCAGCGCTTCCAGGCGGCCGCGCCAGATTTTCAGGAAAGCCTGCAACGCCGCACGCGAGGCGGATTGCACCAGCAAATGGGCGCGCTCCTTGCCGGCCACCCGTACCATCAGTGCCGGCGTGGGATCGAAGACCGTAACTTGCGCATCCACCTCGGCGACTTGCGTGGCGGCGGCGCGCAGGAACGCCAGCACTTTTTCCAATGCCGGCGCCTCGGCGCGCAGCAGCGCCTGATAGCAATAAGGCGGGAAGTCCGCCATGCGGCGCTCGGCCAGTTGGGTTTCGGCAAAGCCGGGAAAATCGTGGCGTTGCAGCGCCATGAACAACGGGTGGCCGGGGAACTGGGTCTGGATCAGCACTTCACCGGGCAATTCGGCGCGCCCGGCCCGCCCCGCGACCTGCATCAATTGGGCGAACAGGCGCTCGGCGGCGCGGAAGTCGGCGCTGTAAAGCGCGCCGTCGGCGTTGACCACGCCGACCAGGGTCAATTTTTTGAAATCGTGGCCTTTCGCCAGCAACTGAGTGCCGACCACGACGTCGACCTCGCCGTCGTGGATCTGCTTGAGCATCGCCGGCAGCGCCTGTTTACGCCGCGCGCTGTCGCGATCCACACGCAGGATGCGGGCCTCCGGCAGCAGGCGTTCGAGGGTTTCCTCGACACGCTGGGTGCCTTGTCCGAGCAAGGTCAGATCGAGATTGCCGCAACTCGGACAGGCCGACGGAATGCGGCTGTCGTGGCCGCAGTGATGGCAGCGCAAACGCCGTTCGCGCAGATGCGCCACCAGCCGCCCGGAACAGCGGTGGCAAGCGGAGATCCAGCCGCACTGCCCGCACATCAGCACCGGGGCATAGCCGCGCCGGTTGATGAACACCAGACTTTGCTCGCCGCGCGCGATACGCACCCGCAACGCGGCGAGCAGCGGCTCGGACAGCCCGTCTTCGAGCTTGAGACGACCGGTGTCGATGAAGCGGATCTCCGGCGGCGCGGCGCCGCTCACGGCGCGCTCCGGCAGGCTGAGCAGGGCGTAGCGTCCGGCTTGCGCGTTGTGCCAGGTTTCCAGCGAGGGCGTGGCGGAACCCAGCACCACCGGCACATCGGCCTGCTTGGCGCGGATCACCGCCACGTCGCGCGCCGAGTAGCGCAAGCCTTCCTGCTGCTTGAACGAGGCATCGTGCTCCTCGTCGACGATAATCAGCCCGAGACGCGGTAACGGCGTGAACACCGCCAGCCGGGTCCCGAGCACGATCTGCGCCTGGCCGGACTGCGCTTGCAGGTAATTCTTCAGGCGCTCGCCGCCGCTCAGGTTGCTGTGCAAACTGAGCGGCGGGGCGGCCGGGAAACGCGCCCGGAACCGTTCTTCGAGTTGCGGGGTGAGATTGATTTCCGGCACCAGCACCAGCACCTGCCCGCCGCGTTGCAGCACGGTGGCGACGGTGCGCAGATAGACTTCGGTCTTGCCGCTGCCGGTTACGCCGTGCAGCAGCCAGACGCGAAATTCGTCCAAGGCGCCGCCGATAGCGTCGACCGCCTGTGCCTGAGCGGGCGTCAGCGGCGGGATGGCTCCTGCACCTAACGTGAGAGACACCCCCTCCCGCGCTGTCGCGCACCCCTCTCCCGTCTCGCCAGAGCGAGCAGCTTTGCTGCCACTCTCGGCGGGGATGCCCTTTACGGGTACAGGGAGAGGGGCTGGGGGAGAGGGAAAGTTCGGGGCAACACCCTCCTCCACCCACCCGGATGAAATAAACTCCTTGAGCACGGTGAGTGCACTCGGCGACAGTGCGACGATGTCCTCTCTCGCCAGCGCCTCGACTTCGTGCAGGCGTTGCAGCAGGCGTCGCTTGACCACGGCGCGCGCCGGCAGGGAGGCAGGATCGGTCTGACGACCCGCTGCACTCAGGCGAAAAAACTCGGCCTTGGGCAACGTCAGCGGCTTGGTCTGGCGCATCGCGGTCGGCAGCGCGTTGAAGAGGGTTTCGCCGAGCGGGTGGTGATAATAGTCGCTGCAGAAGTGCAGCAGGCGGAAAATTTCCTCCGCCAGCGGCGGCACTTCATTGAAAACGCGGGAAACCGCTTTGATGCGCTCCGCCGGCAAGGCGGACTGGTCGGTCACTTCGACCACCACCCCCACTACCCGGCGCGGCCCGAACGGCACCAGTACGCGGGTGCCGACAGCCACCGCGCTGCCTTTCCAGGAATAATCGAACAGCGTGTTTAGCGGAACATCCAGCGCGACACGCAGGATCATCAGGGCGCCATCAGTGGTATTGCTTGCTCAACTCATGCACCGCCTCGATCAGCGCGGCAGCGTTATTCGGATCGGTGAACTGGGAAATGCCGTGGCCGAGGTTGAATACGTGGCCGGAACCCTTGCCGTAGCTGGCCAGGATTTTTCCGGTTTCGGCGCGAATCACTTCCGGGTTGGAGAACAGCACGGTGGGGTCGAGGTTGCCTTGCAGCGCCACCTTGTCGCCGACGCGCTGGCGCGCTGCGCCGATGTCTACCGTCCAGTCCAGGCCGATCGCGTCGCAACCGCTGGCGGCGATGCTTTCCAGCCACAGGCCGCCGCCCTTGGTGAAGACGATGCACGGCACCTTGGCGCCGTCGTGGTCGCGGATCAGGCCGTCGATGATCCGTTTCATGTAGGCCAGCGAGAATTCCTGGTAGGCCGCGTGGGACAATGCGCCGCCCCAGCTGTCGAAAATCATCACCGCCTGGGCGCCGGCCTGGATCTGCGCGTTGAGGTAGGCGGTCACGGCACGGGCGTTGACGTCGAGGATGTGGTGCAGCAAGTCGGGGCGGCTGTACAGCATGGTTTTCACCAGCGTGAAATCCGAGCTGCTGCCGCCTTCCACCATGTAGCAGGCGAGCGTGAACGGGCTGCCGGAAAAGCCGATCAGCGGCACTTCGTTGTTGAGCGCCTTGCGGATTTGCACCACCGCGTCGATCACGTAACGCAAGTGGGTATCGGGATCGGGAACGGTCAGGCCGCGGATTTCCCATTCGTTGCGCAACGGGCGTTCGAACTTGGGGCCTTCGCCTTGGGCGAAATACAGTCCCAGTCCCATCGCGTCTGGAATCGTCAGAATGTCGGAAAACAGGATCGCCGCGTCGAGCGGGAAGCGCGCCAGCGGTTGCAGCGTGACTTCGGTGGCGAGGTCGGGATTCTTGCACAGGCTGAGAAAATCCCCGGCCCGTTCGCGGGTCTGGTTGTATTCCGGCAGGTAACGACCCGCCTGGCGCATCATCCACACCGGGGTGTATTCAGTCGGCTGGCGCAGCAGCGCGCGCAGGAAAGTGTCGTTTTTTAGTTTGTTCATCTTTCTTTTACCGCAGAGACGCAGAGGCGCTGAGAAATAAGTGTGCTGTAACTATGCACCTCTGCGCCTCTGCGGTTAGAAATCAAACCCCGAGATACCCCAGGATACCCTTCGCCGCCAGTCGTCCTTCATTGACCGCGGTGACCACCAGGTCGGAGCCGCGCACCATGTCGCCGCCGGCAAACACCTTTGGGTTGGCGGTCTGGAAGGCTTGCGCATGGCCGCTGGCGAGCACTTTGCCGGTTGCGTCGGTGGCGATGCCGAAATCGGCGAACCACGGCGCCGGGCTGGGGCGGAAGCCGAAGGCGACGATCACGTGGTCGCATGGGACGATTTCCTCGCTGCCCGGAATTACTTCGGGGGTGCGGCGGCCGCGCGCGTCGGGGGCGCCGAGCTGAGTGGTCACCAGCTTCACCCCTTCCACCTTGCCGTTGCCGACCACGGCCACCGGCTGGCGATTCCACAGGAATTGCACGCCCTCTTCCTTGGCATTGGCGACTTCGCGCTTGGAGCCGGGCATGTTGGCTTCGTCGCGGCGGTAGGCGCAAGTCACGCTGGCCGCGCTTTGGCGGATGGAGGTGCGGTTGCAGTCCATCGCCGTATCGCCGCCGCCCAGCACCACCACGCGCTTGCCTTGCATCGAGACGAATTCGCCAGGCAAATCAAGGCAATGACGCGCGTTGGAAATCAGGAACGGCAACGCTTCCAGCACGCCGGGCAAGTCTTCGCCGGGAATGCCGCCCTTCATGTAAGTGTAGGTGCCCATGCCGAGGAACACCGCGTCGTACTGGTCGAGCAGTTGCTGGAAGGTGACGTCCCTTGTGCCCTTCAGGGTATTGCCGACTTCGACGCCCAGGCGGAATTCGATGCCCATCCCTTCCAGCACTTCGCGGCGGCGCTTGACGACGGTCTTTTCCAGCTTGAATTCGGGGATGCCGAAGGTCAGCAGGCCGCCGATTTCCTCGTAGCGGTCGTACACCACCGCGGCCACGCCGTTGCGCGCCAGCACGTCGGCACAGGCCAGACCCGCCGGGCCGGCACCGATCACCGCGACCTTCTTGCCGGTTGGCACCACCTTGCTCATGTCGGGACGCCAGCCGGCCTTGAAGGCTTCGTCGGAAATATATTTTTCCACCGCGCCGATGGTCACCGCGCCGAAATCGCCGCTGAGCGTACAGGCACCTTCGCACAGCCGGTCCTGCGGACAGACGCGGCCGCAAATTTCCGGCAACGAATTGGTCTGGTGCGATAGTTCCGCCGCCTCGAACAGGTTGCCTTCGCGCACCAGTTTGAGCCAGTTGGGAATGTAGTTGTGCACCGGGCATTTCCATTCGCAATAGGGATTGCCGCACGCCAGGCAACGGCCGGCCTGTTCCTTGGCCTGGTCCTCGCCGAACGGCGCGTAGATTTCGCGGAATTCCTGGATGCGGGCGTCCGCCGCCTTCTTGTCGCCGTCGCGGCGGGCAATGTTCAAAAATTGAAATACGTCGTCTTTGGCCATGGTTATTAGCTCTTCAATAAGCTGTCGAGATGCGCCGCCTTGGGCTTGACCAGCCAGAATTTGCCGATTTCGCCGCCGAAGTCCTCCACCAGTTGCCTGGCGCGAGCACTGCCGGTGAGTCGGGCGTGTTCTTCCAGCTTCTCGCGCACATAGTGGCGGTATTGCTCGGTCGCTTCGCTGTTGATGCGCTGGATGTCCACCAGCTCATTGTTGTAGCGGTGCGAAAAACGGTCGAATTGGTCGTAGACGAAGGCGAAACCGCCGGTCATCCCCGCGCCGAAATTGTGGCCGGTTTCGCCCAGTACCAGCACCATCCCGCCGGTCATGTATTCGCAGCAATGGTCGCCGACGCCTTCTACTACCGCCACCGCGCCGGAATTGCGCACCGCGAAGCGTTCGCCCGCGGTGCCGTTGGCGTTGAGCTGGCCGCCGGTCGCGCCGTACAGGCAGGTGTTGCCGATCATCGCGGTCTTGTGCGCGGCGAAGGTCGAGTCCTTGGGCGGGTAAATAACGATCTGCCCGCCGGCCATGCCTTTGCCGACATAATCGTTGGCATCGCCTTCCAGTTCCAGCTTCAGCCCTTTCGAATTCCACACCCCCAGGCTTTGCCCGGCGCTGCCCTTGAGCTTGATCGTCAGGCAGTCCTTGGGCAAGCCCTCGGCGCCGTGGGCGCGGGCGATCTCGCCGGAGAGGCGGGCGCCGATCGAGCGATTGACGTTATGGACTGGATATTCCAGCGTTAGCGGCTGCTTGGCCAGGATCGCCGCGAGTGCATCCTTGACCATTTGCTCGGCCAATTCGCCCTTGTCGAAGGACGGGTTGGACGGCTCGGTGCAGAAACGCGGCACTGAATCCGGCACATTGCCCTGATTCAGCAATACCTTGATGTCCAGCTTGCGCTGGCGGTCGGTGTCGCCGGCCAGGGTTTCCAGCAAGTCCATGCGCCCGATCAGATCTTCCATGGTGCGGATGCCGAGACGGGCCATCAGTTCGCGGGTTTCCATGGCGACATAGGTGAAGTAGTTCATCACCATCTGCGGCAGGCCGATGAAGTAGTTCTTGCGCAAGCGTTCGTCCTGGGTCGCGATGCCGGTGGCGCAGTTGTTGAGGTGGCAGATGCGCAGGTATTTGCAGCCCAGCGCGATCATCGGCGCGGTGCCGAAGCCGAAGCTCTCGGCGCCGAGGATCGCCGCCTTGATCACGTCCATGCCGGTTTTCAGGCCGCCGTCGGCTTGCACCCGCACCCGCGAACGTAAACCGTTGGCGCGCAACACCTGCTGCGCTTCGGAGACGCCCAGCTCCCACGGCGTCCCGGCGTATTTCACGCTGGTCAGCGGGCTGGCGCCGGTGCCGCCGTCGTAGCCGGAAATGGTGATCAGGTCGGCGTAGGCCTTGGCCACGCCGGCGGCGATGGTGCCGACGCCCGGTTCGGCAACCAGCTTGACCGACACCAGCGCCTGCGGATTGACCTGCTTGAGGTCGAAAATCAGCTGCGCCAGGTCTTCGATCGAATAAATGTCGTGGTGCGGCGGCGGGGAAATCAGCGAAATCCCCGGCTTGGCGCAACGCAACCGCGCGATGGTCTCGGTGACCTTGTCGCCCGGCAGCTGGCCGCCTTCGCCCGGCTTGGCGCCTTGCGCGACCTTGATCTGCAACACTTCGGCGTTGACCAGGTAATGCGGGGTGACGCCGAAGCGGCCGGAAGCCACTTGCTTGATCTTGGAGCGTTTCACCGTGCCGTAGCGCACCGGGTCTTCGCCGCCTTCGCCGGAATTGGAGCGTCCGCCGAGACGGTTCATGGCCTCCGCCAGCGCTTCGTGGGCTTCCGGCGACAATGCGCCGAGCGACATCCCGGCCGAATCGAAACGCTTGAGGATGGCTTCCAGCGGCTCGACCTCATCGATGGCAATCGGCGCCGCGTCCAGCTTGAGCTTCATCAGATCGCGCAAGGCTGCCACCGGGCGGGCATTCACCAGCCGGGCGAATTCCTGGTAGGCACTGTAGTCGCTGTTCTGCACGGCTTTTTGCAGCATCATTACCACGTCCGGGTTGTAGGCGTGGTATTCGCCGCCGTAGATGAATTTCAGCAGGCCGCCCTGCGACAGCGGCTCGACCGGGTTGTAGGCGAAGCTCACCAGTTCTTTCTGGTCGGATTCGAAATCGTCGAAATTGGCGCCCTGGATGCGCGACACCGTATCCTGGAAGCACAGTTCGACCACGTCGGGGTGCAGGCCGATGGCCTCGAACAACTGCGCGCCGCGATAGCTGGCGATGGTGGAAATCCCCATCTTCGACAGAATCTTGAGCAGGCCCTTGGCAATGCCCTTGCGGTATTTGTACAGCGCCTGATTCGGCGTGTGGCCCTTGACCTCGCCGCTTTCGATCAGGTCGTGGATCGCTTGGTAGGCGACGTAGGGGAACACCGCGGTCGCGCCGTAGCCGACCAGACAGGCGAAGTGGTGCGGGTCGCGCGCGGTGCCGGTATCCACCAGGATGTTGGCATTGCAGCGCAGCCCTGCGTGGATCAGCGCGTGATGCACGCAGCCGGTGGCGAACAGCGCGTGGATCGGCAGCTTGTCCTTGGCGATGTTGCGGTCGGACAGCACCAGGATCACGTTGCCGTCGCGCACTGCCTGCACCGCGCGTTGCGCCAGGTTTGCCAGCGCGCCCTGGAGGTCGCTCTGGGCCGGGTCGTAGTTCAGTTCCAGCGTGATGCTGCGGTATTCCGGGTCGGTCAGCGCCAGGATCTTGGCGAATTTCTCCTGCGGCAGCACCGGCGAGCTGACTTCCAGGCGGTGGGCGTGCAGCGGCGTTTCCTTGAACAGGTTGCGCTCCGAGCCGAAGCAGGTATTGAGCGACATCACCACCGCTTCGCGGATCGGGTCGATCGGCGGGTTGGTCACCTGGGCGAACTGCTGGCGCAGGTAATCGAACGGCGAACGAACTTTTTGCGACAGTACCGCCATCGGGGTGTCGTCGCCCATCGAGCCGATGGCCTCCTGGCCTTCCTCGGCCAGCACGCGCAACACCTGGTCGCGCTCTTCGAACGTGACGTTGAACAGTTTCTGGTAGAGCAGCGACTGCTCCGCCGCCATGGCCGGGAAGCCTTGATCCTCGTCGATGCCGGTTTCGAGGTGGGTGGCGTTGTCCTTCAGCCACTGGCGGTAAGGCTGGGCGCCCTTGAGCTGGGCGTCGATTTCGTCGGTCAGCAGCAGCTTGCCCTCCTGCAAGTCGACCGCCACCATCTGGCCGGGGCCGACACGACCTTTTTGCACCACGTCTTCGGGCTTATAACCCCACACCCCGATTTCCGAGGCGATGGTGAAATGTCGATCCTTGGTCACCACATAGCGCGCCGGACGCAGGCCGTTGCGGTCGAGCAGGCAGATGCCGTAGCGCCCGTCGGTCAGCACGATGCCGGCCGGGCCGTCCCACGGTTCCATGTGCATCGAGTTGTATTCGTAGAAGGCGCGCAGATCGGCATCCATGTTGTCGACGTTCTGCCAGGCCGGCGGCACCATCAGGCGCAGCGCGCGGAACAGCGGCACGCCGCCCATCACCAGCCCTTCCAGCATGTTGTCCATGCTGCAGGAATCGGAA
>Ga0163199_1000267_pt1 | contig 32827 bp, 43 predicted proteins | sample PL_2010_150m_FD_113537 | JGI IMG/M metagenome (GOLD analysis project Ga0163199, IMG submission 113537) | Freshwater microbial communities from Powell Lake, British Columbia, Canada to study Microbial Dark Matter (Phase II) - PL_2010_150m | ecosystem: Environmental > Aquatic > Freshwater > Lake ...
CTATAAAGTAGTTAACCCCTTAAATGAATATACCTCTAATATAAAAAGCAAACTTTGTGACATGACCTTCCGAAAGGAGATGCAGCATGAAACACAAATACAAATGCAAGGGTAAAGACAAAAGGAAGGTCAAGTAAATGACCCTATTAGAACTCTTAACCAGTTCATTGCGATCTATTGGGGTTAAAAATCCCGGTGTCACCTTGACGGCAGAAGAGGTCAATGATGCTAAAGAAATTCTAAATCTATTACTAGATGAATTGAGCGTCGTTGTGGGGATAATCTATGCCGCTACCATAGAGGGACTTACTCTAACTATAGGGGCTGCTTCCCGGACCATTGGGATAGGACAATCGCCCCCAATTGCGCCAACCGCCAATTTATCTGCTACAGCCGGTATAGTTACATCGGGCAATCATTATGTGAAGTTGACGACTGTAACTGCGATAGGGGAAACTACACTTGGAACTGCGACGGCAGTTGTTAATGCTGATGGTTCCCATAAAATTGATGTCTCGGTTATTCCACCAATTGGTGGAGAAATAATTGGTTATAATGTCTATATGACTAAAGCTGGAGGTACAACTTATTACTTCGTTGCTCTGGTAGCAAGTACTACTTACGCGATAAATGTTGCCGATGTTTCTTTGACAGTGGTGGCTCCGACTACAAATACTACAGGCGGAAACTTCAATACAGTTAGACCGACTCAAATCCTTAATGCTTTTGTCCGGGATTCCGGGGGGACAGATCACGATGTTGCGATCATCGGACCCGGGAAGTACCAGGGGATTTCGACCAAGACTACGGCAGGACGGCCATACTTCCTTCATTTTGTGGGAACTGCTCCTCTTGGCACTATTTATCTTTATCCCGTACCTGATGCCGCTGAAACCCTCTACCTTGATAGTTTGAAACCATTGACGGAGTTGACTACTTTAACAGCCACTATCGCCTTGCCACCAGGTTACATGGCCATGCTGAAATCTAATTTAGCGGTTGCCTTGGCCCCGGAATATAATCGAGAACCTTCTAAATTAGTGTTTCAAGAGGCTCACGATACCAAGAAGGCAATTATTGCCATTAATGCCGCCAGTCGGCATGAACCGGTGAATCTTAGGTACGGGCATAACCCCGGTTATCCCCGCAGTATTCTTGAAGGATAGGAGATGAATCTTTGACGTTAATATTGCCATTACCTTATATATTCAAAGCATTCGCCCTTGACGGAACACCTCTATCCGGCGGGAAACTCTATACTCTTTGAATTAGGTGATTAAGTGAACATACAATTTACTTCTGGAAAATTCTATGCGACCGACAATAACGGTGCCCCAGCCGTAGGGTATAAGATTTGGGCCTACAAATCTCCCGACACTTCTACACCTGCTGTTAGTTATTCAAACCAAGAATGTACAGTAGCTAACAATTGGCCGGTGGTTTTGGATTCTAGGGGTGAAGCATTTATCTATGTCAAGATAGCTACCGATTTTTATTTTACTTCCCCCACTGCTGTTGACATTAGTTCTCCTATTTGGGAGTCCAGGAAGGTTGGAGCACAGCCGGTAAGTCCTATTATCGGCTCAGCTACACCAGTCACATTAAATAATAATTATATAGTAACTACGGTCCCGACAGTTACTGCCCTGTATAATAGTTTTCAGTTGGTAATGACCCCAGACCTAAATAACGCATCTACTTTGGTCTCTACCGTTTTTACCGGCACCGGGATTAACGATCTGACGGCTAGTGGGGCATATCTTGGTAGTACATCTGGTTCTGTTTTTACGTTCAAAATTGATTCGGTAGTACACTCTGCTCCTGTTGCTCCGACAGCAGCATTATCCGCTACTGCTGGGCTTGTAACGGCTGGTAATCATTATGTTAAATTGACTGCTGTAACTGTAGGAGGTGAGACCATACCTGGGGCGGCTTCGGCAGTTGTTGCAGCCGATGGCACACATAAAATTGACGTCTCTGGTATCCCAGCAATAGCCGGTGATATTACTGGTTACAAGATTTATATGACTAAAGCTGGGGGGTCAACTTATTATTTCGTTGCTACAGTAATAACTACAACCTACGCCATAAACACAGTTGATGCAAATTTAACAGTAGTCGCCCCTACTAATGGTGTTGCCGCTGATACGTTTACTTGGAAAAAAGATGGCGGGGCTTGGCATCCTGGTATTGCAATTACTGGTGTGGCACAGGCAATAATGGAAGGGTTGGTAGTTATCTCCGCAGTGATTACTGGTCATACCTTTGGAGATATTTGGGCTGTTACGGTTAAGACCCCTGCTAGAGTTAATCTTGATACTCTTGGTAATCTTTTAGTGTATAAAAATAAAGGTGGAAGTGTTGTAGCCCTTGATGGGAATGATATGTTGGCTGGGTATCCAGCTCAACTAATTTTGAATGAAGCATTAAACGCCTGGTTATTAACTAATCCTGCAACCCCTATATTCAGTGTCCCAACTATTACAGCTAATCGATACAGAAAGAATATAACTACTACCTACGCTATGGTGGCGGGGGACGAGGGGTATGAGCTAAGTTGTGTTGGAACATTTACAGTAACCCTGCTAACTCCACCCCAGTTTTCAGGCAGGTTTTTTTACATCAAAAATGCCGGCACTGGTTTAATCACTTTAGATGCTGGTATATATAATATTTATGGAAATGGGACAAGTACATTTACAATAGGCCCAGGCGGTTGTTTCCAACTTCAAAGTAACGGAGTTGATTGGCATATATTAACTTCGTTAGGTTTTCCGATGTTGATAAGTCAACAAGATGTGTCTGCGGCTACAAGTGCTACATTTACTGCCTTAATACCAGGGGTAAAATATAGATTAATTTACGAATTAACACAAAACACTAGCACTGGGAAAATAGGTATAAGGTTTAATGGCGATGCTGGTGCCAATTACCAGTCAATAATAGATGGTGTTAACACCATTGGAACTACCTTTATGAATGCTTCTACAACTCTTATTCATACTGCCTATGAGGTTGGTGTTACTTATATTGCAACTGCTACAATAGATTTCACTACTCATTATGGAAACAATAAAATGGTGAAGGTAGCAGGTTCTTCGGGATACACAGGTATAGGAGCTACATTTTATTTTACAAGGGCAACTATTAGTAGTAGATATACTGGCGCATCTGATTTAACAAGTGTTGCAGTGATTGTAGATGTAGGTACTTTTACTGGAAGAGTTTGGTTGTATCAGGTTGGATAGAATAAATGGCTAAATTGTCAATATTGATTGATAACCCTAAAAGAAAGGTGGGTAGACCACCAGGGTTTCATTTAACAGATCAAGAGAAAGCAAGATTATCTGAATTTTGGACAGGGAAGAAGCGACCATACAATAGTGAAAGAATGAAGGGACATACGTTTAATAATGGTAGGGAACATAGCGAAGCAACTAAGGAGAAACACAGATTGCAAATGCTCGGCAACACGTATAGGAAAGGAACAAAGTTAACTGATGAAGATAAATTAAAAATATCGCAAGCCCTAAAGGGTAGGATAATATCAAAAGAAACAATTATAAAAAGAAGAGAGACTGTAAAGAAAAATGGCCATCATCAAGCTGGCAGGCCATTGAAAGAAGAAACGAAAATAAAATTATCAATATCTTTGTCTGGACAGAATAATCCTAATTGGCGTGGTGGAATATCAACAGAACCATATTGTATAGAATGGAATTGTATCAAAGAATATGTCAAGGAAAGAGATAACAATGTATGTATGAACCCTTTTTGCCACAAAACACATTTTAAGATATATGTGCATCATATTAATTATACAAAAAATCAATGTGGACCAGATAATCTTATATCATTATGTAATTCATGTAATACAAGGGCTAATTTTAAGAGGGACCGTTGGCAGCATCTTTATCAATTTATAATGAATAATTTTTATGGATATTCATATGTCTAAGTGGCCACTGGTAACAGACGGCATACATGGAGACGTGCCAATCAACTTCTACCCGGCGGCGGATAGTGAAAAGGAGGTTATTCTATTCCCTTCACCTGGATTAAACAAACATTGCACATTGACTGATTGCACCCAATTGCGCGGGTTACATGCTTGGAACGGTTCTATTTATGCTGTGGCGCAACGTGGGGCAACTACCGTTCTATGGCGGATAGATGAGTCTGGGGGATTCTCAGAGTTAGGAACGATTACTACAAGTGCCAGTGGGCCGGTTTGGATGAGGAATAATCCGACTCAACTTGGCATCTGCGATGGGGTTAGCCTATATTACTATACTCCTACGACCGGATTGTTCCTTCAAAACACTGATCTTGATTTTTCTGGGGCCTCGTCTATGGACTATCAAGATGGTTATGGGATATTCACTAAACCTAATTCGCGCCAATGGGGGTTTACTGCCCTCAATAATTTTAGTTCTGTAGATGCTGGGGATTTTTATTCTAAGGAAGGTCGACCTGACAACATTATCAGTATCCTAAGCGATCACCGGGAGCCTTGGCTGTTAGGAAGCGAATCTTGTGAAGTCTGGCACAACGCTGGTGGAGACAACACGAGCCCTGATACGCCCACATTTGCCCGGTGCTCAGGGGGATTACTCGAAATGGGTTGTGGGGCAGTCAAGAGTCCGGCCAATTTTGATAATACTCTGGTTTGGTTGTCGGAAAAAGGACAACTGTTAAGGGCGCAAGGATACAATGCCAGTATTATCAGTACAGATAAATTCGGGCGAGAAATATCTGATTACAATCTGTTTTCTGATGCTATTGCATTTGCCTACACAGACTTAGAACATGAATTTTATCAGATAACATTTCCCTCGGCAGACAAGACTTGGGTATATGATGCTAAGACCAAGTTATTTCATAAGAAACAAAGTTGGAAAAGCGGCGGCGGGTTCGGACGACATCGGGCTAACTGCCATGCCTTTCTGAATAACGTTCATTATGTTGGCGACTATGCCAATGGCAAGGTCTATACCATGGGTGTTGACCATTTGAATGATGATGGCGAAGAAATACAGAGGATTTTGCACTCAGCTAATTTTCATGGTGGACTTAAACCCATAGTATTTCCGAGTATTCAGATTGAATTTACACCAGGAGTAGGATTAGTAAGCGGTCTTGACCCCCAGGCTATGCTCCAATACTCATCTGATGGGGGCCAAACATGGTCAAATGAACTATGGAGATCGGTTGGCCTCATTGGAAATTATAAGGCAAGGGCTGTATGGAATCGGATGGGGCAGGACTTCCAAAGGATGTACCGCTTAACGGTTACTGATCCGGTTGTCTGGCAGGTTTTGGCTGTTCATGGCTGGGGGTTAAAATAATGGCAGGGCAATTTCCACAACTCCCAGAGAGGATTAGGGAAACACTTGATACATATCTGCCCGGGTTTTATCCTTGGATTGTTGATATAACGCGGTTTATCCAGAAAGGGTTTACCACGGCGGGGGATGCTACGTTTTCGACTGTCGGCAAAGGCCCCATAACCATTACCCCAGATGGCACTAAGAAATATCGGTTAGGGGTGGATAATGCCGGAACTCCGATTGCAACTTTAGTGCCATAGGAGAAGGAAACATGCCCGTAAAAATCATTAAAACTGGTAAAGGAAACTTTAGAGTAGCGACACCTGGTGGGGTTAAAGCGAAGTCAACCACTAAAGCCAAGGCTAAAGCCCAAGAACGATTATTGAACGCGCTTGAACATAATCCTAATTTTACGCCCAGGAAAAAGAAAAAGAAATGACCCAACCAATGAGCGAAAAGACATTCCAGAAGTTAGCGATGTTTCTTAAAAATGACCTTAATGCCATAAAGTTGTGCATAGATTTAATGTTCCTGGGCCATTTCTGGGATGACTTGATTGATAAAGATGTGCAGCGCAGCGATGAGGATATAAATCAGGCTTTTATGTTGTCTTTGGGTGAGATTCCCATGAATCCGTTTTATCAGGCTTTTCAGATTCAATTAGCACCAATGATGATGAGTGCAAGTCTGCTTTGGCTTAATTCAACTGATTTAGAACGTGGGAATAATGACGAAAAACTTACGGCGTTTTGTATTAGGAACGCTTTACTTAATTTGATTCATTTCTGCATGTTCTTAGTTGGTGGAGTTGCATGGACAAGAGAACATGGGCCGGAGTTTTGGCGGACTTTTATGCTTACAGAAAATCTTTATCAGAAGTTTTTGGCGGAGGCGCAAGATGCCTGACGTAACTGGTGGTGCAATCTCTGGAATTGGTAGTGTTATTGGTGGTGGAGCCAGTCTAATTGGCAGTTTATTTGGCGGCAGTGGCGGCGACAGCAACGATACCGCCCTCCGAGCCGCCCAGATGCAGGTTGACTCGGCTAACCGTTCTGCTGATTTGCAGATGCAGATGTATCGCGAGGCGGTGAGCCGTAGTGCTCCTTGGGTTAGGGCCGGAACCTCAGCCGTCAATGAATATGCCGGGTTGCTAAATCTGCCTGGATATGACGCTATTGACCGGACAGATTACTTGCGGAGCACCCCAGGGTATCAGTTTCAACTTGGCCAGGGGGTTGAGGCCAGGGACAGGTCGGCAGCCTCAAAAGGGATGCTTCTCTCTGGGCCACAACTAAAAGCTGTGACTAAATACGGCCAGGGGTTAGCGGATACTACTTACAACTCTCTTATGGACAGGATTTATGGTCTTTCTGGGCAGGGGCAGGATGCCGCGGCACTTACCGGGAAGCTAGGGATAGCCACAGGGCAGACTATGGGGAACGCCTACATGCTTGGTGGGCAGGCCCAGGGTCAAGGGCTTTACAATGCCTACAATGCCAGGGAAAGTGCCTACGGGACCCAGCAGAAGAACCTCATGGGCGGGATAGGGTCGCTGACACGTGGAGCGGAAAAGTTGGCACCGTTGGTATCGGACTGGTGGAGCGGGGGAGGGTATGACAAAAATCTATTCACGCCGGCAGAAGCAGATTATTACCAAATGACAAATCAGTATCAATAAGCACAATGAAGTATCAAGGGGAAAGATTATGGCAGACTTTCGGCTCCCTGAACTAAAACCGGCGGATGTGGATTATGTCAATGCTTTCGCCAAGGGGTATGCGGCTCCTGATGTTATGCAGGCTCCGGGGTTAGCCAATACTCTTACCCAAGCGAAGATAACTGAGGAACAGAATAAACTCGCGGCTGGGGCGGAGTATGCGAAGACCAAAGACCCTAATGCACTTGCTGGGGGTTTCCCGGTAGAAACAGCTAAATTCAATTTGTTACAGCAAGAACAAGCGGGAAAATCTTTAAAAGCGGCAGGGGAAGCCGGATTTTTGTTGAAAGATGCGTTAAAAGACCCGGCCACATACCGAGGAGCTAGGGACTATTTGATGACAATATCAAAACATGTCGGTCTGTATTTACCAGAAACCTTTGATCCAGTAAAAACCCCCTTAATGATTGATAGTTTGGCAGGCCAATATATAAAAGCCAAGAAACTTGAGGGAACTAGGACAAGTGGTATGACTATGGCCGAGTTTGCGAGAGATTATCCCACGGAATACAACGCAGCGATGAAGGCGAGGCAGGGGCCTCAAAACCAACACGCGGTAATTCCCTTTGGTGGGGGCGATGCTACTCTTTTGCCACCTGGGGTTGTGCCTCACTTACAACCAAATCCTCAAATCACTGTGCCGATAAGTCCGACAGGACAACCCGGACCCCCCCTACCTCCAGGGCAAAGAGGGGTGATATTGCCGCAACCTCAAACTGATCCTACTAAGGGAGAACGGGCAGAAGAGGCTCAAACTTTCAAAATTGAACAAGATACTGCCGAAAAGGTGAAAACCTTTAGTGATCCTAAGAGCACCCCTGAATCCAAGGCACAAGCAGAAGCGGTATTGAGATCGCGGGGGTGGACTGATGGGACAATCAATGCTCCTGGAGCGATATTTGGGACATTATGGCCCGGCGAAAAACAAACTTTAGTCCCTCCACCCCCCGTTGCAAGGCCGACTAGGGCGCAACCGGCGGCGGTGCAACAGGTGGGGCCGGGTCGAAAACCGAGTCAGCAAGACTTGGGAGATTACCAGCGGGCCTTACAAATGAATCAAGGCAATCCCGAGAGAATACAGGCTATCAAACAAAAAGCTGTGTCGGCCTGGGGGTATGCACCATAATGGGAATTTTTGACGAATATCTTCCTTATTCTATTCCGAGGTCGGACAAGGTTTCCCCTGATCTTATGGATAGGTTTGGAGAACTTTCTCAAGACTTCTATGGACAGACAGGAGAACCGCTCAGGGTTACAGACAGCTTTAGAACCTATGCCGAACAAGCGGCTGCCCATGCTCGGAAACCTACATTGGCTGTGTCCGCAGGTAAATCCAGACACGAAACCGGTGCTGCCCTGGACATTGACCAGGAGCAGATAGCAAAATATGGGGTAGAGAACTGGAAAGAACTGGTAACAAGACACGGTTTCGCTATGCCTGCTTTGTCAAAAGGAGAACATTACCACATCGAACTGCCAAGATTTGAGAAGGCCGGTAAGATAGCCGCTACTACCGGGGGCATGTTCGATGAATTCCTGCAAGAATCCCCCGGCAAACCAGGTGGAATGTTCGATGAGTTTATGGATCAATCTGGACAACAGATCACCAGCGAATTTGCCCCCCAAGACACCGGGATAAGTGATTATTTGAAACATAAACCGTTGTCTCCTGATCCTAACACCCGGGGGGATATGGCGGTAGGTGCGGGGAAGAGTTTGATAAAACTTGCTATGGAGACCTTTGGCTTTGGCATAGCGGAACCTATTGCCAAGGGAGTTGCTAAAGCTTTAAGTCCAGCCGATAAACGAGCTGAAATAGACAAAACCGCCCAGGAAATGAAAACTAAAATCCTTGGCGACCTGACTTACACGCCCCAGACCAATTTTGAAAAGGGAGTCAACTTCATTCCAGAAGTAGTGGGGAGTGTTTTGCCCTATATCGCTACGGGGGGACTTGCCAGGGCAGCAGGTATCAAAGGCATCCCCGGAGCACTGGCGACTTTCGCCGGGGCTGAACTTCCCAAAGCCTACGGAGAGGGTGGCCTTCCAGCAGTGGTAAAACAGTTGCCTTGGACAGCAGGTATGGGGTTAGGATTTGGCGGAGTCCACAAGTATATTCCCGGGTTTGTCTCTCAAGGGGCGGCGATCACTGGTCTGGCCGCGGGGCAATCGGCTCTTCACCAACAGATCGCCAAAGGAGAAGTAGACCCTCTGGAAGTAGCAAAAGCCGCGGGAACAATGGCACTCTTGCATGGGACAGGGTTGCCGGGGTATTTGAAGCAAAGGAAATTTGCGAAATCGGTTGCGGAAGCCGATTCAGCATTGGGAATTCCCCCGCCCCCTGAAAATATTTCTGATCTGACTAATAAATTAGACGCAATAAGGAAACAATACGAAATTGACAAGACCAGTCCAGAACAGAGAAAACCAACCCCGTCCCCTGAAGAAGTGAAGGTTGAGGTTGAAAGACTTAAAGAAGAATACGCTCAAGGGAATGAAGTTCCCATCATATCTGAGAGTTTACCTCTAAATGTTATTGAGAAACTTAGGAAAGGCGAGAAATTAAGCCCCAAACAAGATGTCGTGCTCAAAGACAAAATATTTATCGCTCTGGTTGGGATAAGGTCGTATCCCGAATCGGTGGCTTGGGAACAATATGGTTTCGTGCCAGTGCAGGATAAGGCACCTTATATTGGTTTACAGACTCCCCGGACTATGGCCACAGGGAATATTCCTGAACCGCCTCCTGGTGGGGAGATTCTTGGACCCGTACAAGGTCCTGTAATGCCTCCCACTGTGCCTATCATCCCCATTGAAGGGATAGGCACCCTTGCACAGTTCGCGGCCAGCAAACCGACCCTCAAGCGGGTGAAGGCGGGTAAGGACGGGTTGCCCCGATATGACTATACGCGCCCCGATGGTGAGGTAGTAACGATTTATACTAATCCGGGTGAACTCCGGGCGAAGGCTATTGAGAACGCTTATCAATACGAGGTAGATAGGCTGGCGCAACCTCCTCCTATCGCCCCAATCCCTGACGTAAAGCCGGAAGCCAAGGTTGCGCCGGAAGTGCCGAGAGAGGCGGTTACACCCGCGCCCGAAGTAATCAGGCCGCCGGGGAAAGTTACCCCTACCCCAACCATTGCCGCCCCCGAGAAAGTCCAGCAGGCGGGGGCTGGTGAGGTCGCCCTGGAAGTGCAGGCGGGGAAAAGTGAAATACTTTTCGACCGTGTGGATAAATTTAGGTCGGCGACTTTAGGCAAGGTTCACGATGCAGAATCTAAAACTTCTTATGTTATGAGTGTGCGACCAGATAATTCGGCAGAAGGGTATTCTGTAGTCTTAAAAGGAGATAAAGGAAGCCAATCGTTTAGAATGAATTATAGAGGGGATATGCCTCTTGATGCAATGATAAAAGATTTTCAAGATTACCTTGATATTGATAATCCCGGTAGATTCAAGATTGAATTAGGCGAGGCGAAAGTTAAATCGCAACCAAAAGAAGTAGTAGTAAAACCCCAAGACCCGCCTCAGATTGCCGAATGGAAGGAACAATTAGCAAAATATAAGCGCATGAGAACGGGGCCTGCTGAAAAAATGGTTCCTGTCATGGAACGCAGAATAAATGCTGACCCTTCAAAATGGAAGGAAGGGGATGGTGTCGGATGGAAAGTAGCCGGACAAACGAATCGGGGATTTGCCATTGATACAATAGACCCCGAGAGTAAAATGGCCCTTATAAAGCAGGTGGCCGATACTGAATTAACCTCTACTGGCGGAGACTACGACAGGATTAAACCTAAATGGGTTCCTCTGGGAGACTTGGTTAGAGATAACAAATACAACCTGAAGTCCGCCCCCACGCCCCCGAAAGCGGGGGAGGGGAAGGGAGGCGAACTCTACTCCGGCATCCCTGTGCATAAGATCGGGAAGGCCCTCAAAGATGTGTTTGTCGGTCAAGACCTGCCCGACATAGATACCCTTAAACAGCAAGGCCGAGATTATGTTGCTGAGGGCAAGACATCATCCGAGGCGATCGCCCAACTTAGCAAAGATTACCGGCGAACTCCAAAACAGATGTATGAGATTTTGGAAGGCAAGACTCCGGCAGGGAAGGTTCCTGTACCGGCAGGCCAGAAAGAAGAACAGGCACCGACCCCGGAGGTGTCCAATCGCATAATCAAACAGCGGATGCTTACTCTTGAGAAACCCGCCTTTGATGAGATATTTACTTCCCGTAAAGAGGCACGGGGATATTACGAGCAAGAGGGAATTGACCCAACTAATTATATTATCAAGAAAAATAAAGACAAGAATTTTCAAATCCATGAGAAAGTGCCGCGGGTTCCGCTTTACGAGGATATGGCGAATATCGCCCGGAACCTCGCAGAAGGAAAAGATTTAGACCGCAAGTTTATGGGGGCCAAGGCAGATACTTACAGCCTTGAACCTTCTATTGGCACCTTTCAGAGGTTAGAACGTGTGGCTCCCGGTATAACTGAAAAACTCTGGTACAAGGCCAAACAACTTGAAAATCAGGCGTATCAAAGATATGAGGATTTTAAAGACCAGTTATCCCCATACACGAAAGGTTTGTCTTGGGGGTCAAGTCGCCGGATAGCGGCATGGGCTACGGCTCAACAAGAGGCTGGTCCAGAAACATTAAGGTCAATGGGCGTTAAAATGCAACCACTTAATGCCAAAGAACAACTTCTATATGATTTTGGGCGCAAAGTTTATGACGAAACTTTGCCAGAAATTAATGCCGCCAGGATACTTGCCGGGAAACAACCTATTCCGAAACGAGAAGATTATGCGCCGTTCATGCGGCAATATTTAGACTTGCTGCAATCCGGGGGCGATCCGATAACGGTAACTGCTGAATATTTTCATCCCACGGCTACGCCTTTCAAGTATGCCAAGGAACGGAAATGGAATATCACCCCATTGCGCCTTGATTTTGTGAAAGACCTGAAAGACTACATGGGAACGGCTTATAAGCATATAGAGTATTCTCCTTTTGTGTCCACGGTTCGGGAGATGGTTAATAAGATTACAATGCCTGATGGAACAGAGGTTTCTCTGAGAGATCAATCTCCCTATACCGCTCAATATCTGACTAAATGGGCGGACAGGATTGCCGGAAAACAGGAAACCTTTGCAGGTCCATTGATTGATAAGACCCTCATAGGAGTTGCTAATAATATCGGTGTGGCCACTTTATCAGGACTTGGAACATCAGCAATAAAACAACCCACGTCTATCCCACTCGGATGGGCTGGGATTGCTCATCAAGTGGGATATACAAAGGCCACCAGATATGTCTTAGCAGCGTTGCAGGATTCGGTTAAACCGTCTTTCTGGCGGCAAGCGATGAATGAGAGTAACGTCCTTCCTACCCGGGAAATGGATGTTACATGGAAGGAAAGCATCACTGAGGCGCACTCTCTGGTGGGCGATTTACTCGGCAAGTTATCTCCGAAACTACAGGGTGCTTCTGAGATAATCACAGGCATCAAGAAGGGACTTGCCAATTTAGGTTACAAACCTCTTGGGTTCCTTGACATGCACGCTGCGATGGTGACTTGGGGTGCTGCAAAACGTGCTGGATTGGGAATGGGTATGGGCAGAAACGATGCAATTAGATTTGCGGATACTCGGGTTATTAGAACCCAAGCATCCGGTTCCCCGATAGATCGTGCGCCGATCCAGGCTAACCCATTAGGGAAGTTCATGTCAGTTTTTCAAACCTTTGTTATGAACGATTTTGACTTTATTAAAAAAGAAGTTTTAGGGGTTCATGGACCTAAAGATATTTCTTCCAGTGAAGCAGCCAAGAGAATTCTCATGTTTGCCTCAGCAGGGGCATTGGTAAACATCCTCTATCGGGATGTATTAGGGGGCAATGCTCCCATGCCCGAACCGATTGCGGCAGGATATAAAAAATATATGAAGACCGGCAACATTGGCGAGACTGCATTAGAAAGTGCCAAAGAGATGACACAGATCGTCCCCCTAATCGGTGGACTACGATACGGCGGGGGTGTCTTAGGAGCAGGACCACAGTTTGTAAATGATTTATTCAGAACAGTTGCCGGAAAATGGGATGCCCCTTCTCCCCTAAAAACTGCCGGGAAACTATTGGGTATTCCAGGGACCGAACAGATGAGCAAAATTGCACGAACAAATGAAGGCAAGATGACCCTCATGGAAAACTTTTTCGGTCGGCAATCCGGACAAGAAAAACCCAAAAAAGACAAGGAAAGAGGCGGCTTCGGCGGCTTCGGTAAAAGTTCGGGATTCGGTAAGTTCTAAAGGGGATTGGTTATGGCCAGAACTACGGAACGGGTAAATAAACTTCACAAAATGGAGATAGAATTTTGAAAAAACTCTTTACTATTCTGCTTGCTATTATCCTGACCCTTGTCCTCTGCGTTACCGCCGGGGCAACCTACGTCAACACCTACCCGAAATTTAAAGCGTGGGACACCAATGCTAATCCCTTGGTAGGCGGCAAGGTTCACAGTTATCAAGTCGGGACCAGCACCAGGAAGAATACCTATTCTAATGCTGCCTGTACCGTCCCCAATACTAATCCGGTTATCTTGGATAGTCTTGGGGAAGCAAATATCTATATAAGCGGCTCAGTACATCTAATTGTCAAGGACAGCAACGATGTAACCCTATTTACCATCGCGGAGGCCGCAGGCGGAATCCTCTGGACATTTAGCCCCTCATCGGCGGGGGTGCTTTATAGCTCAGTAGTTTATGGCGGGTCTCAAACCATTTTGCAAGCCGCGATAACTGCCGTAGGGGGGAGCGAAGCCACTCTTTACTTGGCTCCGGCTAACTGGTTGATAGTAAGTGATATGTCCATACCGGCGAATATCACCCTTAAGCCAGAGCGAGGGGCTATATTAGCCATCACCACCACCAAAACCCTGACCATCAACGGCACCCTGGACGCCGGCCTTTACCAAATCTTCTCCTGTATTGGCACCGGCAAGGTGGATTTGTATACAAACAAAGCCATTAAGGAAGTCTACCCGCAATGGTGGGGTGCCAAGGCTGATGGAGTTACTGATTATTCCGTTCAGGTGCAGGCGGCAATAACTACCGGGATGCCCGTACGTATTACCGGATACTTTGTCGCTACAGTCACGATTACTACCGAAGACAGCATTGTAGGAGTGGGGGTCTATACCAGTAGGCTGACCAAAGTATCTGCAACTGGAACTGTGGGTACTCCTCTGGTGAATCTGAACATAATAGACACGGCTGTTGACTCGTTGCAATTAATCTATGTGAACTACAGCAATTTCCTGAAAATATCGTCTACTGGGTCGGTTATCGTAACTGACCACGGTGGGGCTATATCACTCACGTCGTGTAACTTCAACAAATTTGATGTATTGGATATTAAAGACTCAAGCGGTAATGGGTTCTTCATGACTAAGTCCTGTAATAATGTGATAAATGTTGGTTCTATTGTAGGAGCTGGTGTTGTAGTGCCTAACTCATGCTTCTACTTATATGAGGATAGCCTTAGAAATACCATTAATGTGGGTCATATCTCTGGAACAGCGAATACTGAATATGGCCTGCAACTTCTCCACGAGTGCAACGAGAATAAAATCTCTGTTGGCGTAATTGAGAACTGCCTACGGGGTACAAGTGCGGAAGGGTGTAATCTATTCGGCTGCGACAATAACGATATTGATATAGGTATCATCAGATACACTGCGATAGGCTCGCTTGAGTTAAGTGGTGGGTCTAGTCGGAACCGTATCTCTGTAGGACAATGCCTGAACTATGACCAATCAGGAACTGGTGGTATCTCTGGAGTTGGTATCTTCTCTGAGAAAGGAACATGGGGGCCGAATTGGTCTAACGATGGGTACTCCAGAAATAATACTCTAAACATAGGGTACATTGATGGTTCCTCTGGTGTTCTTATCCACGTGAACAAGGGTGGCGGAGAAGACTTGATAACCAGAGGCAATAGGATTACCGCTGGGTGTGGATCGTCAGTTGGTGGTTCTGCTACTGTGGCTATAGCATATTCTCCCGATACCTATATCGACATTGTCTCCCAGAACAATATCCCTGTCGAGGCTGCTATAACTACAAGCCCTGGTACTGTTATCAGAATGAATGGCAAGATTAAGTATCAAATCCCCCGTGCCAGTATGCTGGATAATCCCAGCTTTGAGACCGATGCTGCTGACTGGGCGGTTGCTGGTGGGTCAGCAGTCACTCGGCGCACAGACGTTGCTAAATTTGGTGCCGGGTATGGTCGGTGTGTCCCAGGGGTGCAGTTTAAAGGGATAACCTCTACGGCAATCACTATTAAACCAAGCACAACCTACAAGATGAACTGTTGGATTAGGGGTAGTAGTGCTACAGTATCAGCAGCCTTTATTGGTAATGTTAGTGGCTTAGCCGCAGTAACTGGCATGGTCCCTACAGCCACATTTGCCCGATACACAGGATCGTGGACTTCCGGGGCTACGGATACTACTGTGCAGGTTTTCTTCTATACCAATGATGCTGCACCAGGGGCCACATATTTTGATATAGATGGCATTATGTTTGAGGAGAATACGGTTTACGCCAATTATCCAGAGGAACGGTCAGGGAAGTTTCTTCTCTCCTCTGGCACAGAAACAAGAGTTTATAACTCAATATTGTTAGCAGGCTCAAGCGTAATCCTACAGGCGAATGGTGCAGCAGGCACGGTACTAACTCCTTATATCTCTAGTCAGTACCAAGGAACTTCTTTTGTCATAACCCATGCAGCAGCAGCAGGAACGGAAGCATTTAGTTACTGGTTTGAATAAAGGAATATCAACCATGAAAATAAAAATCCCTGGATCGGCCTGGAAATTGGCGGATGGAAGTGCGCCGTAAGAGTTTAATAAAACGGAGGATTTACCATGAAACGTATTACTATCATCATCTTGGCAATTTGTCTACTGGCTCCGGTTTTTACTTGGGGGCAGGTCACAATCACACCATCTCGTGCTTTCGCACCCTTCCTGAAATTGGGGCAAACAACTCCCAGCACTACTACCGACACTCTCTATAACCCTGGTGGAGTGCTAACTTATAATGGCGCTGCGGTTATTCTAAGTGGAGGGACTGCTAGTTCCGCTACGCTTTGGGGTGCCTATGCCTCTATTACCGGGCCATCTCAAGCCCGAACCTTTACCTTCCCGGATGCTGCTGCGACCCTGCTTTATGATGGCAAGGCGTCGGGGACCTTCGGCATCGCTTCCAGTGCCACCGGCAGTTTGATTTTTAAAAATATCAGCAATACCAATGCTTTTACACTCCAACCCGGTGCAACTGGCGCAGCTTTATCGTGGACACTTCCCATTGCCGCTCCTGGAGGAAATAACTATCTGCTCAATGCTCAAACTACGGGGGTCTTAAGTTACACCGATCCGGCCATCTTTGCCCTCGTCGGCCAGACGATGAGCATCGGCACGACTGCGGTAGCAATCAACCGGGCAAGTGCTGCCTTGGTGCTGACAGGGATAACATCAATAGATGGGACTGCGGCCAAGGTAACTTCTGTAACTACCTCACAGAAGAACGCTTTGGGGGCTGCTGCTACTGGAACACATGTTTACGACTCCACATTAGGAATTTACCAGATTTTCAATGGTACATCTTGGATGGATGGGAAGGGAGTTACATCAACTCTGGGTATTATGCCGAACCCAAGTCTTGAAGTCAATACCTCTGGTTGGGTGGCAGATGGAGGCGGTGCTCCTATAGCGAGAGGCGTAGTCAATCCAAAGTTCGGGACCGCATATGTTAGATGCACTCCAGGCTCTCAATGGGGTGGTGTAGCAGCCCCCTCATTAAACCTAAACATTAATACAAGTTATCTTGTAACTTTCTGGATTCGGGGAACATTAACAGCAGTTACTCCCAATTTTATAACAGATAATAGTGGCAATCACTATGGTGACACTATCACGCCTACTGGAACATGGACTCAATACACCTTGCCATTTACTACAAATGGAGCAGATGCTTCGGGTCACATGAGATGGTATACAAGTGATGCGGTTCCTGGTGCTAACTACTTCGATATTGATGGTGTCCTAATTGAAGTAGACGGCGGTGCTGCATCTACTTATAGAGATGGTTACTCAGGTTCTATAGTTTTAACCGCTGGTGTAACTACAGTTGTTAATAACCCAGAGATAAAGGCCACCTCTAAGATTTTACTACAGGAAACAGATGGGGCTGGGCCTCTTTTGGTTCCTTATATTTCTTCTGTAGCTGCTGGAACCTTCACCATCACTCATGCAAATGCTGCTGGAACTGAGGGATATTCGTATCTGATAATGTAAAGTAACCGAGGCCGGGGTCATTGAACGTCGTAAATTAGTGCGAACAGAAGACCCTGGGGCGCATTTCTTTAAGCTGGGGTTTAAGGTGGCGGACATCGAGGCGGTGGCGGCGGTGGATATTTAGGTTGTGGCGGAGATGAAGTAGAGGGGACTTATGGATGACCCTGCCGAACGAGAAATTGGGAACGAAATTAAGGCTGGCCGGGTTCGCCTGCCTGGGGACCGTGGTCCCGGGTCGGCTCGCCTATGTCCTCTCGCAGATCGTGAAGCTGGTGGGGATGAGCACCGCCGGGATGGAGGCCAAGATTTGGGCTTACCCCCTGCCAGACGGGAAGGGAGGGGTCGGCGAAACAGCCATGCAACCTTAAACCGAGTCGTTTTTAGTGCTCGATACCTGGCCCAGCTTATCCCACCGGGGCAAGGCGATTCCGAAGGTCTATGTTATTTTGGCTAGCTGCAAGCCTTTTAGCCTTGACGTTGTTGCGTCTTATCTGGCGAAGGAAATAGGGCCGGTGGTAAAGCAAGGGTACTTTGAACTTTGACTGACACAGGCCAAGGAGGGAGTGATGGCAAATGGTGTGAGTGATAATGTTTGGCTTATGCGAGGGCTTGTCATCGCTTCCCTAATTATTATCCTTGGATGTTCCCCAGGAGTGCATGATTCAAGAATCATATTTAAACAAGTCGCCGATTTAATGAATGTCCAAGTGCCAGAGGCAAAACCTTGGATATTTGTGGTGAATGATGGTTATGCAGTAAGTAATATCGCGGCTCCCTATGTCTGGTGTCCTAATGCTCAGGATAGGGCGACAATAAAAGGGGTGTTTATTCCGCCTTGTCTGATTTATTTAAGCCGGAAAGATTTAAGCGAAGCGTTATTGGCCCATGCGTTTGCACATTTTCTGGGAGCAGATGAGAAAGAAGCTGAGAGGGTGCAGTTATATTTTGATGGTAGAACAGGGGGTAATTAATGGCTACTGATAGTCCTAATCCTCGGACATTTTGTCCTGTCCACGAAACAGTTCAGAGAGACATAGAGACTATAAAAAGCAAACAGGACGGGCGACCCTGCCAGGGCCATGACGAAAGGATAAAGTCTTTGGGAAAGTCTGAGGAACGTATGTCTAGGGATAATAATGACCAGTGGGATGCTATTAACAGTTTAAGAAAAATGGTTTACATGGGGGCCGGTGCTGCGGGGGTTTTGGCTTTCCTGGGGTCAATAATAGGGGGATATTTGAAAGGGAGATAAAATGAAAACTGGCCAAGAGTTCCCGATTTTTCAGCGTAATCTTTATGATTTGTTTGGTGAACCGGAAGAAGGTGCTGACTATTTAAGAACCCTCGACTTTGGTGAGTTTTCCTATGCCTTTAGTCATGTAAGAGATTATGAGGGGAATGCCTGGCGCCACAAAATTTATGGTCACGTTCTGATGGCTGACCCTCTGCGGAAAGCCTTTGGGTTGATTGTGGCCCGAGGGTTATTTGACGAACTCAAGACCTTCGACGGCTGTTTTAATATCCGCAGGATGAAGGGCAGCGGTTCCATGTCTATTCATTCTTGGGGATTAGCCGTAGATTTTAATGCTGCCGAGAACCCTTATGGTGGGCCAGTGAATTTCTCGGATGACTTCATTCAATGTTTTGCTGACTGTGGTTTTGAGGCCGGGGCACTCTGGCACACCCCAGATGGGATGCACTTTCAATTACCCTGGACGCAAGATTGGCGAAAATCTGATAATCCATTAAAACCTGTTCTTTTGGAGGTGTAAAAATGTTCAACAACATCGTAGACCATCCTATCACTTCATGGATAGGTTTGGCTATCCTGGTCATTGGTGCGGCTCTCTTAGCGTTTGGCAAAATCACTTGGGAGCAATTTGTAATCTTCTTAACACTAGCAGGGGTTGGCGGGTTGATGAAAGACCCGGCAAAGAAAGAATAAATGGATGAATCAATTCCCTGGCCCGCTACCGCCGCCGCAGCCGTAGTGATTGGCGGCATGGTTTACCTGGTCTGCTTGTTTATACTGGCGGGGAGAGGGAAGAAATTACAAAATCAAACGGAGGATTTATGAAAAGGCTCGCAGTTTTGATCATGGCTCTTAGCCTACTGGCCGGGTGCGCTGGTGTCAAGGCGTTCTTTACTCAAACCCAAACCATCGCCTGTGCCCCACCTGCGGAAGTTATCGCTGTGGCTAAGGCGGCTGCTCCGCTTATCCTGTTAGCGGTTCAAATGACAATCCCAGGTTCGGCGACATGGCTAGCTGGGGTGGATGCGGCTAGTGCGGTGGATTCTATCCAGAAGGGGATTTGCATTTCGGCTACTCAGCTTTCTAATCTCATCACTTTCCTGGAGTCAAAGAATGTGAAGATGGCTCAGGCGAAGGCTTCCAAGAAAACTACGAAGGTGGCAAAGGGTCTGGATATCGGGCCGTTGGTGCGGTGGCAGGGAGCGGTGAGATGAAAAGCATGTACACAACCACAGTCTGCACTCATCCAAAAGGCATCCAACCCTTCTGCCAATGCGGAGCTAATAGATCTTGTCCTATCTGTGGATATGGAAGCGGACAGTATCCTTGTAAGTGTACACTGGATGCCTACATCAAAAAGTGTGAAGGCCGAATCCTAAGGAATTGTTAATATGAAACTGGGCAAACTACCGGCTATATTCGACCGGCGCACCTTAAAATTGAGTTTATACCTGGACGTGCCAAAGTTGCCGCCCTTGCCCCGGGAATCCGACTGGTTCAAGAAGGTAAGCAAGTTTAATATGGCTGGGAATACCGAATATGGGGACTGCACAATCGCTGGGGCGGCGCACATGAAACAGACCTGGACTGCAAACGCTGGCCGCCGGGAAATCATCACCTCAGACAAAACAGTCATCAAACAGTACCTCAACTTAACCGGGGGGCAGGACACCGGCCTAAATATGCTGGCGGTCTTAAACCACTGGCGTAAAACCGGGTTGTTCGGGGATAAGATAGGAGCGTTTGTCAGCGTGAACCCCAGGAAAAATACCCAGATGCAGCATGCCTGCTGGCTGTTTGGGGGCGTGTATTTGGGGTTGCAATTGCCTTTATCTATAAAGAATCAGGCCATTTGGGATATACCTATCGGTGGACCAATAGGAGATGGTGAACCTGACAGCCTTGGGGGGCATTGTGTAACTTGTGGTGTAGCGCGCTCCAATGAATATGTTGTTAGCACATGGGGGGAGAAGCAACCAATGACGGTAACATTTGCCTCCTGCTACGCGGACGAAGGATATGCAGTTTTAAGTTTGGACTGGTTCACCACAGAACACAAAAGTCCAGATGGTTTCGCATATAAAGATCTACTTTCGGACCTTGCCAAGATTACGCAATAGATTACGGTGATAATTTACACAAGATTTATGGGCAACCAAATGACACTTTATATATAGGTTCTTCGGATCATCCCACTGTTTGCAATATTGGCATTTTCGCCAAGAGGCATGGCCGCAAGCCTTTATTGCCCTCATCCTCTGGTGTAATAACATATGATACGCTCTATCTTGGCAAATTACTAAGTGTGTTTTATCGTGATGGTGGACTTCTGCTTCAAGGGGCAATGCTTTACCAAGAGATTTCTCGGCAATTATTATATGTTCCAGTACTCGATTTTGATTTGATCTCGGATGTCCAGGTACATATAATTTATTATAAGTTCCAAACGAGGCTATTTTGCCCCCTTTCCAATTATTATTTTTCTCTGCCTTGGCGTTATGACCATGGATAAAATTGTTAAAGGTATGCGGCCAATAACTTTTCTCTTTGGTTTTGCTCCTACAACCACATTGACAAAAACCGTCAGGGATTTTAGAATCTTGGGTAGCCATGTGCCGAACCTCCTACAAAGGTTGGTATGTGGTTAGGGTCGGGACGGTGCGCTACACCGCTTCGGCCCGTTTATTTTATATCACAATACAGAAGGTAAGTCAATGAGTGACACCCCACATGGGGGCATAACTCGGATTTGTGGGGTATGGGGCTAAATGCGGTATCTCTCCCGAAATATAGAATATGAATATAATCAACCGATTCGCCTTGTCCTTTTTTCAGATACCCACTTGGGTTCCCCGTATTTTGCCCGCCGACATTTCATTAAATTCATTACAGGCGCGATGGATCACCCTAACGCTTGGCTTATAGGTATTGGCGACCAGATAGATGCCATCGTTCCTGCTGATGTAAAGCGGTTTCAAATCTCAGCGATTGATAAAAAATATCTTACCAGTGATAACCCCGATGAGGTATTGGATGCACAGGCGGCGGATTTTGTTAGCATCATGGAGCCTTTTAAGAACCGGCTTTTGGGCCTCATCGAAGGCAACCATGAGGAATCTATCAGAAAAAGGTATGGTATGAACCCCCATAGACGGTTGATATGCGAACCCCTCGGCTGCGAAAATCTTGGCCGATCCTGCCTATATCTCCTGAAATTTCAACAGAAAACAGGTAATGGAACAACCCGGACCCGCTCTTTGACCGTTTTTGCTCATCATGGATTTGGCGGAGGTGGACGGACAGAAGGCGGCAGCATTACAAAATACTCCCGGTTTATGACTTATTATGACGCAGATATTTATGTCACGGCGCACGATCATGATTATTGGGTTAAGAAGATCGCTCGCATCAGTATCACGACTACCGGCAAGATGCAGCATCGGGATATGGTGCTGGCCAATACGGGTGCCTTTATGAAAACCCTATCCGATACAGATACCCCCTCGTGGGCTGAAACGCGTGGCTTTCCGCCAAGGATTTTAGGGGGGTTAATCCTTGAATTTTACCCTGATTCTCACGCTTGGGGCGAATTAAAGGTCATCGAGTAGCCCTTCACAGCCTTGAGTGTGGCAAAGTGTTTGAGTTTCTTTAGCTCCTCAATAATACAATTTACAGTGTGACTGTTTTTGCTCTCGCCCGATATTATTACAATCTGACCGCAGAATATACAGAATCTTTGCGGTTTATTGGGGATTTTGCGGGTTAGGTCTAACGACAGTAACCTTCCCGCTACTGCCACCGTTCTTAATATAAAGTCAGCCACTTCCCGGTCAATGTTCATTATCTACCTTCCTGTGGTAATGGTTTCCATGCAGCCTCTATCATAACCGCGCATCTCTGACAATAAAGCCTGTGTGGACCATAACCCGATTTCATTTTACACCTGCGTTTTCCCTGGGAATAAGGGTCAGCCATAAATTCTTTGATGCAACGGTCCTTGTCTGGTAGGTCAATATCCATCATTTCTCCCTTCAACACTCCCTTAGTTATTGCTACATTATTATTTAAATACCGCCGTGACATACCAAACTATAGACAAAAGGGCTATAGCGATACTACTCAGCACATTGGGTTTTGTTGTCGGAATTATTGAAGGCAGAAAATATAAGATCAAGACCGAACCAACAAACACTAATAAATGGAGTTTCATTTTGTCTCCCCCTTCAACACCCTCAGTTTGGGGATGAGGACTTGGGCCTTAATAGTCATACAACTCCGTGAATGATTATAGCGTTCAGGATGACCATCCATTGAGCCACCACAAGCAGCGCAACTAAGCCCTGTTCCACAACCATAAGAATCATGACCTGATCGAGTTCGCAGTCTACTTGCGTCCTCCAGCACTTCCAACGCCTCCCCTATCCCTGCCTTCATCTCAACTATATCCTCCCATGCTCCGTCTCGCTGGATTGTTATAGCGTCCAATTTTTCGGTGAGTTGGGAGATTTCGGCTTCGTAGCAGGGCGCTCCACGATAAACCACATCTTCGTAGTCTATGCCAGTTCTACAGAAAAAATAAGACTTCCACCCCCGACTCTCCAAATCCAACTCAGCCCCACAGAACGGGCAAACTTCGTCGGTCATTTTGGTTCTCCTGTCGCCTTTGCTACTAGTTCTTTATTTGCGATTTTTTATTTTCTTTAACCTAAACCACTCTTTAGTGTCTTTATTGTACAATACTCCACAGACCGGACATATAGACAGGATTATTTCTCCCATATAAGTCCCATCGGGACTTTTACAGCAGGATGGTTGACTTAACCTATACACTATATTAGTAAAAATTTGGCCCAAAGCATCCCCATAAGGATCACTGTATCTACTGGACATCATTCCCCCCCCTCCCCATCAACCTCGCAGACCAGTCTTGGAGTTCTTGTAGTTCAGTGTCGGTCATGGCTTTTCCTCCCTTTCTATCACAGCATCCCAGCACTCCTCTGAACAAACCCAGCCATTGCCAGTCAATTCGCAGCCGCCGTGGTGTTCCTTATACTTGCATGTAAGTTCGCAGGTGTAAACAAGTTTTCCGCAAATCACGCAGGGTTCAGTGGGGCAAACAGTCATGGTTTCTCCTTGTCCAGGGCGGGATTTCAGAAACCTCTCCCATTCTCCTTCGATGACAGCAGGATTGCTCTAAGGCGTTTCCACGCAGGCCAGAATTCATTGGGCCAGTCGGGGTGCCTCGTTTCCACATCAAGCTCTAAAATAATTTCCAAATCCTCCCGCTGCACCAGTACCATCTCCGGGTTAGTAGGTTGAGGACAGACATGTTCAGTCGGCACACCCGCACCGGCAAGGCAGGCTAAAGGGTTGTCTGCGGAGTTGGCTGAATCGAAGAATCTTCGGGTTTCCCTTTCTACGTCTTTGGAACATGATAGTAGACCGTTAGCTGAAATATAAAGCCATGTCCTCAGTAGCTCTGCTACTTTCACCAGCACCTTATCCTTCTCGGCTAGTTGGGTTTTGAGGGCGCAAACCGGGCAGCGGAAATTAACCTCTTCCTCGCCATTATTGACAGAGTAATTATTTCCGCACGACAGACAACCAATCTCACATTTTTGCTCGTCCATCACTTCTCCTCCATAGCTTTACTGCAATATGGACAACCAGAAAATGAATTGCTGCCTATCATTTCAGCAACATATAATTTCCAGCACTTAGCGCATCTTATGAATAATTCAAGCGTCATTTCCTCTCCATTATCGCCTGCCTCTTGGCTTCGGCGAAGGTCCGGGGTAGGGTGGTCATGGGTTATTCCCTATTTATTCGCAAACCAAAGAATAGCGTCTACGATTCCCACAAGGACACAGACAAATCCCCCAATTCGGATACCTTGTTTATAAAGCAGGAATCCCACGGCAAGATAAAGTGGTCCAGATGGGGGGTCTATATAATTCATTCTTACTTCTCCTCCGCGCTCAACCTTCTCTCCAACTCCGCCAGGATCAAAGCGCCGGCCCGCACCAGGTCGCTGATGGGGTCTTTGGGTTTGACTTTCCATCCATAAGTTTTTTCCAGAACCTCCGTTACCAGATAAAATTCTCTACACCTCACCTTGGATATACTCCCAAGCGCATAAGCCGCCGCCAGCAAAGCCAGCTGGCCCTCGGTGTGCTTATCGTCGTGCTCCGGGGTGTAGCCTTCCTCGGTCTGTTGGCGGAGGCGTTCGTTGATTACTAATTGCAAAGCGGTCATATCGTCTCCTTAGGCTTAAATGCCCCACAAGCCTCATGCGTAGGACCGTAATAATCGCCTTGAGATAATTGACATTCCCCTTTCCGACGATTATCTTTGGTAACTTGGAACCAATGGCGGCATTCTTGGCACTTTTTCATCATCCCCTCCCCGCCAAAACCACTGCCTTCTCCGCAGCCGCCAGAGCATCAGCCTTGTCGCCGTAGATGTGAAATTGATGATAGTCGCCACACATGCAAGGCCCAAAGTATCCAGGTTCGCAACCAACACCGGGTTCGTCGCATACCATCAGATCATCCAATGTACAGCCACAATCAGGTTCACCATAAAGCCCATCGTACCCGTTCTTCTCCAGGTATTCCTTGATGATTTCTTTAATGGTTGGCATTGTTTCCTCCTTGTTAGAGTTTTTGCGACCCCAAGCTAACCCACTTCCCCCCGAACGGGCCGATTAGCCGGGGGGTGGCGAGTTATTAAATAAAAATCGGTTAGCTTTAAGAGAAAACCATCGACCCACAATAGGGCCAATTATCCAAGGTTTGCTATTGATTTTCGCTTTCGATAATTCCATCATGCCTAAACCAATTGCATGTGAGTAGCTATCGTGTTTCAAAATATTACAGACATCACCCTCAAGCCACAGTTCATACTTCCCTTTCCTTAAGATTGTGAATTGCCCGTCCACAGATACAGCTTGGAGTTTTTCCCAACCACAACTTTGAGCTATTTTGATAAGTTCTATCAATTCCATTTGTTCCTCCAAAAAGCTGCCCGGCCCCGGAGAAAGGGGGGCGGGAAGTTAAAAGTTTACCCCACTTCTCACCCTGGGGCACGAGTCCTGAGTGCAATTACGCGCCAGCCGGATGAAACGGCACGGGCCCGAGCGCGCTTGCCTTTCGGATTGCACTTGTCGATCCAGGGGACCGGAAGGAGGCGGACCCGTTCTGCGATGTTAGGCATTAATTCTCCTCGGCTATCATGTCGGCCAGCATTGAGAGTTCTGTTGATCCCCAATCCTTCGCCTTTTTCCCAAACCGGACCTCAATTTTAGCTAACGGCCAGCCTTTTGCTGCCAACTTGGTCAGGGCTTCGCCCACATCCGGCCCCTGGCTCTCTGTGGCTTCGCTGGGCGGGATTTCTCCCTCTGCCTCGTGGGTAGGTGCCAGTTCGGAAGCCATAGCATCCTGCGGCGTCTCAGGGGGTTTCCTGATAATCCTGGAACGCCAATGTTTAGAATCCTTCTTTTCAACCCATTTGCCTGTAATTTCCCATGCGCCGATAAGCACACAAGGACGTTCTTTGAATGCAATTTTTACAGTCTCATCAATTTCTTTGTATTCCTTGGCGGAAGCCGCAAGACTTTCCCGCTTATCCAGCATGGCCTCAAGTTCTTCATCATCCAACAATTCAATACCGGGGCCAAAATCGCGGCCAGGATAACAGATATGCAAATACCCGCATTGACCGCAGACTCCATCTTCCCACTTTATAGGGTCTGGCAGGGTGTTTTGCTCAACATGGGTATTAATTCGTCCGCACTTTTGTAAAATCTCATCAATCAATCCCTGATCCTTGGGGATAATGATTTGCTTGAGTTGTCCGCTCACCTTATTTTTTAAGAGCATGATTCCATAAGGCTCATCATGCAGGAAAAGATAAGTGGTCAACTGATAGGGATAAGACCGCAAATAGGCTTGTTTGGCCCTGAGAAAATCCTGCCAATTATTGATCTTTTCCCAGGTGAAGGGGGCCATGCTTTTAATTTCCAAGGGGGGACGTTGACCATCTATCGGGAGTTTCCCGTCAATATGGCCAGAGAGTTTATATCTCTCATCAAAGAACGGGGTCTGCTGCTCTTCAACATAAAGCCCAGCTTCCCTTAAATCATCCATTACCGCCCGTTCATAGAGGTTGCCCAGGTCAAAAACCCGTTGCAAGCCCACATCGTGCATCTTCTTATCTTGCCAGCGAGTTCGGCAATAAACAAGATAGCGGTCACAGGGATGGCCAATAGATGAGGCTCGGTTGACGTGCTGCGGGTAATTCTTGATCTTTAATTCCTTAGCATCATCAACAAGTTTTGGGATATTCAGGTTCATAGGATTAAACTTTGATCGCCTCAATCCAGGCCAAGGCGTCATTCATTTTGCCTTTGGGGAGAAGTTTAAATTCGTCTACCTTAAATTCCACCTTGAAGTCCTCTTTGATGATTTCCATAGAGGCTCCGGCATCACACTTATTTTTAGCCTTGGCATAGAGAAGTTTGCCCTGGGCTTCGGAAATAAAGTCAGTGGCTCCCTTGCCTGTGTAATCAACTCTAGTTGCTTCGCCCTTTTTGATTTGGGATTGGGCAAGGTATTCCCATGTGAGTTTTTTAAGCCCCAGGAGATTTTGAACCGCATTGTTGAACGCATTAGTGTAAGACTTCTTTTTGATATTTCCCTCATCCACTTCTTCTATCGGTTTGAGAGTATTGATCTTTTTCCCTTCAACCCATTCCGAAATGCTAGCGAAAAATTTGTCTCGGGAAGAACAGGTGCCGATAAATCCCCGTTCAATCCCCAGGACATTGCACTTGGCTACAAGGTGGCAGGTGTAGAAATACCATTCACCCTTGAGGTCGTGGCGGACCTCCCGAGTAAACGCCGGGGGTGAAATAGAAATGCCGAAGGGGGCAGCGATTTTACTCGCGCCCGAGACAAGCAAGTAGGGGGTGCCGTTCTGATCGCACCAGTCAGCAGAATCAGTGTATTTAATGGCAATTCCAACCAGTTTTTTATAGGCGTCCAGTTGCTTTTCAAGGCGTTGGATATTAACTAGGGGGTCGAATCCCGATTCCGGTTGGACCACTAATTCGCCAGCAGTTACAAATTCAGGTTCCATTTCCATAACGTCTCCTTTTGATTAAAAACATCAACCGTTCCTCATTCTCGCCAAGCTCTGGGTAAGGTCCATTGAAGCGCGGCGGGCGGCGGCGTTAGCGGAGCCGTAATCATCGCCCCGCATACTAAATGTACCGTCCGCCATTTTGCGACATTCAAGCGCAAATTTGGCCTTTTCCAAAAAACGCTTTGCCTCCCCAATAGCTGCTTGTAGTGTCTCAGTATTCATACCGTTATCTCCCAAAAACAATCTTATCAACTGACGGCGCACAGCAGATCAACACCGCCACCGCTATCGCAAATAGCAGCATCGGGGTGATTGACCAGAATGTTTCCCAAAAATCCGAGTTTGTTTTCATCAGTACCTCGCCTCATGCTCTTTGAAGCACCGCCGGCACAGGGGGATGCGCTCATCATCGTAGGCGCCGTACTTAACCCAATCCTCCCTGCCACAGTGGTGGCACTCTGCGATGCGCCCGTCCCGGATGGCTTTGTCAATGAGGTTATCAACTCGGGCGTCTTCTCGTCTGCTTTCGTCGTCACCCATTTTAGTCCTCCGCAACCCAAGATAAATCAACCGCCGACCAGTCCTCAATGTCGTCGCCGTCTTCTACCATCTGTCGGATCAGTTGCCGCCACTGCCAGGGGGTGAAAGTGATTTTGCCCTTGATTCTGGAAGCCTTGCCGTCCTTATGGACCCGAAGGCTATACCCGGAAACCTCGATTGAATCTTCGGCAGCCACGTCAATATGAGGACAGGCGTTGACGCTGTGGTAATATTCTAGGTGCTCGTCCTCATCGAAGTCTTTAAATTGCTTGAGTGGGGCAGTGCTCATCTTTATTCTCCTCCGGCAAACTGGATTTTAGGAAGTGGGGCATGGTTATGATTCCTGTGTTGTCCATGACGAATCAAATTCCGCCCGATGTTGTTCATAAACAGCAAAACAAGCAGTATATCCTTCCCCAAAGACCCCCTCATACTCTTTGCGAAAATCTCCGTTAAGAATAAGGAATTTCCCGTCTTTACAGAGAGCTGTTTCTCCTCTATCTGTATCGCTTTCAAACATCTTTGTTCCAGCCCACGGACACGGGTTAAAACTGATGTAAAAATCACCTCCATCGAGTATCATGTTATGCCGGAGTGTTTTCCATTTAGTCATTTCCTTCCTCCTTCGGGGCGGCTGGCACACCGCCCCGGTCTCGTTTGATAGGCAGCCCACAATCACGAAGGGATGCCGGTGGTTGGTTGAAAAATTCCTTGCGCCTGGGCCGGATTACGATTAACGGATACTCACATTAATGGACGCCGACTTTTGCCGTACAGTTTAAAACCACAAGAACTCCCGGTGCTGCCACACCGCCAAGCGCAAGGAAATCGTTAAAAACTTCCCTGACATGGGGCCAGATTCCCATCCCTGACTCCCTCGAAGATTATGGACCTTGCTCTCAAACCCCGGCGGTGCACACGCCGCCCATGTCAGGAAATCGTATGCGCTTTGGGGCAGCCCGGTAGGGCGTCCGGCCAGCTCGCAAGCTGTGGCTCCAAACCCTGTGCCGCTACCCCTCAGCGCAAGGGGTAAAAGTGAATTCCTGGACCTGGGGCCGGATTCCCCACCCGGCTCTCATACTCACGCAAGGAATAGGTAAGTAGCGATGACCTTTGCCAGTGGGCAGTCAAAATGTCGCCCCTATTCAGTCGCTCACCCGACGCTGCCACGCCGCCCAGGTCCAGGAAATCATTGACAGGGGCCGGTCTTTAACCGGCATTGGGATACGTTGCCCAATCCTTTCCAGGGGCCACTCAGATCGGCGAGCCGGGTCACGGCTGCATCTTTGGGCCACCCCCTCCCGGTTCCGCCGGGCCGCCCTGTCGAAATCGTTTGTCAAAGAGCCGATTGATGCCCCCTGGCCCTTCCCCTAGTCTCCTTTGGGCTACAGGTGCTTAGAGGGGCTCCCGGGCCGCCCCGTCCGGCTTCGTTGGTGGTGGTAGGCCAGCCGGAAGAGGGTGGGGTTGATGCAAACTTATTCAACCCGCCAGACCCGGAAACCGCCGTCTGAAAGTTTGCGGGTAGTAAGGCGATAGCCATAGCGTTTAGCCTGGGGCACAACAAATTGGGTCACTGATTTACGACCCCGCACGTCCTCATTGGGAATCAGAAAAGAATCTCCAATCTCCATTTCCTGAATGGGATAAATCTTTGGCGGACCGGGCCTGCGACCTTTAGGTATGGGCACATCCCTTTCGATTTCGTACATTTTCGCCTCCCTTTTTCATACCAAACTCACGCTCATAATGACGAAGCCTGCTTGTACAGGACTACCGAACGGAGAACCAAAGGCGATGTCCTCAGCCTCCATGATATAATCCACCCGGACCAGATTCTCCCGGCCGGTGTAGCCGCGCTGCTTGTCAACAGAAGGGCCAGGAATCCACTCCTTCAACAGCAGTTCGTCCCCCACCTTGAAGTCCCGGTTGTTCCGCCGGAGTTGAAATTTCATCCGGCCATTGCGGACTTGCTCGAAGTATTCCGGCCAAATCTTTAGTTCATGGATCGTTTTCATGCCGCCTCCTGGGGTTAATGGGGTTGATTTCCCGCTTTAACGGCGTTCTTTTTTCTTGCAGCCTCTTCTGCCAGAAACCACACGTTTGTCCTTTCGCGGCTTTGGCGGTTATAGATGCTATCAAGCATCTCGCCATAACCCTGAACAGATGCTTGCTTTTCCATAAAGTGAACGAAGGTTTTTATTTTCCCCTTCAAGACCTCCGAGGCAAATCCTTCTGCCCAAGCCAACTTCGAGACAGCACGAACAAATAAGGTATTGTGCCAATAGGGATAGCCGCTTTCCCGACATTGATTAATGATCGCAGCGACAACCCTTGCATGACTGAGATTGCCAAGTCTATAAGTCCCTCCTTTAAAACGGACATTCCAATTGTTAGAACCAGCACTATCACCGGCCAACATGGAGATACAAGCCCCAAGATTGATGCCGGTTTTATCGTGGTATTCCTTTACCATAATATAAGCTGGCTTCCCGAGTCTCACATAACCCTCCAGGTAATGCTGTATACTCCACAGGGTTATCGTTGGTCCGTCTTCGGCTGGGGTCATAACCATTGTCGGTTTAACTTCGACATATTTCACAGAGATGCCGAGTTTACGGGCCGCATAAAACCTATTATGGCCATCAATGATTTCAAAAAGAGGGATTACATTCCCGATATTGTTCTCAATTCTTACCACTTCCATCGGCTTGGGGTCACGCCACCCATACTTCTTCATTGATGCTTCCATGTTCTTTGTATTTATTACGTTTCGGTTAAATTTCGATGGTGCAAATAATTTGTAGTTGGTCGTTTCACAAATTCTGGCCATGTTATGCCTCCATAAGTGTTAGTTTTTCGTTTATCCATTTTTTGACCCAAAGCAGGGCTTCTTTCTGTTTTGGGTCATCGTCCCTAATCCTTTCAAGTTGGCTCCTGGCTATGTTTGCGAAGTACATCGCATCGGATTCGGGGTGAGGGTCTTGCTTTTTCAGGGGTGCCGGTGGGGCAGGTCCGACTAACTCGTCAACCAATGCCTTGACCTGCTCATGGGTGGGAACCTTGCCAGCCGGGGCGTTTTCCACAGCTTCCTTCCATACCTCTCGCTGCTGGTCAGGTTCAAGAGCGGCAAGAGGGCGGGTTTGATATTCGGAAGTAGGTTGGATTTCACAAGGGGCGCATAAGGCACCAATTGGTGTCAAATTGACCGCCACTTGGGAGCCGGTTATCAGTCTGTTCGCATGAGTTTTGCTCATTCCCCACTTCTCATTGCAGTAATCCTTGAAGGTTTTGAAGTCTTCTCGGTAGAGCCTCTTGTCCCGGATCGTTACCAGAGCCTTACCGACAGCTATGAATGACCCCATCTCTCGGGTGATGACCCCTTCAAGGGTTTCAAGCTCCGCTTTTTCGATTTTGGTAAGCTGAGTCGTGAGATTATCTTCTTGGTGGCCCATTGTGATGATCGCCTCCTGGGGTGGTTCGGTTGATGATGTTAAGGAGAGGATAAATCAGAAATAAATTGCTGTCAAGCAAAATCTTGAGGTTTAGAGCAAATAATTTTAGGAGGGGATTAATCTAATTCTTTCAAGAGGTTCTTAATGATGCGGAGGGTTTTTGTGGCTTTGGGTTCGTCAATCGGCTGGGGGAAAATTTGGGGTGGGGCCACCAATGAGGACAAAAAGTAGTCGGTAAAAGGTTTTCCAATCCAAAGATTTCTCGTTTTTGAGTTTTGTGATCGCACCCGGATCAATCCCGGCTTCCCTGGCGATATGTAAAGGGGTGCGCGTTCCTATCTGTTTAAGGATTTCTGCCTTCAATCCTTCCAAATGCCGCTCAATTTCATCGTTTCGGATAATTTTTGTCATAAGCAAAATTCTTGTTGACAAGCAAAGTTTTTTATGTATCTTATGGGCTTATGAAGCTAAACGAATATTTAAAACAGATCGGTCAGAGGCCGTCAGTTTGGGCGGTGAATCACAACATTTCCCCTTCCATAATTTCCCGGCTCTTGCGGGGCAAGACAAAACCAGCCCTGGGGACTGCCCGGAAAATCATTGATGCCACCAACGGACTAGTGAGTATATCGGATATTTGCGGTGATGCAAATTCCTAAATCATCCCGGAAACGGATCATGCCTAAGAGTTTCGCCTCATCTCTCAACTATGTAAACCAAAAAGGAAATTCGCTATCCCTGCGGGTTTCCTTATTTTTTTAGTCTGAACTTCGGCAATTCTAGGGGCTTTTTGCCATAAAAATTTTAGCCTTTGGCAAATCTGACAGGGGGTTTGGCAATGACCAATGATTTTATTGAAGATTTTCTCTCAGACCTCTGCAAAGACCTTAATTATGCAGTGGACATTGAGGATTTAGCCAGGGCCACAAAACTCAACCCCAACACTATTTCCTGTTTTGGATACCGCAGTAAAGCTCAGTTACCTAGTTCTAAACAGCTTTTGCAAATGCTTTCTGAGGTATTTC
>Ga0163199_1000269_pt1 | contig 32615 bp, 26 predicted proteins | sample PL_2010_150m_FD_113537 | JGI IMG/M metagenome (GOLD analysis project Ga0163199, IMG submission 113537) | Freshwater microbial communities from Powell Lake, British Columbia, Canada to study Microbial Dark Matter (Phase II) - PL_2010_150m | ecosystem: Environmental > Aquatic > Freshwater > Lake ...
CATGGAGTGGTGGACGGTCGAATCCGGCAATCGGTTCGATCAATGGCTCAACCACTACATCCCATCGGGGTTTAGAGAAATAGGGGAATGATTGACGCGGTTTGCCAGAGCGATTAAACACTCTGTGGGGCGTAGAGATCAGTCGACCACCACTCCACAACTCGAGCATGTCGCCCACGTTGAGCACCATGCCATCTGGCGGGCAGTCGGCAGACAGCCACTCGTCATTTCGATTGCGCACTTCAAGCCCACCGATTGGGTCGTGGGCGAGCAGTGTGAGCAAGTTGAAATCTTTGTGTGGGTGAATGCCCCACGAATCAGACTGCGGTGGCATCGGTGGATAGTTGAGCAAGGTCATGTTTGTCAGTGGATCAGACATATACGAGAGCAAAATATTTTGATCAACACCCATTTGAGTGCACAATGCGATGATGAGGTGTTCGCTCACCTTGGTCAGCGCATTCCAATACGCCATGATTGGCGTGCGCACGTCGAAAGAAATGTTGGGCCACTTGTTTTGGCCATACAACGAGCATGCATTGCACACTGGGTTGCTTTGGTCCGTTTCGTTGTGCAGTTTCCATGCTTCGTATTGATCGGCTGCACCCGTGCCCGAATTTGGCGTGAAGTAGCCAAGTGGCACAAAGCCTCGATAATTTCCCTTGACGACCATGTCCTGCATCAAGACATCTCGTGGCGTGTCAAAAACGGCTTTGACTGCATTGCGCATGTTGGCAACTATTTCGTCGGCCACTCCATGTCCAACGATGATGGCGAATCCAATTTCGCTGAGTGCTGCATACAAATCGGATGCATCGTTGTCGTAGTCGGCCGACCCTGGTGTGCTCGTTGAAAACGACTCAATCGAGATGATTGGAAGTGAGTGGCCCATAAGGGCAATCTACTCTGCGCGGTTTTGTACGTGTTGAAACCCAAATCGGCCCTTGATGCACAAGTTGCCGTGAGTTACAGAGTGGTCGCTTGGGGATGACACCTTGACGATTTCGTTGTCTTGTACATGCAATGTGAGCGCGCAACCAACACCGCAGTATGGGCAGATGGTGTCGGTCTGTGTTTGCTCTTCTTCTTTCCAGGTGCCGGCATCGCGCATGTTGTGTTCGCTCGTAAACATCAGTGCGCCGGTGGGGCAGACCTGAATACAGTTGCCGCAATACACACAGGCTGAGTCGGTGAGATCCACATTGAATTCAGTCGAGATGCGAATGTCGAAGCCACGGCCTGCAACTCCGATTGCAAAGGTGTTTTGCCACTGCTCGCCACACGCATCGACGCACTGGTAGCACATGATGCACTTTGAATAATCGCGGATATACAGTTCGTTGTCGATCTTGACAGGCTGCAACACATTGGAGACGCTCGAGCCATCGGCTACGTGGTGATGGCCAGTTGTTGCTTCATCGCGATGGTTGGTTGGTGCTGCAGGCTTACCGAAGCGTGTTGGCTCTGAACCGTATTCGGTATTCCAGCGCGCAACATTTTTCGTGAGAGAAAGATCAACTGAGGAGCCAAGCAATTCGAGTACGAGTTTGCGACTGTGGTCGGTGCGCTCGGTATCGGTGCGCACCACCATGCCGGGTTCGACTTTGCGTGAGCACGAAGGCACGAGCACGCGTGAACCTTCAACCTCAACCATGCACACTCTGCAAGCATTTTTTGGGGTGATGGTGTCGCCGTAACACAGGGTAGGAATCTCTTTGCCCATGGTGCGACACGCACTCAAAATCGTTTCACCCTCTGCAACGGTTACTGACTGATCGTCGATGGTGAGTTGCACAGAGCGCCTCACCTGCAAACCGGTTGTCACTTGAGTGCTCATTGCGCAAATACTTTCAGTTTGTTGATGGCAGAATCAATTGCACTGTTGGCTGTTTGGCCAAGACCGCAAATCGATGCATCGCGCATTACTGTGCCAAGTTCGCGTAACAATTCGATGTCTTGCGCTTGGACTCCCTTGGCCAAACGAGAAACGATCTCTTCTTGGCGCACGGTGCCGACGCGACATGGCACACACTGGCCGCACGATTCATCGCGGAAGAATGCTGCAATTCGACGGAGTTGATCGACCATGTCGACCGATTGGTCGAGCACCATCACAACACCCGAACCAAGACTTGAACCTGCAGCGCGAGTTGCTTCCATGGTCAGTGGCAAGTCGAGATCACTTGGGCCAACAAAACCGCCTGCTGCGCCGCCCAACAGAATTGCCTGCAAGGTTGACCCATTGCGCATTCCGCCGCCCAGTTCGATCAGTTGTCGCAGTGTGATGCCAAACTCAACTTCGTACACACCGGGCTTTGCAACTGCGCCCGAGAGGCAAAACAACTTGCGACCTTTTGAACCCTCAGTGCCAAGTGCGGCGTAGGCAGCACCACCATCTTTGACAATGGAGAGCACGTTGACAAGTGTCTCGACGTTGTTGACGAGAGTCGGTTTGCCAAACACCCCAACTTCAACTGGAAACGGTGGCTTGTTGCGAGGTTCTCCGCGGTAGCCCTCAATCGAGTTGAAGATTGCAGTCTCTTCACCGCAAATGTACGCGCCTGCACCGCGAACGATTGAAAGTGCAAAGTTAAACCCAGAGCCCAAGATGTTGGCGCCCAAAAATCCGTGTTTGGTCGATTCGTCGATCGCGTTTTGTACGTTGCGAATTGCGCGCGGGTATTCGCCGCGCAGATAGATAAACCCTTGCTCGCAACCCGTCGCGAACGAGGCAATGATCATCGCCTCTACGAGCGCAAATGGATCGCCTTCCATGATCACGCGATCTTTAAACGTGCCCGGCTCTGATTCGTCGGCATTGCAGATTGCATAGTGGGGAAATGCAGGTTGGCCAGCAACTGCACCCCACTTGCGTCCTGTTTGAAACGCTGCTCCACCACGACCAACTAGCCCGGATGCGTTGACCTCGTCGATCACACCTGTGGCACCGAGTTGCATCGCCTTGCGCAATGCGTCGAAGCCGCCGTGTTCTTGGTAGTCGGAAATGGAAAGTGGATCAACCTTGCCAATGCGACCAAGTAACACGAGATTTTTTGAATCCGTTGCAACTTGTGGAGTTGCTGACACAACGGTTGCTTCGGCATCTGGCCATGCACCTTTGGCGAGTGCGGTGATCTGCACGGGCGTTGCTGGCGCAAGCACTTCGTGACGGGCTGGGTTGCCGGCCTCGATGACAAGTACGGCAGGTGCGCGTTCGCATGTGCCGAGACATGGGGATGGGTGCGTACCTTCAGGAAGTTGATCTTCGCGCAAACCGCCCATAGCACGACATGCCAAGTCGATGCACACGTGCACTTGACGCATTGTGCGCTCTGTTGTCGAGAACAATGCATAAAAGCTTGCGACACCATAAATCTCGGCTGGTGCGATATCGAGTTGTTGAGCGATGTAATTAATTGAACCGCGACTGATCCAACCGATGCGATCGTTTACCGCGTGCAATGTTGGCAACAACATGTGGCGCAGATTGCGTAGCGCTTCACCAGCCCGCGAGACGCGCAAGTCTTGCTCGAATCTTTGTCCACCTTGGGTGTACTGGGTTGGCTTGCCGAGCACGCTGTCAACGGCATCGCGCTCATCGCGCGTCGCTACAGATGAGTTGACTTTGAGATCCATGTTGGCAACAGCGTAATGCTGGGCTATTCGCCAGCAACGGGAACGCGTATATCGCTCTTCGAAATTTTGTCAATCCGCACAGCAGCAGCCTTGAATTCGGCGGTTCCCGATTTTGGGTCAATCGCCTCGATCGTGAGCAGATTGGTGTCGACTTCATCGGGGAAGTGTGGAGTCATAAAGACGAGTCCTGGACGCAAGCCATCATCAATGCGCGCTGGGGCATCCACTGTGCCGCGAGGCGACGTGATGCGCACGATTTCGCCATCGACAATGCCCATCGAGACTGCGTCTTCGGGTGACATGTCAATCGTTTCTGCCATGCGCAACGGGCTTTGAAATCCACCAGATTGCACACCAGTGTTGTACGAATCAAGTCGGCGGCCCGTGGTCAGGCGAAGTGGAAATTCTGGAGTCGTCTTTTCAACAGGTGGCGAGTCAATCACCACACTAAATGGAGCGAGGCGTCCGCGGTCTTCAAGCTTTTGGGCCCACAACCTGCCATGAAGATACGACGGCTCAAGTGTGTCTTCAGAAAAGCACGGCCACTGAATGCCACCCAAGTCGGCAAGTCGTGCGTAGGTCATGCCAAAATGCATCGGCGACAAACTGCGCAACTCGTTCCACACATGCTCGCTCGAGTCGTATTTCCATGAATGACCCATTAAGGCTGCAAGGTCGAGGATAATTTGAATATCGTCGTGGGCATTGCCAGGAGGAGTGATGGCCTTGCGCACTCGCTGCACGCGGCGCTCCGAGTTGGTGACGGTGCCATCTGCTTCGCACCACGATGCAGAACCAGGCAGCACAACGTCTGCAAGTTCGGCAGTTTTGGTGAGGAAAATGTCTTGCACTACGAGATGATCGAGATTCTTGAGCAATGCTGTTGCGTGCGCGCCGTCGGCTTCTGATTGTGCTGGGTTCTCGCCAATTACAAACGCAGATTTCATTTTGCCGTGTTCCATTGCTTCAAACATCTGTGTCAAGTTCCAGCCATTCTTCGACGGGATGGTGACGTTCCACATGTTCTCAAACTTTGTGCGAGCAGCATCGTCTTCAACATCTTGAAAACCTGGCAACTTGTTTGGCAATGCGCCCATGTCGCCACCGCCCTGCACGTTGTTTTGTCCGCGCAATGGGCTAAGGCCTGCACCCGGGCGACCAATGTGACCGCACAACAATGCAAGATTGATCAGCGACAACACGTTGTCGACACCGTTGTGGTGCTCGGTGATGCCAAGCGTCCAACAAATCTGTGCAGTCTTGGCATTTCCAAGCGCATGTGCGAGTTCGCGAATTGCTTCGCCAGGCACACCAGTGACTTTGCTTCCCGCTTCGAGTGTCCACTCTTCAACAGACGCGGCGTATTCGGCAAATCCGCTCGTCGAGTTTTCGATAAACGAACGATTGGTTAAACCGGCGTGAATGATCTCGCGTGCGATGGTGTTGGAGAGTGCAACATCGGAGCCGACGTTGAGTCCCAACCACAAGTCGGCCCATTGAGCGGTCTCTGAACGGCGCGGATCAACCGAATACATTTTGGCACCGTTGTGAATACCTTTGAGCACGTGCTGAAAATAAATTGGGTGAGCGTTGCGAGCGTTTGAACCCCACATCACAATGAGGTCGGTTGTTTCAACCTCTTGATAACTCGATGTTCCTCCACCTGCTCCGAAGACTGTGGCCAGACCGACCACGCTGGGAGCGTGTCAAGTTCGATTACATGAATCAATGTTGTTGGTACCAATAACGGCACGCGCAAATTTTTGCACGATGAAGTTCAGTTCATTGGTCGACTTGGAACACGAGAAGAATCCGATGGCGTCTGGACCATACGCATCCTTGACAGATTGAAAACCCGCGGCTGCACGGGCGAGGGCTTCGTCCCATGTGGCTGTGCGCAATATCCCGTTGTCGCGCACCATCGGCTCGGTGATTCGGGTGAGGGGGGCGTAGTTATGGCGGTTCTTGTTCTTCTTGTTTTGGTTCTTTTTACCAACGTCCATGCCCTTACCCTAGTGCAATAAGGGAATCCCGTCATATATCAGACCCCACAAGCCATATATAGTGACAGAGTCGTTTCGACGGCACCAGAAACCCGCCACTTCTCAAGCCATTATCCCACTCAAGCAATATCAAGGAGCAACTCACAATGTCATTCCCATCCGATCTCGAAATCGCGCGTGCCGGAAAACCACTTCCACTCAAAGACATTGCGCAGCAGATGGGTATCGGCGAACACTTGCTCGAGCCTTATGGCACAAGCCTTGCCAAAATCAGTCTTGATGCGATCGATGAATTGAAAGATCGCCCGAAAGCAAAGTATGTAGTAGTCACTGCCATCACGCCAACACCACTTGGTGAAGGCAAGACCACGACCACTGTCGGTTTGGGAATGGCAATGAAGCACATCGGCAAAAAAGCAGTAATCAGTTTGCGTCAGCCTTCGATGGGACCAACATTTGGTATCAAGGGTGGAGCAGCAGGTGGCGGCTACAGCCAAGTGATTCCGATGGAACTTCTCAACTTGCATCTCACAGGCGACTTCCATGCAGTGACCGCAGCACACAACTTGTTGTCGGCAATGGTCGACAATCATTTGCATCAGGGCAACGAACTCGATCTCGATCTCGACAACATCACATGGCGCCGAGTGATTGACGTCAACGATCGCTCGTTACGCAACATCATTGTTGGTCTTGGTTCAAAAGAAGACGGTGTGACACGTCAAACAGGTTTTGACATCACGGCGGCATCCGAAGTGATGGCAATCTTGGCTCTTGCGACTTCGGTTGAAGATATGCGTGCACGTTTTGGTCGCATCGTTGTCGGTTACAACACCAAGGGTGTTCCTGTAACTGCCGAACAACTCTCGGGTGCAGGTTCAATGGCTGTCATCATGCGCGAGGCAATCAAGCCAAACTTGTTGCAGACTCTTGAAAACACACCGGTGATCGTGCACGCAGGTCCGTTTGGAAACATTGCGCACGGCAACTCGTCCATCATCGGCGACATGATCGGCATCCATGGTGGCGATTACCTGATTACCGAAGCGGGCTTTGGCGCCGACATGGGTGCCGAGCGTTTCTTCAACATCAAGTGCCGCACCTCAGGTTTGGTGCCAGATGCTGCAGTGCTCGTGACAACTGTGCGTGCACTCAAGGCTCACTCGGGCAAGCACAAGATTGTTGCTGGAAAAGCATTGCCAGCAGAGTTGTTGGCAGAAAATCCATCCGACGTTGAGGCCGGTGGCGCAAACTTGATAAAGCAAATTGAAAACGTAAAGGCTCACGGTGTAACACCAGTCGTTGCAATCAACGCTTTCCCAACCGACCACAAATCAGAACACGATGTGATTCGTCGCATTGCAGCCGAAGCTGGCGCACGCGTTGCAGTGTGCACGCACTTCGCCGACGGTGGTGCCGGTGCAATCGACTTGGCAAAGGCAGTTGAAGAGGCTTGCCAAGAAAAGAACGAATTCCACTTGTTGTATCCATCAGAGGCTTCGCTCAAAGAAAAGATCGAGACTGTTGCGACCAAAATCTATGGCGCCGCAAAGGTTGAATACACGGCCCTTGCAACGAAGCAGCTCAAGAACTACACCGACAATGGTTTTGCCCACCTGCCAGTGTGTATTGCTAAAACTCACCTCTCAATTTCGGGTGATGCTTCGCTCAAGGGTGCACCAACTGGTCACACACTGACAGTGCGCGAAGTGCGTGCTTCGGTGGGTGCAGGATTCATCTACCCAATCTGTGGCGAGATGCGCACACTGCCAGGTCTTGGCACCAAGCCAGCAGCCGCGATCATCGACTTTGACGAAAACGGCGAAATCATCGGGCTGTCATGACCGACAATTTCAAGCGCTCACCGGGTGGTGCCATCTTGATGGATGGCAATGCATTGCGCGACGAAACCGTTGCGCGTCTGCGCAAAGTGATTGAGGATGCGGGTTCGCCGCGGGTTTGTCTTGCAACCGTTCTGATCGGGGGAGATGCCCCGAGCCATATCTATGTAGCGAGCAAGCACAAGAAGGCTCAAGAAGCAGGCATGGAGTCGGTCGGCGTGCATCTTGAAGAAGATGCAACTCAAGAGCAAGTCGAGGCCGAGGTGCGCAAGTTGGCTCTCGATCCAAACGTGCATGGCATTTTGGTTCAGTTGCCACTTCCAAAACACATCGACGCCGAGCCAGTGCTTGCGCTGTTACCACCGGAAAAAGATGTTGATGGTCTCACCGAGCGTTCGATGGGTCGTTTGATGCGCAGTTTGCCAGGTCATGCGCCATGCACGCCGCTCGGCGTTATGCGCTTGCTCGAGCGCTACAACATTCCAACCAAAGGCAAGAAAGTTGTTGTCATCGGTCGTTCGTTTCTCACCGGTTTGCCACAAGTCATTTTGTTTGTCCGCAGAGGCGGCGACGCAACAACAACCTGTGCGCACTCCATGACACCGCCAGAAGATCTCAAAACAGTGTGCCTTGATGCGGACATCATTGTTTCTTGTGTTGGTATTGCGCGCATGATCAAAGCCGACTTCGTCAAGCCAGGCGCAACAGTTGTTGATGTTGGTGTAACACGTGTTGAAGGCAAGATCGTTGGCGACGTCGATTTCGATGCGGTGCAAGCTGTTGCTGGTGCGATCACTCCAATGCCGGGCGGAACTGGCCCAATGACCATTGGTTGCTTGCTCGAGAACACACTCGAGGCAGCAAAAATGCTTGGTGCGTTTCCGCGCTAATTATTTCCGCGAGAATTAAAAAGCGGCAGGCGCTTGTAGTCGCTTAGCAGTTGCTTGTAAGAGTCGATCCAGAATCGTTGCCATGATCACGATGGCTATTCCAACTTCGGCGCCAAGACCAGCATCGGGCCCAGTGAGTGCTTCAATCGATCGATAGCCAAGTCCGCCGCCACCAACCATTCCTGCAATGATCGCCATTGCCAACACCATCATCACCATCTGATTGATTGCCAAAATGATTGAAGGCATGGCAAGAGGAACTCGTACGCCCCACATCACCTGTCGTGGGGTTGCGCCAAATGTGGTTGCTGCTTCAAGTGATTCGTAATTGACTTGCCGAATGCCAAGAGCGGTGAGTCGAATTCCTGGCGGTATTGCGTACACGACAGCAGCAACGATGCCAGGCACAGGACCAACCGAAAATATCATCACAAAAGGAATTGCATACACAAGGTTGGGGATGGTTTGCAAGGCATCCAGAAATGGTGAAAGCATCGACTCTGCTCGGGGTCTGCGACCGAGCCAGATGCCAATAGGAATGGCGATCAACATTGAAAAGATCACTGCAATAACTGTTTGTGTCAGCGTGTCCACTGCATCGGGCCATCTACCCGTGAGTCCGATGAAGGTGATGCCGACTGCAGTTGTCAGCGACATTTTCCAGCCAGCAACTAAATATGAAAATGCGCTCGCTGCGATGACGATTGCTTGCCACGCGAGTGTTTCATTGAGCCATGTTTGAGCACGGACTATGAGCTCGCGTACGACGAAGTCGTTGAATGGTCGAGTGATGACATCGAATGTCGTACGAAACCATGCAAAGGCAGAGTCGATTGGGTCTGCAAACGAAGTTCCCCATGAAAATGGAAAATCAATCCAACCCATCGTGCGCCCTATCAATGTTGCTATTACCAATCCGATCATCGTTGTGTACATCAACTTGCGACTGATGTGAAACCGCTGACCGCCAGGCTCGATAACAAGCGACCTACTCACGCGGTCGAGCACGAGCGCAACAGCGACTACTGCAAGGCTCACCACGAGGCCACGGCCGGGCTCGAGACGACGCACGGTTTGATTGATCTCTTGACCGAGTCCTCCCGCACCAACGAGCGTTGCAATCACCACAATGCCAAGCGCCATCATCACGGTTTGGTTGATGCCAGCAATGATCGACGGAACCGCGAGAGGAAGTTGCACCTTCGCAAGAATCTGTCGTTTCGTCGCACCGAACATATGTGCTGCTTCAACCGCCGACTTTGGTACCTGTCGAATACCGAGACAAGTGAGTCGAATCATTGGCGGAAGCGCATAGATCACTGTTGCGATAGCTGCAGGTGCAGGACCGATTCCGAAAACTAAGACGATCGGTATCAAATAGACCGTTGCAGGTACAGTTTGCATGCCGTCCAAAATTGGTCGCAGAATTGCTTCAACTCGAGTGTTGAGAGCAGAGAGTACGCCAAGTGGCACTCCAACAAGAATGCTGATTGCAACCGAAACCGCCATGAGTGAAATAGTGACGATGCTCTCTGGCCATACACCCACGATGCCTGGATAAATGACCACACATGCGGTGAATGTGGCAAGACCCCATCTACGGGTGTGCGCAATGATCAGAAAAACTACTACTGGAGGAATGAACCAGGGGAGCCACAAGAACAATGACTCGACGCTGTTGAGGCCAAACTCGACGACAGAAATTAATGGATTGAAGAAATATCTGAATGACCAATTGCTACTTCGGTTTTTGCGAACCCACGATTGCACGCCAGTAATTGGCTCAGCGATACCAATATTCCAAGATTCAGGAAAACCACGGGTACCAAAAGTTTGGGCAGCAATGAGAATAATTGTGACGACTGTGGCAATTCGCGCGAGTGGGTGTCGCAACGCTGAATGAGAAGAATCTGATTGTTGCGCGAGCGCAGTGTTCATCGCTGTTCGGCCTGCAAAATGGAGGCGACGCTGTGTCTATTGACGACTCCGAGTACGAGATTGCTGGCATCAACAACGGTGATCGGTTCGTCGCGCTCGAGCAACATCGGAATAATCGTTTCGATCTTGGCAGTCGACACGACTGTTCTCCCACCGCTTACTGGTTGTCCTTCAACGGTGACAGTTTTGACGCTGAGCACTTTTGCGCGGGGTACATCGTTGACAAACTCTCTCACGTATGGTGTCGCAGGACTAGCCACAATTTCTTCAGGTGTCCCAATTTGATCAAATGATCCGTCTTTCATGATCGCGATGCGGTCACCAAGTCGAAGTGCTTCAGCAAAGTCGTGAGTGATAAAGACGACAGTGCGCTGCATTGTTTTTTGCAGGCGTATCAATTCGTCTTGCATCTCTTTGCGAATCAGCGGGTCGAGAGCCGAGAACGGTTCGTCAAACAACAAAATCTGCGGATCAACGGCGAGCGCACGCGCGAGGCCCACTCGTTGCTGCATTCCACCAGAGAGTTGCTGCGGGTAGTGATTTGCCCAGCCATCGAGACCAACAATCTTGAGTACTTCGGTTGCACGAGCGATTCGTGTTGCTTTGTCTATCTTTTGCACTTCGAGGCCGTAGGCAATGTTGTCAATAACTTTGCGGTGGGGGAACAAACCGAAATGTTGAAACACCATCGACATTCGGCCACGGCGCACTTGGCACAATTGTTCGTCGGTCATAGTCAACAAGTTGTCACCACCCAACAAGACTTCCCCAGCAGTTGGTTCGACCAAGCGTGACAAACAACGGATCAGCGTCGACTTGCCTGATCCTGAGAGACCCATGACCACAAATGTTTCTCCGCGGGCAACGCTAAATGAGACATCTCGAACTGCGACAGTTTGCTGTGTCTGTTGAAGGATCTCTGCTCTGCTTGCACCATTTTGGGCCAGTGAAATCGCACGCGAACCGTCGCCCGAGCCAAACACTTTCCAGATATGGCGCAACTCAATAGAGGGCGGTACCCCCGTCGATGCTTCACCCATTGATATTTCCCCCGTTTGTGTTTACCCGTCGGTGTTTGCCCCACAGCGACAGCGCAAACCTTAGTGCGATTTGACGGCTTGTAAACAAAATTTTGCTAAGGTGAAGACACGTTCTGACCGGAACGTGTACTCAAATCAGGGGGAGATTTATGGGATCACGCAAGAAATTATTGGGACTCGGGCTTGTTGCCGTTGGGTCATTACTGTTCACAGCATGTGGCGGAAGTGATACAGCAACAGAGTCAGTAAGCGAAGATACGACAGCAGTGGCCGAAGGTCCTGCCTGTGCAGGAACCGAGACGATCAGGATTGCTCGCAACAACTGGACGGCATCTGCCATTGAAGTTGAAATCGTGAAGCAATTGATTGAGACCAATTTGTGCAACCCTGTCGAGATTGTTGATATCGACGAGAACGCAATGATCGCCGGCATGTCGTCGGGCGATATTGATGCCAACGTTGAAGTATGGCCATCTGGCTTTACTCCTGAAGAACAAGCATTTGTTGATGATGGTTCAGTTGTCAACATGGGTCTGCTTGGCGCAATTGGCAAAATTGGTTGGTTCGTTACACCAGACGCACTTGTATCGTTTCCGCAACTTGCAACATGGGAAGGTCTAAAAGACCCAGAAGTTGCCAAGGCATTTGCAACAGCGGCAACCGGATCGCAAGGTCGCATGCTTGCAATGGACCCATCGTTCTCCGGCTACGAAGAGCAGATCATCAAAAACTTGGGACTCAATTTCAAAACCCAGTATTCGGGTTCTGAAGCAGCGACACAAGCAGAGATCGTCGCATTGACAGAAGCAAAAAAGCCAGTGATCATGTATTACTGGATGCCTTCTGCTGCAGTGGGCAAATACGGTCTGATCAATATCGTCTTGCCAACAGCAACTGTCGATTGCTTCGCCGAAGCCGACAAGTGTGACGGTGACTATCCAGAAGATGTGTTGTTCAAGGTTGCCTCGGCAAAGCTTGAGGCAAAAGACGCAAATGTCTTTAACTTCTTCAAGAACTACCAGATGACGACTGATGATCAGTTGGCAACATTGCCAGCGGTCGAGATCGACGGTCGCGACGCAGTTGAAGTTGCTGCCGAATGGATTGCAGCAAACGAAGCAGTGTGGTCAGCCTGGTTTAACTAGTAAGAATTCGATAGTCAGTAATCTGAAACGGCGGGCCGCAAGGCCCGCCGTTTTATTGTTTATCACTCGTTATAGATGTACACAGGAGCCCGGTTATGAATGACCCATCAATACTGTTGGCGCATGATTGGAATTTCCCTATACCAATTGCATATGGGCCAGGGCGCCTGGCAGAGATCGGTCAGAAATGTGTGGCGTTGGGTGTTCGTAATCCCTTGATCGTCACGGATCGTGGAAGTCGCGAACTGTTCTTTATCACTCGCTTAGTCGACCTTCTTGCGCAAGCTGGCCTGCAGTCGGCAGTCTTTTCTGGAATTTCGCCAAACCCGATTGATTCCGAGATCAGCATCGGGCGTGCTGCGTTTATTGCAGGAAGTCATGACGCGATCATTGCGATTGGTGGTGGTAGCGCAATGGACGGAGGTAAAGCAATCTGCCTGACAGCGAATAACGAAATCGATCTTTGGGATTTCGAATTTGAACAAACTTCGCCATTTATTTCGCTTGAAAGTCGATTTCCAACTCTGATTACGATCCCCACGACTGCAGGTACTGGTGCCGAAACCGAAAGTACTGCAATGGTCACTCATACGGAGAAAGCGATGAAGTTTTGCGTCTGGCACTCAGAGCTAAAACCATCATTGGCGCTACTTGATCCAGAGTTGACCATTGGATTGCCAGCAAATCTGACCGCGTGGACAGGTGCCGATGCAATGGTCCATGCCATCGAGGCATTTCTCGTGCCAGGGTTTCATCCGCTCTGCGACGCCATGGCACTTGAAGCCTTAAGCCTCATTGCAAGGTGGCTTCCAGTGGCCGTTGCCGAACCAACGAATATCACGGCGCGCGGTGGCATGCATGTGGGCTCGTGTTTGGCGGGAGTTGCTTTTCTTAAAGGGCTTGGATTCGTGCATGCGATCTCGCACATGGTTGGCGCAGAGTACAACACACACCACGGCAACACCAATGCGATTCTGTTACCAGTAGTTTTGCGTTTCAATTTGCCAGGCTTGGATGACAAAGTGCGTCGCATGGCTGAAGCGATGGAAATATCTGACCACTCGGTCGCCGGGTTTATTTCAGCAGTCGAAGCAATTCTTGACGAGATTGGCATTCCATTATCGTTAAGCGAAATCGGTGTGCCAATGGATTGCGCAGAACGAATCGCTATCAAAGCGCTCAAGGATTCTGCAGCAAAAACCAATCCACGTTCGGCGAGTCTTGATGAAGTCCGTGTGCTCATCGAAACTGCTATAACAAAAGCACGGTAAGCAGTCGTTCAGGTTGTTGGAGTTGCGACTTCGAAGCCTTTCGTGTTTTTGCTGTGATATAAATAATCCGTGAAAAAGACTTTTGATTATGTAATTGTGGGCGGAGGCTCTGCTGGCTGCGCCTTGGCAAATCGTTTGAGTGCCGATCCGAATAATTCGGTTCTCGTTCTTGAGGCTGGTCGTCCCGACTATTGGTTTGACGTATTTGTTCATATGCCGGCAGCCCTGATGTTTCCTATCGGCAGCAAGTTTTATGACTGGATGTATTCGTCACAGCCCGAACCGCATATGAACGGTCGTCGGGTGACTCACGGTCGTGGCAAGATTTTGGGTGGCTCAAGCAGCATTAACGGAATGATTTTTCAGCGTGGTAATCCGCTTGATTTCGAGCGATGGGGTGCCGACGCGGGAATGTCGTCGTGGGATTATGCACATTGCCTTCCGTATTTCAAGAGAATGGAAAACTGTCTAGCGGCCGATTCGAAAGATCAGTTTCGTGGCAAGAGTGGCCCACTTCGTCTTGAGCGTGGACAAGTAAAGAATCCGTTGTTCGGTGCATTTTTTGGAGCGGTGAAACAAGCTGGCCATCCAATCACGCAAGACGTAAATGGTTTTCAGCAAGAGGGCTTCGCAGCATTTGATCGAAACGTCAAGCGCGGTCGTCGTTTTAGTGCAGCGCGTGCATATTTGCATCCGGTCAAGCATCGCCGCAATCTCACAGTGCAGTGTCGTGCGCTAGCAACAAAGCTCATCACCGAAGGAAAAACTGTTGTTGGTGTCGAATTTTGTCTGCCATTTGGTCGCAACAAGTCGGTGCGAGCAAAAGAAGTGATCTTGTGTGGTGGTGCATTTAACTCGCCTCAGCTATTGCAAGTCTCGGGCATTGGCAACGAGACTGATCTTCGCTCTGTTGGCATCACACCTATTCATCATTTGCCGGGTGTTGGTGAAAATTTGCAGGATCATCTCGAGGTGTATGTCCAGCATTCATGCACACAGCCGGTTTCTTTAAACCCAACGATGAAATTTTGGAAGCGACCATTCATCGGTTTTGCATGGCTGTTTCGAAAGGGCCCAGGTGCATCCAACCATTTCGAGGCCGGCGGATTTATTCGCAGTAACGCGGAGGTCAAGTATCCAAACTTGATGTTTCATTTCTTGCCAATTGCTGTTCGCTACGACGGAACAGCGCCATCTGGGGGACACGGTTATCAGGTGCACATTGGTCCGATGTATTCCAATTCGCGCGGAAGTCTCAAGGTGATCTCTGGGGATGTGCGCGACAAGCCCGCGTTTACTTTCAACTATCTTTCAACTTTTGAAGACAAGCGCGAGTGGGTGGAAGCAATTTCGGCAGCCCGCAAGATTCTTGATCAGCCGGCATTTGCACCGTACAACGGTGGCGAGATCTCCCCAGGACCCGAAGTTGCAACCGACGAACAGGTGTTGGACTGGGTACGCAAAGACGGAGAAACTGCGTATCACCCGTCGTGCACGTGCAAAATGGGCACCGATTCCATGTCGGTTGTCGACCCCGCAACAATGCGCGTGCATGGAATGGCGGGTTTGAGAGTGGTGGACGCTTCGGTCATGCCATATGTGACGAATGGCAATATTTATGCCCCTGTGATGATGGTTGCCGAAAAGGCTGCCGATCTGATTTTGGGCAATTCACCCCTTGCCCCAGAGTCTGTAGAGTTCTTCCGCCATATCGGGGCATAAGCCCTGCTAACCTGCCTTGTCGGTGATATATCTGCCGGGTAGTTGCCATTTTGACCGTTTTATGAGGGGAAAAGAACTATGAGTGATTTCGACGACATCGATCTTGCAGGTCTGTCAGACGAAGACTTGATCAAGCAGATGCACGACGACCTCTACGACGGTCTTGGTGAAGAAATCGTTGAAGGAACCACGATTTTGCTCGACCGCAAGTGGACACCAGACAAGGTGTTGCAACAAGCACTCGTTGAAGGCATGCGCATAGTCGGAGTCGACTTCCGCGACGGAATTTTATTTGTGCCAGAAGTGCTGCTTGCTGCAAACGCAATGAAGTCCGGCATGCACATCTTGCGCCCACTGCTTGCAGAAACTGGTGCAGAGTCGGTTGGCAAAGTAGTCGTTGGCACCGTCAAGGGTGACATTCACGACATTGGCAAAAACTTGGTTGCCATGATGCTCGAAGGTGCAGGTTTTGAAGTGATTGACCTCGGTATCAACACCGACGCAGACAAGTTCTTGGCTGCACTCGAAGAGCACCAGCCAGACATTCTTGGGATGTCTGCACTGCTCACCACCACGATGCCGTATATGAAAGTCGTTGTTGACACCATGAAAGAAAAGGGTCTTCGCGACAAGTACATCATCTTGGTAGGCGGTGCGCCACTGAACGAAGAGTTTGCAACCGCAGTTGGTGCAGATGCATATTGCCGCGATGCAGCAGTTGCATCAGAAATGGCCAAGCAATTGGTATCCGCAAAGCGTCAGCGCACAGCCGAGCCTCCTGGCCCTTCGGTCAACTAGTTACAAAGGACTAGGGCATTTATGTCGGACGACAAACGTCCGCTGATCATCGCCTGCGGGGCCCTCGTGTCAGAGCTTCGTGAAGTGCTGAACATCAACGGACTCAATGATGCCGTTGAAGTGCGTTATTTGCCAGCCAACTTACACAATCGCCCAGAAGGCATTGTGCCCGCACTTCGTGAACATCTCGATGGTCGAGGGAATCGTCTAACGATGGTGGGCTATGCCGATTGCGGCACGGGAGGTGCACTTGACCGCATGCTCGAGTCGTATCCCGATGTGCAGCGAATACCTGGCGCACATTGCTACGAATTTTTTGCCGGATCCGAATTATTTGCTCAGTTGCACGACGAGCAACCTGGCACATTTTACCTCACCGACTTTTTGGCAAAGCATTTCACTGCGTTGGTGTGGGAGGGTCTCGGTCTCGATCGTCACCCGCAATTGCGCGACACATATTTTTCCAACTACACGCGCGTCGTTCTGTTGTCTCAGACAACCGATCCAAAGGTTTTGGAGTTCGCTCAGGCAGCAGCAGTGCAACTTGGCTTGGCGTTTGAGCACCGCCATGTCGGTGTGCAAGGCCTCAAAAACTCGATTCCCGTCACGTTTTCAGATCCCAAAAACATCAATAATCCCCAAAATATTAGAGAAAGTGCACAGTAATGGCTAGAGGCGGAAATTCGGTAGTGGTCATCAAGTGGCGCGATATTCCTGCGCAGGTCAACGCGCAAATGGGCAGAGATCGTTATCAGGTTGTGCTCTCGGCCAAATTTCAGCGTGCAATCGATCGCGCAAAGCGCAAAGCCAATATTTATACGGCTGAAGAAGACATCGCGCAATGGAGCAGAGATACGTTGCCGTTGGAAGGCACGCTTGCCGAGGCTGCGCAAAAGGTGGCCGACGAGATCGAAGCTAAATATTCTCGCCAACATCTCGGTGTTTTGGCTTATGCGGGTGGTTTCGAGAAAGATATCGAGCAATTAACAGTTGCTGCCAAAGATCTTGCTGCACTCGAAGAACTTGAAGAAGAAATGAACGACGAAATGCAAGAAGAACAATAAATCTCACAACGAAACGGAACAATGACATGACACATACAATCCTGAGCTCACCAACACGCGAAGTCGTGATTGGTTTTGATCGTCCTTTCGTAATGATTGGCGAGCGCATCAACCCAACAGGTCGCAAATTGTTGGCAGAAGAAATGAAAAATGGAGACTTCAGCCGAGTAGAAGCCGATGCCATTGCCCAGGTGTTAGCCGGTGCGCACATGCTCGACGTCAACGCAGGTATTCCGCTTGCAGACGAGCCAGCACTATTGGCTCGGGCAGTTCAACTTGTTCAGTCAGTGACCGACGTGCCGCTATCTATTGACTCTTCAATCATTGAGGCACTCGAAGCCGGTCTTGCTGTGTACAAGGGCAAGGCCCTTGTTAATTCGGTGACTGGCGAAGATGAAAACCTTGAGCGAGTGTTGCCGCTTGTTAAGAAGTACGGCGCAGCAGTAGTAGCGATCTCCAATGACGAGACTGGTATCAGCATGGATCCAGATGTGCGTTTTGAAGTTGCACGAAAGATTGTCAATCGTGCCGCCGATTACGGAATTCATTACAGCGACATTGTCGTTGACCCATTGGTGATGCCAATTGGCGCACTTGGTCAAGCCGGACAACAAGCATTCACCTTGATCCGCCGTTTGCGCGATGAGCTCAAAGTCAACACCACCTGTGGTGCATCCAACGTCAGCTTCGGCTTGCCAAATCGTCAGGTGATTACCGGAACGTTCCTCTCTATGGCAATGGGCGCCGGCATGACGTCAGCAATCATGAGTCCGTTGCACCCAGAAGTCAAAGCAGCCGTGATGGCAGCAGACGTGTTGACTGGCAATGACAAGAATTGCTTTAACTGGATCAAAGAAAATCGTGATCCAAATGCTCCTACTGGCGGGCGTGGCGACCGCGAAGGTCGTCGTCGTCGCACTGCACAATAACGAAAAAGGAATTTTTGATTTCATGACGAATCGTGTTGTATTTACTCCGTCTGGGTTGGACGGCGATGTCGAGACGGGCACAAGCGTGCTCGACGCGGCGCGACGTCTTGGGGTGGATTTGGATTCGGTGTGCGGAGGACGCGGCATTTGTGGGCGTTGTCAGATCACGCCAAGCATCGGTTCGTTTTCCAAATGGGGCATTGAGGCAACGGTAAGTGCACTCACAGCGCCTGGTGATCTAGAAATTGATTACCACGGCAATCGACCGCTCGTTGAGGGCAACCGCTTGGGCTGCGTGGCCAAAATTTGTGGAGACATGGTCATCGATATTCCTGCAATGAGTCAGGTGCACCGCCAGATTGTGCGCAAAGATTTTGACCTGGGTGCAATAGAAGTTGACCCAACATTCGCTCTGTATTACGTGGCAGTGATGCCGCAGCAACTCGGCGACGGTGTCACTGCCTCAACAGAGTTGCGCAATGCAATTGCCGAGCAGCATCACATTGCCAAACCAACAATTGCAACGCATGCGTTGCGCCAAGTCAACCGAGCTATCGACAAAGGCGAAGGCGGTGCCACGGTTGCTGTGCAACGAGCGAGCGATGCATCTACAGCGGGCATGATCACTGCTGCGTGGCCTGGTTTTGTTGGCGCCATGTATGGCATCGCTATCGACATTGGGTCAACAACGGTTGCTGGTCACTTGTGTGATCTCACTACGGGCGAGATCTTGAGCAGTGCGGGTGTGATGAATCCGCAAATCCGCTTTGGTGAAGACTTGATGAGTCGCGTTTCGTACGTGATGATGAACAAAGGCGGAGACGTCGAGCTGACGACAGTGATTCGTGCAGCACTCAATGACCTCGTTCTCGAGTTGGCGTCAAAGGCAGCAATAACTGTCGACAAAATTCTCGAGATCGTGATGGTCGGTAATCCGATCATGCACCACATCTTGTTGGGCATCGATCCAACTCCGTTGGGCGCAGCACCATTTGTGTTGGCTACCGACGAAGCCGTCAGTGGGGAAGCAACGCAAATTGGCATTCAGTTACCCAATGCTCGCTATTACGTTGGACCGTGCATTGCTGGTCACGTTGGCGCCGACACCGCAGCAGCAATTCTTTCCGAAGGTCCGCATCGCGGCACTGCAATGCAGTTACTCATCGACGTTGGCACCAATGCCGAGATCGTGCTTGGCGACAACACCCGCCAGTTCGCTGCGTCAAGCCCAACTGGTCCAGCTTTCGAAGGAGCACAACTCAGTTGCGGTCAGCGGGCAACCGCTGGTGCTGTTGAAAAGGTGCGCATTGATCGCGAGACGCTAGAACCACGCTTTCGCTCAATCGGTATCGAGATGTGGTCGGATGAGCCGGGGTTTGCAGAAGCACTTGTCGACACTCCTGTGACTGGTGTATGTGGTTCCGGCATCATTGAAGTGATCTCTGAAATGTATTTGTCAGGAATTGTTTCTCAAGACGGTGTTATCCAGGGATCGCTTGTTGGTAAGACTCCTCGCGTGGTCGCCGACGACCGCACATTTTCGTATGTGTTGTACGAGCAGGGAGATATTCGACTGCTGATTACTCAAAACGATATTCGCGCAATTCAATTGGCTAAAGCTGCACTGCGCGCAGGTATCGACTTGTTGGTTGAGCATGCTGGCAACCCAGAAGTACTCGACATCCGCTTGGCTGGTGCATTCGGTGCGCATATCGATCCCGTGTATGCGATGGTGCTCGGGTTGGTGCCAGATTGTCCGGTCGCAGGTGTGCGCTCAGTTGGTAATGCTGCAGGAGCTGGCGCTGTCAAGGCTCTGTTGTCACGCAGCCAGCGTGCCGAAATGGAAACAGCGGTTCGCAAGGTCACCAAAATCGAGACCGCAACCGAACCTCGTTTCCAAGACTTATTTGTTGCCGCGATGGCGTTCCCCCATGCTTACGCACCTTGCCCAAACCTCGAGAGCATCATTGAATTGCCCCCACGCGTCGTGAGCACAAGGGGCGAGGACGGCGAGGGTGGCCAACGCCGCCGGCGCCGATCATGAGACTTCGTTGATGAGACAACGTTCATGAGAACTCGTGCGAGGATAGAGCCAATTGAAAAGGGGCCAGGATCATGACAGAAGTTGAACATCACAGACGTGGGGGTGGTCGCGCTGCTCGACAGGCCACGCGCAAGAACTCACACGCACATCGCGATGCATACCTGACTCGATTGCTCACTCCATACGAAATGGTTTCCGAAGAGGGCCTCGTGTTGCTCGAGAGCAATGCAGACACGATCCTCGAAGAAATTGGTGTCGAGATTCGCGACTACCCAAGCGCGATTGAGCGCTTCAAAAATGCCGGAGCAATTGTTGAGGGCACACGAGTTCGTTTTCCTCGCGGCATGTGTCGCAGCATCGTGCAAGCAAGTGCGCCAAGCATCTATACGCAACACGCTCGCAACCCAGAAAACAATGTGCAAATAGGCGGCAATGCCACAGTGTTTGCCCCAAACTACGGCTCGCCGTTTGTGTATGACATCGACAACGGTCGTCGTTATGCAACTATCCAAGACTTTCAAAACATTGTGAAGTTGGCCTACATGTGCCCATACATCCATCACTCGGGTGGCACAGTGTGTGAGCCCGTCGATGTGCCAGTGAGCAAGCGCCACCTCGACATGGTGTATGCCCATATCAAATACTCCGACAAGGGGTTTATGGGTTCGGTAACAGCAGGCGAGCGCGCCCAAGACAGCGTCAATTTGGCGCGCATTGCATTTGGTGGCGACTTGGCGGATCGCACCGTGATGACCAGTTTGATCAACGCATCATCGCCACTCGTGTGGGATGCAACAATGCTCGAGTCAGCAGAGGTGTACGCACTCAACAATCAGGCGTGCATCATCACGCCGTTTATTTTGGCAGGAGCAATGGCGCCAACTACTGCAGCAGGTGTCATTGCCCAAACGCTTGCCGAGTCGTTAGTTGGTATGGCCTTTACGCAACTTGTGCGTCCTGGTGCTCCCGTGGTGTTCGGTTCGTTTGCAAGTTCGATGTCGATGCTCACAGGTGCACCTACATTTGGCACACCAGAGCCTGCGATTGTGCTGTACGCCGTTGCGGCACTTGCGCGCCGACTTGGAGTTCCGTTTCGCTCGGGCGGCTCACTGTGCGCATCCAAGTTGCCAGACGCACAAGCTGCTTACGAAAGTGCATCGACATTGATTCCAACAATCATGGCCGGCACCAACTTCGTGTTGCATTCGGCTGGTTGGTTAGAGGGTGGCCTTGCGGTTGGCTACGAGAAGTTTGTGCTCGACTGCGATCAATTGGGCATGATGATGACGCTTGGCAAGGGTCTTGACATGACCGAGAATGGCCAGGCCATGAGTGCAATGCGTGAAAACGTTCCGGGCCAACACTTCTTGGGTACAGCGCACACGCTGGCCAACTTTGAAACCGCGTTCTATCGTTCTGACACCGCCGACAACAACAGCTTCGAACAGTGGACAGAAGACGGCGCTTTGGATGCTGCACAGCGTGCCAACAGAATTTATAAAGAGCGACTTGCGTCATACGTTGCGCCACCGCTAGACGATGCAATCGACGCAGAATTATTGGAGTACATCAGCAAGCGCAAAGCGCAATTGCCGGATACTTTCGCATAATCTAGATCCACCCCTCTAACCAAAAAACAAGTGAGCGAGATCAACTATGAGCACCCTTTCGTCATTACTCAAGCCTTTCATCGGCGCTAAAAAATCAAAGGGCAAAACATCGGTTGCCGCACAGCGCTTAGTGCGCAACATGCGCTACGAATTGGTGCCGCTCAAGTCACTCGACCAGGCCATTGCCGACTTGCCAAAGGGTGCATCAGTGTCGGTGACATGTTCGCCCGCAAAGGGCATCGCTGTAACGCAAGAGTTGTGTGAGCAATTGCTTGCAAAGGGCCACAATGTGGTGCCACACTTTGCCGCACGTCTGGTTGAAGGCCCCGATCACGCAGCCAAGTTGGCAGCATGGGTGCGCGAAAAGGGAATCAAAGAAGTGTTCATCATCGGTGGTGACGCCGAAGTGCCACCTCACTACCAATTTGCTTTGCCATTCATGAAGGATTTCTTGAGTGCCAACCCTGGCGTTGAAACAATTGGTTTTGGTGCCTACCCAGACGGACACTCCACGATCAGCAACGCCGACTTGCATAATTCGGTCATTGAAAAAGAAGCATTGCTCAAGAGTTTCGGAGTGAAAGGTCTTGCGTCAACGCAAATGTGTTTTGACGCTCCAAAGATTCTCGCTTGGCTCAAAGATCTGCGCGCAAAAGGTTTCACTACGCCAATCAATCTTGGCTTACCGGGTGTTGTCGATCGCACACGGCTGATGTCTGTAGGCGTGCGCACTGGCGTTGGTCAGTCGCTGCGTTATCTGAAGAAAAACAAAGCATCGCTCACCTTGATGTTTGCACCGGGCGGTTACGACCCAACAAAATTGCTCAACGACATTGCGGCCAAAGCAGACGAACTTAATGTTTGGGGCATTCACTCGTTTACGTTTAATGCCACAGCCGACACAGCAAAGTGGGCAAACGCAATCTTGGATCAGCAAGTATGACTGAAACTGCGTCCGCTGCATCATTCAACACCGATGTAGTCATTATTGGTGGCGGCGTCATGGGCGCATCCATAGCGCTCGAGATGTCGAAGGCAGGTCGCAAAGTTGTGGTCATCGACAAGGGTGGCGCAGCGGGCGCCGGATCAACCAGCGCATCTTCGGCAATTATTCGCTTCACCTACTCCAACTTCAACACCATCTTGATGGCATGGGAGTCTGCACAGTATTGGTACGACTGGAACAAGTTCGTTGGTGTCGAAGATCCAGATGGCATGGCCAAGTTTGTAAAGACTGGCTATTTAGTGTTTCTTACCGAGGGCTACGACGGCGTTCGTCAGCGAGAGCTGTGGGACCAATTTGGTATTCCGTACGAAGTTCTGAATCCAGAAGAAGTGCGCAAGCGATGGCCGGCTTTTGACACGGGCAAGTACTACCCGCCGAAGAGCATTGAAGACCCAGCATTTGCCGACGATGCATACGATCAACTCTCGGCATTGTTCGACCCACTCAGTGGTTTTATGGACGACCCAATGCTGGCAACGCACAACCTTGCCAATGCAGCCAAGTCGTATGGCGCAGAGTTTCTCTTTCATAAAGAAGTCGTGCAGATCAATTCGAGCAATGGGGCAGTAACCGGAGTGACATTGAAGAGCGGCGAGACATTTAATGCTCCAACTGTTATCAATGCCGCGGGCCCACACGCTGCAAAAATCAATCGCATGGCTGGCGTCTATGACGAGATGAAAGTGCATCACCAACCATTGCGCCAAGAAGTTTTTTCTCCACCAGCGCCAGTTGGTTTCCGTCTTGAAGACAACGCACCGATTGTTGCCGACCTCGACCTGGGTCAATACTTCAGGCCACACATGGGCGATTTGCTCAATGTGGGCACCACCGAGCCAGCGTGCGATGAATTGCATTTCATTGATGACGCAGACGACTGGAATGACTCGGTCACCGTCGAGTTTTTTGAGCGAGTGATGTTGAGGCTCGCACGCCGTTTGCCAGATTTTGGAGTGCCCCTCAAGTTGCTCGGCATCGGTGCCCTGTATGACGTCACCGACGACTGGATTCCGCTGTACGACAAGTCGAGCCTGAATGGCTTTTTTATGGCGTGTGGCACGAGTGGCAACCAATTCAAAAATGCTCCGCTCGTTGGCAAGTTTATTCGCGCACTCATCGAGGCTCAAGAACGAGGCATTGATCACGACGTGACTCCTGTCGAGTTCGTTGGTGAGAGCACAGGCAACGCCATCAACTTGTCGGCTTTTTCTCGACTGCGCACACAAGGCGTCACCGCCGGAAACGTGATGGGCTAAGTTAGTGGTGTGTATTCTTTAGACAAGTTGCTGGCGACTGGCAAAGTGTTGTTGGCAGACGGCGCTACAGGAACAAACTACTTTCAGATGGGCTTAACGGCTGGTGAGCCACCAGAGTTTTGGATCACCGATCATCCAGACCGTGTGACGTCACTGCATCAAAAGTTTGTTGATGCTGGCGCCGACATCATTTTGACAAACACGTTTGGCTGTAATCGCCATCGACTCAAGCTGCACAATGCTCAGTCTCGTGTACACGAACTTGCAAGCGCTGCAGCCCAACTGGCGCGCAAAGTTGCCGATGCCGCTAGCCGACCCGTGATCGTTGCCGGCTCAGTTGGCCCAACAGGCGAGTTGTTTGAACCGCTTGGTGCGCTCACTGAAGCAGAGGCAATCGATACCTTTGCAGAGCAAATTCAGGGCCTCAAAGATGGCGGTGCAGACGTCGCATGGATAGAAACTATGTCGGCCCCCGAAGAAGTGCGCGCTGCAGCAATGGCAGCGATCAAGGTTGGCATGCCCTATGTAGCAACAATGTCGTTTGATACGGCTGGTCGCACGATGATGGGCATTATGCCAAGCGCGCTCGAGCAGATTTTTGAAGGACTCGACCCACAACCACTTGCAATCGGTGCCAATTGTGGCGTGGGTGCATCCGACATGTTGGTATCGGTTTGCGAGATGAAGGGTTTTGTCACTCCCGTTGTTGCAAAGGGCAACTGTGGCATTCCAAAATTTGAAGGCGTGACTATTAAATATTCGGGCACACCAGAGTTGATGCACACATACGCTGGAATGGCCGTTGACGCAGGCGCTCGAATCGTTGGTGGATGTTGTGGTACGTCGCCCGAGCATTTAGCTTCGATGCGCAACGCGCTCGACACTCATATATCTGGTGCGGCGCCAACTACTGATGAGATCATCAGCAAAATTGGGCCTCTTACCAATTCTGTCCCAACGGTTGCAGACACATCCACTAGAGACGCTCGCCGCCGCCGCAAATAGGTAGGTGCGCAAGTCCCATTCGTGGAATAGGTCAGTTTGACACAGGCCCTGAGCAGACCCAAGGTTTGCCCGCTTGCCAACCTTGGCAAGAGCGGAACATGTCCGATTATTGAAAGTGGGGAATTCAGTGGAACAGAATGATCAATTTTTCTCAGAAGTATCGCGTCGAAATTTTGTTAAAGGTGCGGGTGCGCTTGCCGTTGGCTTTGGCGCAGCTGGACTGAGTCCCTTGCAGGCCTTAGCCGCACCGATGCTGCCCAAAAAAGGTGGATTGTTGCGGGTTGGTGTGGTCGGCGATGTCAAGGACATGTTGGATGCGCACTACATCGTTTCAATTCCTGACATCGTTCGCCTCAACGTGGGCTTCGAGACTGCAATGGTCTACGACGAGAATTTCAAGCCAACTTACAAAGACGGACTTGCTGAAGAGGTTTCGACTAAAGACGGAATCAACTGGATCATTCGTCTGAAGAAGGGGATCGAGTTTCACGATGGCAAAACAGTAACTGCCGACGATTTGGTCTACTCATGGCAGCGTATGTCCGACCCGGCTGCGAAACATTCGAAAGCTCTTCGTCCTTTCCTTAACCCCGCTGGGGTTTCGAAGGTTGATAACAGAACCGCGAAACTTACGCTCTTGCAGGCAAACGCCGATTTTATGGTCACGCTTGCTGGCTATACCAGCACCGTTGTTCCAGTTGGGTACGAGAATTTTGCAAAAAATCCACTACAGATTGGTACCGGTCCTTACAAACTCAAGAGCTTTACGCCAGGTGTTGAAAGCACGCACGTGAGGCACAATAATTATTGGGACTCAGGAAAGCCTTATCTCGACGAAGTACGGGTTCTCTCGTTTGCAGACACCACAGCGTTGACAAACGCGCTGCAAGGTGGCCAAATTGATGTTGCAATTAACGTTCCAATTGCGATGTTGCCAACCCTGAAAAAGAATAGGAAGCTAGATATCTATTCAAACTCAGCCGGCAAGATCACTCCAATCTGTCTTGTTATCGATATGGACCCTTTCAAGGACGCCCGTACTCGTCAAGCGTTGAAGATGTTGATCAACCGCAAGAATCTGATGAAGCAAGTGCTTTCCGGAAATGGTCGTCTTTCAAATGATGACTACAGCCCAGCTGATCCAAACTACAACTCGAATAAGTATCCAATGCAGGAGCAGGACATCAAGGGAGCGCTCAAGCTTCTTGCCGACGCAGGATTCTCGAAATCGAAACCAGTTGTGTTCGATCTCAAGGCACCTGACGACGATGCTGCGTTGAGTGGATTGGCGAAAGCTTTCGTGGAGCAAGTAAATACAGCTTCGGGTGGAGTTGTGAAGGCGACAGCGACAACTGTTGCTACCGGGTATTGGGACACAACATATATGGCAGCTGGCGTAAATGCGTTTATGACGTACTACAACCCGAAGCCGTACTTCCCGCAATTCTCTGGCATGGTGTTTTCGTATCCAGAAACACACTTCCCAGAACCAACGAGCACAATCAAGGACTTGTATTACAAGGCTCTTGGTGAAGTGGATGTGAAAAAGAGGGCCGCAATGGTTTCTAGGATGCAAAAGGAAGAGCATGAACGAGGCGGCTACATCATTCCGTATTTCGTAAATGCTGCCGACTCGTTTTCGAAAAAAGTGCAGGGTATAAATAAGCGCAACTCCGCACTGCCTTTGGATTACTACGGAATGCACTTTAAGAACATCTGGTTAGATAAATAGTTTTTCCGCTAAAGGGGTGCTCTCGCGTAGTGTCGGGAGCATCCCTTTGCATATCCGTATGAGGTTTTGATGCCAATCTTGAAGTTTATTGCTAGGCGCCTTGGGCTTGGTCTGTTGACAATTTTTGCTGTATCTGTGCTGATCTTTTTGGTCACTCAAGCATTTCCTTCTGATCCTGCTCAGGCAATTCTCGGTCGCGAGACAACGCCAGAAGCCCTCGATGCTTTACGTCAGGAGCTAGGTCTTTACAGGCCTGCGATCACTCAGTTCAGTTCATGGTTGTTTGACATCGTGAGAGGCGACATTGGTAAGTCGTTTGTAACGCAGATGCCGCTCAGCGAGTACATAGCGCCGCGAGTTGGAAATTCTCTGTTTCTCATGGTTGTCGGTGCTGCATTTTCTATTCCCATATCGATTGCCGTTGGAGCATTTTCTGCTCTTCGACGCGATAAAACCTTTGACAAAACAACATCAACAGTGTCTCTTGTGTTGGCCGCAGTCCCTGAGTTTGTGATGGGAACGGGCCTGATCTTGTTGCTCTCAACTTCGGTTTTTCATGTTTTGCCCGCGATCACATTGATTGATGCTGGTCAGGCTCCTTGGTCGGACCTCTCTGGGATCGTCTTGCCTGTGTTGACACTTGTGTTGGCTGTAACACCCTATGTATCGCGCACAATGAGAGCCTCAATGATTGAGATGCTGGAGAGCGACTATGTAGAAATGGCTCGACTCAAAGGGATGTCGGAGCGCACAGTATTGGTGCGTCACGCACTACCTAACGCACTTGGCCCGGTGTTCCAAGTGATCGCGCTCAACCTTGCGTATCTAGCTGGCGGCACAGTAATTGTTGAAAGACTTTTCAATTTTCCAGGAATAGGAAGTGCATTGGCAGATTCTGTTCGTGCTCGAGATCTTCCGGCGATTCAGTTTCTTACGTTGATGATTGCTGGAGTGTACGTACTAATGAATTTACTGGCTGACGTCGCAACAGTGATTGCAACGCCTCGACTGAGGACATCACTGAAATGATTACGAGTCCCGAGGTAGAACAGATTGAGAAGCCATCCGGGTTGTTGCGTACCGCATTACGTCTAAAGCGCACCCAAATTGGTCTCGGCGTACTCATTGCGATGATTGGGCTCACAATCGTTGGGCCGATTATCGCCCCACATTCTCAAACTGAATTTATAGACATGCCAAACTCTTTGAATATACCTGGAGCTCTATTTGGTACCGATTATCTAGGTCAAGACGTTTGGTCACGTTTCTTGATTGGTGGTCGTTCGATTCTGCTTCTGTCCATGAGTGCGACATTGCTTGGGACAACTGTCGGAACATTTCTTGGCTTGTTGGCGGCGCTTACTAAAAACAAAACAGACGAATTCATCATGAGAATTTTTGATGTGATCCTGTCATTCCCACAAATACTTCTTGCTTTGCTCTTGGTTTCGATGTTCAATGCAAGTCCGATCTTGACCATCTTGGCAGTAGCTCTTTCTACGACGCCGCGAGTCGGTCGTATCATCAGGGGCGCGGCACTTTCGGTTGTTGAGCGAGACTTCGTCCAGGCCGCAACTGCGCTCGGTGAGTCGCGAATTCGAATCCTCTTTTCAGAGGTGCTGCCAAACGTCACTGGACCACTTCTTGTTGAGGCCAGTCTTCGATTTACGTATTCAATCGCAACGATCGCGTCACTTGCTTTTCTAGGGTTTGCACCCGATCCAACAGCGGCTAACTGGGGAACAATGATTCAAGAGAATAGTGCTGTGATTGTGATTCAACCATGGGGTGCGGTATTGCCTGTGATCGCGATTGCAGTATTGACCATTGGAACAGGGCTGTGCAGCGATGGATTATCAAGAGTTTTAGCAGGCATTGACAGAGGGGGCAAAGGTGAGTGAGGGTCTGCGCATAGTTGATCTTCGCTTGGACGTCGAAGCAACTGGGAACGACATTGTTGACCAAGTCACAATTTCGATTGCGAAAGGCAAAGTTTTGGCTTTGGTGGGTGAATCGGGTTCGGGCAAAACCACAGTCGGTCTCGCAGTGCTCGGACATACCCGTCGTGGCGTGAGTATTAATTGTGGTCAGGTCTATTGTGGTGATACCGAAATCCTCAGTCTTACCGAAAGCGATCAACGAAAGGCGCGTGGGCATTTGGTGTCCTATGTGCCACAGGATCCCTCTTCATCGCTCAATCCCGCTCTGAGGATTGGTCTTCAGTTGCGCGAGGTACTTGAAGCGCACAATTTTGGAAGCTCAGACGAAGCACGAAAGTCCCGAATCAGAGAAATGATGGAGGAGGTTCTCCTCCCAACTGATGATGACTATCTGCGTCGTTACCCTCACCAGCTTTCAGGTGGTCAGCAACAACGGGTTGGCTTAGCAATGGCATTTGCTTGTCGACCGTCGGTCATCGTTTTGGATGAGCCGACAACTGGTCTTGACGTCTCAACTCAAGCCCACGTGCTCGCCACAATTCGACAGATGACGAGCAAACATGGTGTGGCGGCGTTGTACATTACACACGACCTCGCAGTTGTCGCAGACATTGCAGACGAAGTCGCAGTTTTGTATGCGGGTCGAGTGGTCGAACAAGGCGTAGTCAAAGACATTTTCACTAATCCCGCACATCCTTACACGCGCCATCTCGTTGCTGCAGCACCAGATATTTCAGGCAAAAAGGAAGTAGTCGGATTGTCTGGTCGGGCTCCTTCTCCTGGCAAACGACCAGTGGGCTGTGCCTTTGCGTCTCGTTGCGAACTGGCTACGCCTGAATGTCAAGATTCATTTCCGAAAGAAGTTGCAATGAGTGCTTCGCATCACGTGCGTTGCATCAAAGTGGGTCAAGTCGCACCAGTTTTACTCGCATCAAAAGGCGCTTCGAACGTTCGAGATCAGGGGTCGCCAGTTCTCGAAATCAAAGGAGTTGATGCTGGATATTCCGGTGTCACGGTGGTGCATGATGTTTCGCTCACAATTCGAAAGGGTGAGTGCCTTGCCCTTGTTGGTGAATCTGGTTCGGGGAAAACTACCGTTTCTCGCGCGATTGGTGGTCTGCACCGGGAATGGACAGGCACCATGGTGTTCAACAACGTTGAATTGCAAAGAATCGCACGGCAGCGATCGCCCGAGAACCGTCGGGGCATTCAGTATGTGTTTCAAAATCCTTATGGTTCACTCAACCCTCGACGAACGGTTGGTGATTCAATTTCGCGACCACTAGCAATCATTGGCACGGATAAGTCGGAAGCCAGCAAAGCAGTTCTTGATGTGCTCGAAAAAGTAAACCTCCCTGGTTCCTACGCAAACAAGTATCCTGATCAACTTTCTGGAGGAGAGCGCCAACGCGTGGCAATTGCGCGGGCATTGGTAAGTAAACCAGATGTTTTGGTATGTGATGAGGTGACGAGCGCACTGGATGTTTTGGTGCAGGCCGCGATCGTTGACTTACTCAGTGACCTTCGAAAGAACCTTGGCCTGGCGATGTTGTTTGTCACGCACAACCTTCCGCTTGTGAGAAGCATTGCGGATGAGGTGGCGGTGATGTCGGAAGGAAGAATTGTAGAATTTGGTCCTGCGGAGTCAGTAATTGGTGATCCTCAACAGGCATATACAAAATCACTGATCATGGCGACGCCAAGTATCGAAAGGTCTATGAGATGAATCGCGAGCTCTTGGTTGCACCTGGATATGAGAGTGTTGCAAAAGTATTTAGTAAGTATCACAAAGAGGAATTGGCTGGCGCATCATTTGCTGCAACGGTCAACGGTGCTCAAGTTGTCGACTTGTGGGGTGGCGTAAAATCTGATGGCACCCCATGGTTGGACAACACGGTGTGTGTGATTGCGTCCGGCACAAAGGGCATTTGCACCGTTGCGGTGTTGATGTGTGTTGAGCGCGGTCTGCTCGACCTCGAAGCCCCGATTGAAACGGTGTGGCCCGAGTTTGCTGCAGGAGGCAAGGGGCATGTGCTCATTGGTGACGCACTGGCACATATGGCCGGAGTGCCAGGTATTGAGCGCAAGATCACTGCGGAGGAGATATCTGACCCGATCAAGATGGCTCAATTGTTGGCCGAGCAACATCCATTTGTGCCAGTTGGTTCACCCACGTATCACGCACTCACATTCGGTTGGATTGCAAGCGAATTGGTGCGTCGCGCAGACGGAAGATCCATCGGCTCGTTTGTGCGCGAAGAGATCGCACAACCGTTGCAACTCGACTTGCATATTGGCGCAGCGGATGACGTGTTGCCTCGCATCGCAAAGACCACTCGCGCTAAAAATTACAACTACACAGCGTTATTGCCAGGCTCGGCTATCGACCCACGGTTGCTGCACGTATACGGCATGACTCCAGTTGAACTCGCTGAATCGCCAGATTTTGCAAAGATCGAATTGCCTGGAGGCGGAGGTGTAGCAAGCGCGTATGCGATGAGTCGCTTGTACGCAATGTTGGTGAATGGTGGCGAACTCGACGGTGTGCGACTGTTGCAACCCGAGACAATCGAAATGGCAAGGCGCGAGCGCTCGGTAGGTAACGACGCACTTTCAGGACGACAGTTGCGTTTTGGTATTGGTTTTGAGATCAACCCAAACCCTTCACGCCTCGGAATGGCTCCAGACGCTTTTGGTCATACGGGTGCAGGCGGGTCTACGCATGGAGCATGGCCAAGCATGAATACCAGTTTTTCGTATGCGATGCGCGAGTTTCAGACCGAGAACAGCGACTCGCGCGCGTTTGAGCTACTCGATGTGCTTGACGAATGCGTGATGCGTCAGTCTAAAAAGAAGTAGCGACCGAAAAACAAAAGGTCGTTATTTGCCCTGCCACTTTGGTGGGCGCTTTTCGGCAAATGACGCTGGACCCTCAACTGCATCTTGCGAATCAACAGCGATTCTGTATGCAGCGTTAACGCGCATCTGTTTCATCGCCTCTTGAATGTCAACATTTTCTAGTGTGCGGTTGAGTTCGAGTACTGCAGCAACACTGAGCGGCGCTGACAAACAAATCTCGGCAGCCAACGAACGCGCACTCGTCATCAGATCGGCGAGTGGAACAACTCGATTGACGATGCCCCACGACTCTGCTTCCGCGGCGGAAAGCCTGCGGCCACCAAAGATGATCTCATTAGAAAGTTGGCGGGGCATGAGGCGTGGTAATCGCACGGCTCCCGCATCTGGCAACACGCCTACGCGTGTTTCGGGTAAAAAGAATTGTGCATGGTCGGCAGCAACGATGAAGTCTGCGGCCATTGCGATCTCGAAACCGCCACCCACAGCCATGCCGTTGACAGCTGCGATGATCGGCTTGTTGCGGTTGGGCAACTCGGGGAAGCCGCCAAAACCACCAACTCCGTAGTCGGAATCAAATGCTTCACCTTCGGCTGCAGCATTCAAGTCCCATCCTGCAGAGAAAAACTTTTCGCCTGCGGCGGTAAAAATAGCCACTCGATGTGTTGAATCAGAGTTGAAAGCCGAAAAAATCTCGCTCAGCTCTCGGCTTGTCGCTGCATCAATGGTGTTTGCCTTAGGGCGGTCAAGAATAATCTCGAGAATTGAGCCAGTGCCCGCAGGGGTGGTTGACGTGCTCGTTGTAATCGGCATCACATTCTCGTTTCGTTATTTGGTTTCTTCGATGAGCAGCGCATCGACTGCAATTGCAGACGTTGTTGTGGCAAGA
>Ga0163199_1000270_pt1 | contig 32597 bp, 34 predicted proteins | sample PL_2010_150m_FD_113537 | JGI IMG/M metagenome (GOLD analysis project Ga0163199, IMG submission 113537) | Freshwater microbial communities from Powell Lake, British Columbia, Canada to study Microbial Dark Matter (Phase II) - PL_2010_150m | ecosystem: Environmental > Aquatic > Freshwater > Lake ...
GACAATATCCAGGTGCTGGATGCCGGCGTTGCGATCCATGTCCTGCGACTGTTTGCTGTGCAGCTTGATCATCAGACGCACTTCGTTCATCGAGTCGGCAAAACGCAGCGCATCGTCGTAGCTGATGCGGCCTTCTTCAAAGAGATCGAAGAGTGCCATGTCGAAGGTCTTCATGCCAAGCTCCTTCGACTTCTTCATGATCTCCTTGATGCCGTGAATCTCTCCCTTGAAGATCAGGTCGGCAATCAGCGGCGAGTTGAGCAAGACCTCCACTGCCGCCGCGCGGCCCTTGCCTTCCTTGACCGGAATCAGGCGCTGCGAGACGATGGCCTTGAGGTTGAGCGAGAGGTCCATCAGCAACTGCGGGCGGCGCTCCTCGGGGAAAAAGTTGATGATGCGGTCGATCGCCTGGTTGGCGTTGTTGGCATGCAGCGTGCCCATCGCCAGGTGGCCCGTTTCGGCAAACGCAATGGCGTGCTCCATGACGTCCTTGTCGCGGATCTCGCCGATCAGGATCACGTCGGGCGCCTGGCGCAGGGTGTTCTTCAGCGCGATTTCCCATGAATCGGTATCGACGCCGACTTCGCGCTGCGTGATCACGCAGTTGCGGTGGTCGTGCACATACTCGACCGGATCTTCGATGGTGATGATGTGGCCGTAGCTGTTCTGGTTGCGGTAGCCGATCATCGCCGCCAGCGAGGTCGACTTGCCGGAACCCGTGCCGCCGACGAACAGCACCAGGCCGCGCTTGGTCATCACCACGTCCTTCAGTACCGGCGGCAGCTTCAGATCCTCCATTTCGGGAATCTGCACGTTGATGGTACGCAGGATCATGCCTACGCGCCCCTGCTGGACAAAGGCGTTGACACGGAAGCGGCCGATGCTTGCCGGGGAGATCGCAAAATTGCACTCCTTGGTCGCCTCGAACTCGGCGGCCTGCTTGTCATTCATGATGGCCCGCGCCAGTTCCTGCGTGTGCTGCGGCGACAGCGGCTGCGTGGTGGCCGGCGTCATCTTGCCGTCGACCTTCATCGCCGGCGGGAAGCCGGAAGTAATGAACAAGTCGGAGCCCTTCTTCTGCATCATCATCGTCAGAAGCTGGTACATGAACTTCAAGCCTTCATCGCGTTCCATGGTGAACCTCGTCAATCAAAAATTGAGCCGCAACGCGGCGATCTAACACGGTCACCTCCCCCGCGAGGGGGAGGCCGGGAGGGGGCGGGTGTTACTTCGCCACAAGGACAACTTCCCTGGCTTCAGCCAGGGAAGTTGTCCTTGTTGGCGGCCTTGCTGCGCGCTTCGCCGGGAGAAATTATTTTCTTCTTGACCAGATCCTGCAAATTCTGGTCAAGCGTCTGCATGCCGAATTGCTGGCCGGTCTGGATCGCCGAATACATCTGCGCCACCTTGGCCTCGCGGATCAGGTTGCGGATCGCCGGCGTGCCGACCATGATCTCGTGCGCGGCCACGCGGCCCTTGCCATCCATGGTCTTGCACAGGGTCTGGGAGATTACGGCCTTCAAGGATTCCGACAACATGGCACGGATCATTTCCTTTTCAGCGGCGGGGAACACGTCGATGATGCGGTCAATGGTCTTTGCCGCCGACGAGGTGTGCAGCGTGCCGAATACCAGGTGACCGGTTTCGGCGCCGGACATCGCCAGCCGGATGGTTTCCAGATCGCGCATTTCGCCGACCAGAATCACGTCCGGATCTTCGCGCAACGCAGAGCGCAGGGCGTTGTTGAAGGACAGGGTATGCGGACCGACCTCGCGCTGGTTGATCAGGCATTTCTTCGACTCATGGACGAACTCGATCGGGTCCTCGACCGTCAGGATGTGGCCGTATTCAACTTCGTTCTTGTGATTGACCATGGCGGCCAACGTGGTCGACTTGCCGGAACCGGTCGGTCCGGTCACCAGCACCAGGCCGCGCGGCTGGTCGGCCAGTTCCTCGAAAATCTTCGGGCAGTGGAGTTCCTCGAGCGACATGATCTTCGACGGAATGGTCCGCATCACCGCCGCCGCACCCCGGTTCTGGACGAAGGCGTTAACGCGGAAACGCGCCAGATTCGGCACCGCAAAGGAAAAGTCGCATTCGAGATTTTCCTCGTAAGCCTTGCGCTGGCCGTCGCTCATGATGTCGTAAATCATCGCATGCACATCCTTGTGCTCCATCGCCGGCAGATTGATGCGCCGGATGTCGCCATTGACGCGGATCATCGGCGGCAGGCCGGAAGACAAATGCAAATCGGAGGCCTTGTTCTTGACAATGAAAGTGAGCAGTTCGGTGATGTCCATGAGCGCTTTCCTGTAGGAGGGGTGCGATATACTTTACCACCGCTATATGACATCAATCGCCGCCAACTTGCAAGCTGTGCGTGCACGCATTGCCGCTTCCTGCGTTGCCGCCGGACGGCGGGCGGAGTCCGTCCGATTGCTGGCCGTTTCCAAGACCTGGCCCGCTGCCAGCGTGCGTCAAGCTGTCGCGGCGGGACAACGCGAATTCGGCGAAAACTATGTGCAGGAAGCTGTCGAAAAGGCGGCAGAACTGGCCGACATGGTTGAATCGGGACTTGAGTGGCACTTCATCGGGCCGCTGCAGAGCAACAAGACAAGGCTGGTAGCCGAAAACTTTGCATGGGTACACTCGGTCGACCGCCTGAAAATCGCCGAACGGCTTTCGGCACAGCGACCGTCGGAACTCGCGCCGCTGCAGGTCTGCATCCAGGTGAATGTTTCCGGCGAAGCCTCGAAGAGTGGCTGCACCCCGGATCAGGCAGCCACTCTGGCCAATGCCGTGGCTGCCCTGCCCGGACTGTGCCTGCGCGGGCTGATGGCTATTCCTGAACCGAGCGACGATGACCGCCTGCAACGCAGCCGCTTCGCCCTGCTGCGGCAATTGCGTGACCGGCTCAACGCAGAAGGCCTGAGCCTCGATACCCTGTCAATGGGCATGAGCCACGATCTGGAAGCGGCGATAATGGAAGGCAGTACGCTGCTGCGCATCGGCACGGCAATCTTCGGAGAAAGAGTGTACGCATGAAAATCACATTCATCGGCGGCGGCAACATGGCGGTCGCCCTCATCAGCGGCTTGTACCGGCAGGGCTTTACGGCAGGGGCGATACAAGTCGTCGAACCGTTCGCAACGGCCCGCGAAGCGCTCGCCGAGCGCTTCGGCGTCCGCTGCACGGCGACCGTGGATGCGGCGGCGATCGACTGTCACGTCATGGTCCTGGCGGTGAAGCCGCAGCAGATGCGCGATGCGGTCGCCCCCCTGGCCGGCAAGCTGAGCGCGCAATTGATCGTCAGCATCGCCGCAGGGATGCGTCTGGCCGACATCTCGCGCTGGCTCGGCGGTCACCACCACGTGGTGCGCGCCATGCCCAACACGCCAGCCCTGATCGGCGCCGGCGTCACCGGCCTCTGCGCCGATCCCGGCGTCAATCAGGACGGCCGGGACAACGCCGAGAACCTCATGCGTGCCGTCGGCAGCACCTTCTGGGTGCATGACGAAAAGCAGATGGACGCCGTCACCGCGGTGTCCGGCAGCGGCCCGGCCTATGTGTTCTATTTCATCGAAGCCATGGAAGCCACCGCGATAAATCTGGGTTTCGATGCGGCCACCGCCCGGCAACTCAGCATCGAAACCTTTCTCGGCGCCGCCCGCCTGGCTGAGCAGAGCAGCGAGTCGATCTCGACCTTGCGCGAGCGCGTGACGTCCAAAGGCGGCACTACCGAAGCGGCGCTGTTGTCATTTCGTGCCAGCGGCATTGCCGGCGCCATCGAACAAGGCATCCTGGCCGCCGAGACACGCGGCCGCGAATTGGGCGACCTGCTGGGCAAAGACTGATGCTGACGCAAATCATCCTCTTCATTCTCGACACCGTTTGCGGTTTCATGGCGGTGGTGCTGCTCGCACGATTCGCCATGCAATGGGCGCGCACTTCATTCCGCAACCCGCTGGGGCAGTTCATTGTCGCCGTCACCGACTGGATGGTACGGCCCGTGCGTCGCCTGGTGCCGAGCCTGTTCGGTTTGGACACGGCGAGCCTGCTGTTGGCCTGGCTGTGGCAGATGGTCTATCAGGGACTTGCGCTCGGACTGTCCGGGGTGCTGCACGCCGTGTCGCCGGCGCCGACTCTTGTGGTGGCCGCACTGGCGGCGCTGGAGGTGGCGAAGATCGGCCTGTACCTGGTAATCGGCGCCGTAGTGGTGTCGGCGGTGTTTTCCTGGGTGAACCCCTATGCGCCGCTGGCCGAGGTGTTCAACACGCTGACACGGCCGCTGCTGCGGCCGTTTCGCCGCGTCATTCCTCCTGTCGGCGGCGTGGACCTGTCACCCCTGGCGCTGTTGCTGGTGCTGCAAATTGCCCTTTTCATCGTCGCCAGCCTGCGCAACGGCGTCTTGCCTCTGATGCTGATCTCATGACCTGGCTGGTCACCGACAGCAAGGGGGTGACGCTGCGGCTGCACATCCAGCCCGGCGCGAAAAAAACCGAAGTGGCGGGCCTGCACGGCGAAGCGTTGAAGATCCGGCTCGCGGCGCCGCCGGTGGATGGCAAGGCCAATGCCTGCCTGATCGCGTTTCTCGCCGATCGGCTTGGCGTTGCCAGAGCCGCGATCAGCCTGGTGAGCGGCGACACGTCACGCGCCAAACGCGTGCGCATAGCCGGAATCGATTCGGCATCGATAAGAAAGGCATTCGTGATTCGCCATTGATCCGATGGCGTGACACGACGACGGCCGCCGCCCTTTTGGTCAAAAACCCGCCGGCGCGTCGCTCAACGTCAAGGCCGGCGAGGGAATAATCAACTGCCGGAAAGATCGCTCGACTTACGCCGGAAAGAATGGCCTGCCGGTAGAATCATCCGGGGAGGTTAGTCAAAATGAGAGTTCGCACCCTGTTCTTGCTGCTGGTATTGGTAACAGTTGCCGCCTTCGTCACGCTCAACTGGACGGCGTTCATGGTGCCAACCGAGCTATCCTTGGGAGTTATGGTGATTCATGCCCCCCTTGGCCTGGTCATGCTGGGGCTGATCGTGTTTCTAACTGCGCTCTTTCTGTTGTTCGTGATTCAGTTGCTGATGTCCGGGTTGCTGGATACGCGTCGGCACGGACGCGAACTGGAGGCCAGCCGGAAACGCGCCGATGACGCCGAAGTTTCGAAATTTTCGGACTTGCGCGGAGTCCTCGATGCCGGGCTCGCGAAGCATGTTGAACTCACTGCCGAGGCGAGAGCGGCCGTCTTGGCAAGACTCGATCGACTTGACCATGATCTCCTGGCGACGTTGAAGGATTCGGAAAACTCAATCGCCGCCCACGTCGGCCAACTGGAAGATCAACTCGCAAGAAAATCCTAGCCGAGCGTTCCATCGAAGGCCAGATGGCCATCGATCAAGGTGTAGCGCACGCGGCCGGGCAGTTCGACGCCAAGGAAGGGCGTGTTCTTGCCCTGGCTTCTGAGGTTTTCGCGGCTGACCAGAAACCTGGCCGCCGGATCAAAAACACAGATGTCGGCCGGCGCGCCTAGTGCGAGGCTGCCCGCCTTGACTCCGAGAATGCGCGCCGGATCCGAGGTAACGCGTGCCAGGGCGGTCACCAGCGGCAGCTTCATTTCCTGCGCCCACTTGATGGTCAGCGGCAGCAGCAGTTCGAGGCCGGTGGCTCCGGGTTCGGCTTCCTCGAAGGGCATCTGCTTGGCATCGTCGTCGACCGGCGTGTGGTCGGAAATCAGCGCGTTGATCGCACCCGACGCCAACCCCTCGCGCAGCGCATCACGATCGCGCCGGCTGCGCAGCGGCGGGTCCAGCCGCGCATGGGCGTTGAAATAGCCGATGTCCGCGTCGGTAAGATGCAGATGGTTGATCGTCACTTCGCAACTGACCTCAATGCCGGCGACTCGCGCCGCGACGATCATCTCCAGAGCCGCCGCCGAACTGACGCGGCGCAGGTGCAGGCGCACCCCGGTTTCGCGAACCAGGTGAAGCAAGGTGGCCGTAGCAATCGTTTCCGCCGCCACCGGAATACCGGCGAGGCCCAGGCGGGCAGCCACCTCGCCGTCATGGGCGACGCCCTTCTTGGCCAGAAAGGGATCCTGCGCCTGCAGCCAGACCGGAAAGCCGAAGGTCGCCGCGTACATCATCGCGCGCAGCAATACCTGGGTGTCGACGATGGCGCAATTAGCCTGACCGAAGGCGACACAGCCGGCCTCGCTCAGTTCCGCCATCTCGGTCAGCTCCTTGCCCTCCAGCTGCACGGTCAACGCGCCGACCGGATGAACGTGGGCAAACTCGGGCAGGCGCGCCCGGTGACTCAGCATTTCAACCAGTCCCGGCTCGTCCAGCACGGGATCGGTGTCGGGCGGGCAGGCCAGCCGGGTGACGCCGCCGGCAGCCGCCGCAGCCATTTCGGATTCCAGCGTGGCCTTGTATTCAAACCCCGGCTCGCGCAGCCGCGCCGCAAGATCGACCAGCCCGGGACAGACAATGCAGCCTGTGGCATCCAGCGCACTGTTGGCTTCGAAACCGGCCGGCGGGTTGCCAACGCCGACTATTCGTCCCGCAGCGATGAACAAATCGAGAGGCTTGTCGGTTTTGCTTGCCGGGTCGATCAGCCGGCCATTCTTGATGTGAATCTTCATGATGATCAGTTCCCCGCCAGCATGGCCATCACCGCCATACGCACCGCGATGCCGAAAGTGACTTGCGGCAGGATCACTGCCTGGCCGCCATCTGCCACCGCCGAATCGATCTCGACGCCGCGATTCATCGGTCCCGGATGCATGACGATCGCGTCGGGCTTGGCCAATGCGAGCTTTTCCGGGGTCAAGCCGTAGGACTTGAAATACTCCTGCGTCGAGGGCAGCAGCGCACCTTGCATGCGCTCATTCTGCAAGCGCAGCATCATGACGACATCCACGCCGCGCAGGCCTTCCCGCATGTCGTTGAACACCCTTACGCCGAGACGTTCGATCCCCGTGGGCAACAACGTCTTGGGCGCGATGACGCGGACTTCGGGCACGCCGAGCGTGATCAGTGCATGAATCTGGCTGCGTGCGACCCGCGAATGCAGCACATCGCCGACGATGGCCACGGTAAGCCGGGTGAAATCCTTCTTGTAGTGGCGGATGGTGTACATGTCGAGCAAGCCCTGCGTCGGATGCGCATGGCGCCCGTCACCGGCGTTCACCACGTGAATATGGTCGCGTCCGGTGGCGGCCATATGCTGCGCGATCAGGAAGGGTGCGCCGCTCGAAGCATGCCGCACGACGAACATGTCGGCCTGCATCGCGGCCAGATTGTCCGCCGTATCCAGAAGGGTTTCGCCCTTGTTGGCCGACGAGGTATTGATGTTGAGGTTGATGACGTCGGCGGAAAGCCGCTTGGCGGCAATTTCGAACGTGGTGCGGGTGCGCGTCGAATTCTCGAAGAACAGGTTGAACACGCTCTTGCCGCGCAGCAGCGGCACCTTCTTCACTTCTCGTTCGGCCACTTCGGAAAAGGGCGCGGCGGTATCGAGGATGCGTGTCAGCACGTCACGCGGCAGCCCCTCGATGGTCAGCAGATGCTGCAGTTCGCCGTGACTGTTGAGTTGCGGACTTTTTTCCAGGCCTAATGCGCTCATTTGTCTATCAACCGGAAGGAAAGTCCGCCGTCGGCAGCCCGTTCCAGCGCCAACACCTGGGTGGCGGGCAAGCTCATCGAATGGGGACAGAAACTGGGGGCGACGGGCAGTTCGCGCTCACCGCGATCGATCAGTACGGCAAGGTCGATCCTTGCCGGCCGACCGTAATCGAACAGCTCGTTCATCGCGGCACGGATGGTGCGGCCGGTGTGGAGCACGTCATCGACAATGACGATGTGCGCACCTTCGACATCGAAGGGAATCTGGGAGGTCTTGGCATTGGCGTGCAAACCGCGCTGGTTATAGTCATCGCGATAGAAAGATACGTTCATCGAGCCAGGCGCCATCTGGAGTCCGAGCGCGGCGTGCAACCTCTCTGCGACCCATACCCCGCCGGTATGGATTCCGACCAGCGCCGTTGTGGCGGGATCGACATGAGGCCGCATGTCCTCGGCGAGGGCGGCGCAGAGCGCTTCGGCGTCAGGCAGTTGCGTGGTGATTGGCATGAGTAGCGAACCAGCTTTGGAGGATTATGAGTGCGGCTTCGGCATCGATTTTGGTCTTGCGCTGCTGCCAGGACAGTCCTCGTTCGCGCAGGTTCGCATCGGCTTCAGCGGAACTGAAGCGCTCGTCGACGTCCTCCACCGGCAAGCGAAAGCGGCCGCGCAACTGGTTGGCGAAGCGCTCGCAGCGCGCCGTCATTTCGTGCGGCATGCCGTCTTCGTTCAAGGGTCGGCCCACCAGCAGGCGGACCGGCCGCCACTCGGCAATCAGTGCAGTGATGGCGGCGAAGCGGGCATCGTTGGCTTCGTTGTCGATGGTGGTCAGCGCGCGCGCCGACCCGGGCCGACCGGCGCCGAGTTGCATGCCGATGGCGACGCCAATGCGCTTCAGGCCAAAATCGAAGGCGAGCACCGCGCCGGACTCGTCAGGCATGGCCGGCAACTTCAGAGAGGTTGGCAAAATCCACGCCGAGCAACTGCATCGCAGCCGGCAGGCGCTCTTCGGGGGGTACGTCAAAAATGATGGCGACGTTAGCCTCTACCGTCAGCCAGGCGTTTTGCGACAACTCCCACTCCAGTTGTCCGGCGGTCCAGCCGGCATAGCCCAGGCTGACCAGCACTTCGGCCGGCGCGCCGGTGCTGCCCATGGCCTGGAGGATGTCGCGCGAGCTGGTCAAGGCAATGCCGTCGCCGACATTCAGCGATGACTGCCAGTGTCCGGCCGGGCGGTGCAGGACGAAACCTCGATCCGTCTGCACCGGACCGCCGAAATAAACCGGCAGGTCGGCAAAGCGCGCCTCGGCCTGTTCGTCTTCAAGCGGGATGCTGACCCGATCAAAGAGTCCGGACAGCTTCAAGTCGATCGGACGGTTGACAATGATGCCGATGGCTCCGTCTGCGTTGTGCTCGCAAATATAGGTCAGCGTGCGGGAAAAATTCGGGTCGGCCATGGCGGGCATGGCGATCAGAAAGTGGTTGGCAAGACTGACGGTTTCCATGAAAGTGCCGACATTGTAATCTGTCAGTCCGCTCCCGAGTATCCCCGTTCGATCATTCCATGCCCGCCGCTCTTGTCTGGTTCCGTCGCGATCTGCGCGTGCATGACCACGCCGCCCTGCATCACGCTCTGAAGGCGCACCGGCGGGTGTATTGCGTCTTCGTCTTCGACACGACGATTCTCGACCCGCTGCCGCGTCGCGACCGGCGCGTCGAGTTCATCCTGCGCGCGGTCGAGGAAGTCGCCGCCGCGCTGCGGGAGATGGGCGGCGCCCTGATCGTGTGCCATGGCGATTCGCGGGTGGAAATCCCGCGTCTCGCAGCGGAACTCGGGGTCAGTTCGGTGTATGTCAATCGCGACTACGAACCGGCGGCCATTGCCCGCGACGAGGAAATCAAACGCCGTCTTGCCAGCACCGACTTTTGTTTCACGGACTTCAAGGATCAGGTGATCTTCGATCGAACGGAAGTGATGACCCAAGGTGGCACGCCCTTCTCGGTGTTTACGCCGTACAGGAATGCGTGGCAGAAGAAGCTGAAGCTGGCAGACCTGCAGCCCTGGCCGGTCGAAGAATATGCAGCCCAACTGGCGCCGGCGCACGATCCCGTCCCGCTGCCGACGCTGCAACAACTCGGCTTCGAACCCACGGACCTGAGCGAATTGCCGCTGCCGACCGGAATGAGCGGCGCGCAAGCCCTGTTCCGCGACTTCATCGAGCGCATCGACGACTATGAGGTCGGGCGCAATTTTCCGGCGATCAATGGCACGTCATACTTGTCAACGCACCTGCGTTTCGGCACGATCTCCATTCGCCAGCTCGCCGCCTATGCCCAGGCCCAGTCCAGCCGGGGTGCGGCAACCTGGCTTGCGGAACTGATCTGGCGTGACTTCTATCACGCCGTTCTCTGGCATCACCCGCGCGTGACAACGCAGTGCTTCAAGCCGGCATTCGACGCCCTGCGCTGGGACTCTGCGCCCGGGCTGTTCCAGGCCTGGTGCGAAGGCCGCACCGGCTATCCGCTGGTCGACGCCGCCATGCGACATTTGACGACCAGCGGCTTCATGCACAACCGCCTGCGAATGCTCACCGCCTCGTTCCTGACCAAGGATCTGGGGCTGGACTGGCGGCAGGGCGAGGCCTGGTTCGCGGAAAAGCTGCTGGATTTCGATCTCGCCGCCAACAATGGCGGCTGGCAATGGGCGGCCTCCACCGGCTGCGACGCGCAGCCCTGGTTTCGCATTTTCAACCCGGTCACGCAATCCGAAAAGTTCGACCCGGAGGGTCGCTTCATCCGCCGCTACATACCGGAACTTTCCTCCGTCCCGCAAAAGCACATTCACGCGCCATGGAAAATGAGCGCCGGGCAACAGGCGGCCTGTGGCGTACGCATCGGCCACGACTATCCGCCGCCGGTGGTCGACCACGCGGTGGCGCGAACGCGAACCATGGAAAGATTCAAGGCCATCCGGGATCGATTGCCGGTACCATCGTGACCGGATGATGTTCAGCGAAGCTGGTGATCATGAGAGTCATAGTGCAGCGCGTGAGTGAAGCGGCCGTCCGCGTCGGCGGAGACCTGTCCGGCCGGATCGGCGCCGGACTGCTGGTGCTTGCCGGTTTCGAAGAAGCCGATCAGGACAGCGATCTCGACTGGATGGTGCAAAAGCTCTTGCGCCTGCGCATCTTTGCCGACGACGCGGGCATCATGAATCGCAGCGTGGCCGAGACCGGCGGCGAGATTCTGGCGGTATCGCAATTCACCCTCTACGCCTCGACCAGGAAGGGCAACCGGCCCTCCTGGGGACGCGCTGCCCGCGGCGAGATTTCGCAGCCCCTGTTCGAGCGCTTTGTCGCCCGCTTGACGGCGGCATCAGGGCGCCCGGTGGCGACAGGTGTGTTCGGCGCCGACATGCAGATCAGCCTGGTGAACGACGGTCCCGTCACCCTCGCCATCGATTCGAGGAATCCGGAATGACCCGGGCCGCCCCGCCAACCGGCCCGCTCGAACAAGTCCTTGCCCTGGTAGCCGGTGCGATCCTGCTGGTTCTGGGCTTCATGTTCTCGGTGGTGCTGCTCGCCGTGTTCGTCGTCGTCGGGTTGACGCTGGGAGCCTGGTTCTTCTGGAAAACACGCAACCTGCGCAAGGCCATGCGGGAAGCGGGAGCAATGAGAAGACCGCCGCCGGATGGCGACGTGATCGAGGGCGAAGCGGTCATCGTCGAGGAATATCGGGTCAGCGAAAAGCCCGATCTGGGGGACGATACGCGCAAACCCTAGGCGGCTTTTCCAGACATGAACAAACCCTGCCCTTTCTGCAACTTGGCCGCTTCACGCATCCTCGGCGGCGATGACCTGGCCATCATTGCCAGTGACGGCTTTCCCGTGGCGCCCGGCCATGCACTCATCATTCCGCGGCGCCATGTCGCATCCTTCTTCGAAACCACCGCCACCGAGCGCGCCAGCCTGCTGCAACTGCTCGACGAGGCCAAGGCAATCATCGACGCCGGGTTCGGCCCCCACGGCTACAACATCGGCATCAACGACGGATCGGCCGCCGGCCAGACCGTAGCGCACCTGCACATTCACCTGATTCCGCGCTACGCCGGCGACAGTCCCGATCCGCGTGGCGGCGTGCGCTGGGTGCTGCCGGAAAACGCGAAATACTGGTCATGACCCGCGACGAGATTCTTCGGGCATTCGATCGCATGCGCGTCTGGCAGCGCGGTGACCAGCGCGCCGGCCATCAACCGGGGCCGGCTTGGCGTAACGCGGCAATAACCGCCTGGAGTCGATGGCGCTGATCCGCAGTGATGTGCGTGCAGCCAAAGACGGCTGCGGTCAATTGTGAGATGTCCGGCGGGGCCGGGCTCGCTGATTTCCGTCCCTCCAGGGCATTCTTCAGCGCCTGGAGTTTCAGTGCGCGTCGCGCTCCTTCAACGGCAGCGGGTGAAGAAATATTGAGGGCCGTTTCGAGCTGCAGCAACAGGTCGTCCATCTTTTTGCCGCTTGCAGCGCTCGCGGAAGGATTCGCCGAAGTACCTTGCGTTGCCTGTGCGAGTCCGGCGTCAAAGCGCGACTGGACCACCGCCTGCCAGCGGGGAACCAGCGCAGGCAGAATCGCCCAGCGCGCCTCGATGTCCGTAACGACGGCAGGCGCGAGCGGCTCGCCGGCTTCAAGTTCATCGCAAAGCGCCAGCTTGGCAAGCAGGCAATCGCAGTTCGCATTCCAGATTCTCCGGGCACTGCCCGCAAGATGCAGCCGCGCGGCATCGTGCAATTCCTGAAAGCGGGCATCGAGCCTGACGGCCTTGTCTTTGGCCACATCGCCGCAACTGCGCCATTCCGCAGTCGCTTCCGCCAGAACCCGCTTGATCTCTGCAGAAGGAGTATCGGGGTTCAGGGCTTGAAGTCGCGCCAGCAACGCCTCGCGCGCCTTCTGCCCGGCGTCGAAGCGGGCGTTGCGGTCTTTGACAGCCGCGTCGCGCTCGTTCATCAACGCATCCGCGGCGGTTTTGAATTCGTCCCACAATGTCTTTTCGACGGCATGGGGAAGCGGCATCAATCGTGAATGCCGTTGCCATTGCTCCTGCAACTCGCGAAGCTTGCTGACAACGTCACGTTCATGCGCCCGGCGATTCAACTCCCGGACGCGCACGATGATCGCCTCGCGCCCGGTTTGCGCCGTCCGGAAAACTTCCTGCAATGGGTCCTCCAGACGTTTCACGCTCGCCTGCATGCGCTGCGTCAGCGCCGCCAGCCGTTTATGCGGCACGGTATGTTCGAGCGGACCCAACTTGCGCCATTCCACCTGAAAACGGCTGAGCGCCAAGGCGTTGGATTTCCAGTCGGGCGGCTCGCCGGATTGATCATTGCCGGTGTTCAGCGCATCCAGGGCGGCGAGCAGGTTTTCCCGCGCCGAGAGATTCTCCAGCCTTGCCTCTGCCAATCGCGCCTTGTGTGCTGCTACCGGGCCGTCGGCAGATTTCAGCGCCGCATCGAAACGCTGCCATAGCGGCTTGCCGGTTGCGCCGCCCAATCGATCCAGTTCCTTCCACCGGGCGCGCAACTGCTCGATGTATTTCTCAAGTTGAGCAACCGGCACCTTGGCCGAGCGAGCCCCCTCGGCAGCCACAACGGATCGCGCCAGCGTCTCGGCTTCCTCAACCAGCCCCTCTCGCACCCGGCCTCCCCCCCAGTGCTGCCATTCCTTCAGGCGAAGAATTTCAGCCTGCAGTGCGCCGACCTTGCTCTGGAGATCTGCGCCTGCGTCACCGCGGTCATACGCCGACTGCAATGCGGGCAGCTGTTTAACCGCCTCCGCCACACGACCCGCGGCGAGCGCGGCTTCGACAGTACCCATGAGATCGATCAACGACCGGGTCCGTGTCTCATGCTGTTCGTGGTGCTTTTGTTGAGTGCGTTGCCGCTTGTCGGCAGTCCGCTTTTCCCGAACTTCATCCTGGCGGCGCTGCCAGTCGTCAAAGCGGGCGTCGAGTGCGTCCGCGATACGCTGCTCCGGAACCGGCGCCAGCGCGCGCCAGCGATCCATCGGCGTCTCGCCACGCACGCCTTTGTTACCCTCTGCGGCTGATGTTTGCGGCTGCATGGCCGGCTGCAACTCGTCAAGTATCGTCAGCCGCGCCTCGACCAGTGCGGATCCGTGCAAGGCAGTGGAGAGTTCGTCGCCGAGCGCTGCGACGGTTTTCGCATCGGGTCCGGGTGCGGGCATCAAAGCGGAGATCTGCGCGTATGCGTTGCGGGCCTCATCGCGTGCGGCGGTCAGGGCAACCAGCAGTTCGTGTGGCGTCTGAGAAGTATCGGTCGTCCGGGCGCAACATACGCTCAAATTCGCCAGCACCTGTCTGGAGTTGGCAGACCAGCGACTGACGGAGCGCTGACGGTCACCGTAGTCGCGAACGCGCTCTGCCAGGCGCGCTTGCAGGCCGGCAAATTTCGCTACCTGATCGCTTTCCAGAAGATCGGCGTCGAGTGAGCGCCAGGCCTGGTCCAGTTCGACCAGGCGGTTGGCCGGGATCATCGATTCACCTGTCAGGGCGACCGCAGCTTCGATCAGGTCAATGGCCAGTGCTCGTGCCTTGCGCTGCGCGACCCGGGTTTCGTAACACTGCTTGGCGACGGAATGAACGCGCCGGTCGTGGCTGCGGAACTCACGCTCCGCCTGTCTCAGCGCATCTTCACCGTTCAGCGCGTGCACGGCAGCGACTTTGATTTCGATTGAAGAGCTTTCCTTCAAGAGCGCCAGCAATGCGGCGTCGTCGCCCAGAGCGGCCTGCAACCGGGATCCCCATTCAGACTCCGATGACTTCTCCTGTAACGATGCAGGCGCAGCGGCCGGGGGGGTACCGTCCTTGGTCAAGAATGTGCGGAACATGGGCTAAAAATACCTCGCACCAGAGCGAAGATGCTTGCTGTAGAAGGTATTGGTGCGCTCGGCGGGGATCGAACCCTCTTCGGAGGCAACACCGCCACCATTGGATTACGCTGGTTGTATTGTCGATAATAGGTATAACTTGTTGTTACTATTAACTATATAAGTCATTATTTCGATCTATCAAGTTTCAAATAAGAACACAAAATATCTAATAACAACCAAAAAAATGCAGATTGCAAAAATACAATTTTCTAGGTTAGAACGAGTCCTGCTCTCAAAGCCGGTCTGCTAATTGCTCAATGGCGCACCATTATGGTGCGTTTTAAGCCAAGTCACTTTGCTTGGCGCTCACCGTGGGGAATTCTCAATTGGGAAGTCTTGATGTCGTTGAGCATTACAACATTTTTTCGGCTAAAGCGTTGCCGTGAGAACGACCGTGCGTGCCACCGGGCGAACCAGTTTCTGCCGGCCATGGCCAGGTAACGGCGCCTCATCGATATCGACGATACCCAGCCTCTGCAAAGCATCTATATCACGCTTGACAGCGGCCCGGTCGCGGCCAACTTGCAATGCCATGGCTGAAATGGATGTTGGCTCGACAGCCATCTTGATCGCTTCAAACAAGGCAATTCGCTTCGGGGTCAAGTATTCAAGCAGATCCTCGACACTACCGAAAGTAATCGAACTGGTTTCGGGAATTGGCCGTCCAGTATCCGCCAACCGGGCAACCCGGCGCCCTTCGTCGAAGAACTCTTCCAACGTGCCAACCTTTACGTTCGTCTTCCGGCTCATTTCCTGGCCTCCTTCAATAGTTCTGACAATTCTTCCTCGAAACACTTTTCAATTGCGTCAAAGCCGGCGAATGGCACAGACGTTACGCTGCCGTATAAATGCCGATGGTGAAAATCGTGCGCATTGTCATACCCGAGGACTCGGCCGTTATCCCCGGGGTACAGCCGATGGTTAACGTAGGCCAGGTTGTAGCGGGACACCCGACCCAAAGAATCCACCCAGATTTCACGTCGTACCGTCCCGTTTCCTCGCTTGCGCGGGATCACAAAAGTGGAATCGACAACTTTTCGAGCCTTTGCAGCCATGTTGTTATTATACATATCTGAAAGGAAATAGGTCAATGACTGACCCGGTTGAGGCGAACAATTGTGCCGGAACCGTCGAGGGTGCCGACGGCAAGGCCGCATCTATTCGCAACCTGAGCCTCTCACAGATCGTAGGACTTCATTCCGAACTGGAGCGGCTGTATGGGGAGTTGTCCATCCCTCCGCTCCGTCAGGTACCAACCCGGGCAATTCTGCGGGAAGACATTGAGGACCTCCTGTCAGTCCTGCCGATCTGCGTGAGTCAGGAAAAGGGGCGCTTGCGTTGCACCGGCAACATTCGGATAATATTTTCTATAGGGCACTCTGGCGACACCCCAACCTAGGAAGTTCTTGAAGTCGGCAACTCCTAAAATCAGAGCGACTCCGAATCGCCAAGCAACGATCGCATTTCTAGAAGGCAATCATTTTGGGGACGGCTCGAATCATTGCAAACGAAGAACCTCCCGCTCGGTTTAGTGGCCATGTCGTATGCATTCTTCGACGCCGCAGGCTCCTACAGCTCGCCGCATCGGGCACGAAGAGCAGTATTCAGAATTCACAAAGCCGCCTTCACGATTGAAATCGGTAGGCACGGAACAGGCACAATTTGGGCGCGCGGTAGGCACGGAGCTTTTCTGCAAAGCATGAGTGATCCCTGCTCGTCGTGACTCGCTCGGATGAGTTCCGAGCGAACGACGACCCCTGGCCCGCTATGTCAAAACGGTGAATCGACGAACATCAAACGGCCTGCAGACGAGGAATACCTTACAAAACAGGTATTGGTGCGCTCGGCGGGGATCGAACCCACAACCCCTGGCTTCGGAGGCCAGTACTCTATCCATTGAGCTACGAGCGCATCGTGAATCAATCGGCATGGATCGCCGACGCGCATTTTACCGCCGGACCGCGCGGGATTGGCTATACTCCGCCAGAAATCAGCCAACGCACAGGATTACATCATGTCTGCCACCGCAAATTCCGAATTCGATTTCAAGAAGATCATCGTCTGGGGCCTGATCATCGCCCTCGGCAGCATTGCGTTCGTATTCGCGATGGTGACGATCGCGCGTGCGGCGAAGGGCAGCCCGCAGTCTGACCCGGAAGCCGTCAACAGACGCATTGCACCGGTGGCCCGGGTCGAGTTCGCTGCCGCGTCTGCCGGCGTTGCGGCGGGGGATCGCAGCGGCGAACAACTGTACAAGACCACCTGCGTCGCCTGTCATGAAGCCGGTGTCGCCAACGCCCCCAAGTTCGGTGACAAAGCCGCCTGGGCGCCGCGTCTCGCGCTGGGGCTCGATGGCTTGTTGAAGTCGGCGATCGCAGGCAAGAATGCCATGCCGCCGCGGGCCGGGTCGGATGCCAACGATACCGAGTTGGCTCGCGCCATTGTCTATATGGCAAACAAAGCCGGTGCAAATTTCAAGGAACCGGCAGCCAAGGAACCTGCGGCCAAATAGGCTGCCGCGGCGAGACCCGCGAACCCGGCAAGGGACCGCGAGCGGTCCCTTTATTATTGGCTTTTGCCGGCGAGCATGGCCCGCAAAGCGCTCGCCTTGGCTCGAGCGGTGCCGGCATCGGGCACCGAATTTCCTTGCTCTGAAGCTTTCTGCGCCGACTCGCCCATTTCAACGATGAAGCGCGACGGATCGCGTGGCATCCATTGCCGGCCCTGCTTGCGCCGCTCGCACCAGGTTACGGTCAGGCTGGCCTGTGCACGGGTGATGCCGACATACATCAGCCGCCGCTCTTCCTCAAGTTTCGCCGGTTCGAGTGAATCGCGATGCGGCAGCAAACCTTCCTCGACGCCGACCAGAAACACATGACGAAACTCGAGGCCCTTGGCTGCGTGCAGGGTAGCGAGCTGCACCGCATCCTGCTCGCCCTCGTTCTTGTCCAGCATCGACAGCAGCGCCACGGATTGCGCCAGTTCGAGCAGCGTCTTGCCCTCCTCCTCGCCCTTGCGCCCCAGCCACTCGATGAAGTCGCAAACGTTGGCCCATTTGCCTTCCGCCTCGCGTGCCTCCAGCGATTCGAACAGCCAGCTCTCGTAGCCAATGGCCCTGATCAGATCGTTCAGTACCTGAGCGGCTGGGGTCGCAGCGGCGCTGCGCTCGGTGCGATTGATGAAGTCGCCGAATTCACGCAGGGCGGTGCGTTGCCTGACATTGAGTTCGGCATCCAGGCCGGGTGCGAAGATGCTGGCGAACAGGCTCTGATGCCGTCGCCCGGCGGCGCGACCGAGGGCCTCCAGCGTGGTGCCGCCGATGCCGCGTTTGGGCGTGGTCACGGCGCGGATGAAGGCCGGATCGTCGTCCGAGTTGACCAGCAGGCGCAAGTAGCAGGTGATGTCCTTGATCTCGGCGCGGTCGAAGAACGATTGTCCGCCGGAGATCACATAGGGGATGCGCTGCGCGCGCAATTGCTGCTCGATGACACGGGCCTGATAGTTGCCGCGATAGAGGATGGCGTAATCGGAAAACTTGCTGCGGCGCTCGAAGCGATGGGCGGACAGGCGCGAGGCGACCCATTCCGCTTCGTGATCGCCGTCGCGGCAGGTCTGGATATGGATTGCGTCGCCCTGTCCGTGCTCGGACCACAGCTTCTTTTCGAACAGCTTGGGGTTGTTGGCGATCAGCGTGTTGGCGACCTTGAGGATGCGTGAGGTGGAGCGATAGTTTTGCTCGAGCTTGACCACCTTCAGTCCCGGGTAGTCATCCTTCAGCAGGCGCAGGTTTTCGCTGTCGGCGCCGCGCCAGGCGTAGATCGACTGATCGTCGTCACCGACCGCGGTGAAGGAGTCGCGCCCCTGCGTCAGCAATTGCAGCAGGCGATACTGGCCGCGATTGGTATCCTGATACTCATCCACCAGCAGGTGCCAGATACGGCTGCGCCAGCGCTGCGCGATTTCGTCATGCTCGCTGAAGAGCATTACCGGCAGGCGGACCAGGTCGTCGAAATCCACCGCCTGATAAGCACGAAGGGTACGCTCGTAATCGGCGTAGAGCCTCGCCGCGACGGACTCGAACTCGTCGGCCGCATCGCTTAGCGCCGCTTCCGGATCGATGAGCATGTTCTTCCACAGCGAGATGCGCGACTGCAGGACGCGCAACCGGCCCTTGTCGATGTTGCCCGCGAGTTCCTGAAAAAGCGCCGTGGTGTCGGCCGCGTCGAGAATCGAAAAGCGTGGCTTGAGGCCGACTGCCGCGGCTTCCTGCCGCAGGATGCGCACGCCCAGGGCATGAAAGGTGCTGACGATCACGCCTTCGGCGCGTGCACCGATCAACTTGCCGACGCGCTCCTTCATTTCCTTCGCCGCCTTGTTGGTGAAGGTGATGGCGGCGATATGGGATGGTGCGATGCCGTAGTCATCGACCAGCCAGGCAATCTTGTGTGTGATGACGCGCGTCTTGCCCGAGCCGGCGCCAGCCAGTACCAGCAGCGGACCATCGAGGTGGCGCACGGCTTCGAGTTGCGCCGGATTGAGTTTGACCATGGCTGGATTACCGGCGACGCCGTAGCGCCAGCGCCGACTCCTGGAACCGGCGCGGACGTGACACGCGAATCGGCTCTATTTGAAAGCGCCGAAGACCTTTTTCGCCAGTTTGCCGGCGGCGGCGGCGGGATCCTTGCGGATCGCCTTTTCTTCATCGGCAATCATCAGGTAAAGACCGTCCAGCGTCTTCTGCGTCACGTAATTCTCGAGATGCGTGTCCTGCTCGCGCACCAGTCCGAACTTGGCGGCCTTGCCGGCGAGTTGATCGTATTTCTCCGCCAGCTTGACCTTGGCCATGGCCGTCTTCACCATCGGCTTGAACTTCTCCGCCAGGGGACCGGAAGTGGTACGGCGAAAATATTGCGTCGCCGAGTCCTCGCCGCCGGACAGAATTCCCTTGGCATCTTCGACGGACATCTGCTTGATCGAATTCACCAGCAGGGTTTTGGCCTGGGGTACCGCCGCTTCGGCGGCGCGGTTCATGGCCGTAACCAGTTCGTCCGCCTGTTTGCCCATGCCGAGGCCGCGCATTATGCCCTCGACCTTCTGCACGCTTTCCGGCAACGGGATTTTCACTTTCGGGTTGCCGAGAAAGCCGTCCTGCTTGCCGAGCATTTCGACGGCCTTGCCGGCACCCTGGGTCAGTGCTTCCTTGAGTCCGCCGCTGGCATCCTTGCCCGAAATGTCGGCGAGCGAAAACGCCTGGGCGGCAGTGGCCAGAATCAGTCCGGCGAGCAGTGCAGCGACGGTACGCATGTCAGCCATGTCAGCTCTTCGGCCGCAGTTCGCGCCGCAGGATTTTGCCGACCGGCGACTTCGGCAGGTCGGCGCGGAACTCGATGTATTTCGGCCGCTTGTAGCCGGTCAGTTCCCGCTTGAGAAACTCCTGCAAGACAGCCTCGGTGAGGGCCGCGTCCTTCTTGACGATGAACAGTTTCGGCACTTCACCCGAATGCTCGTCGGCCACACCGATCACGGCGGCTTCGAGCACGCCGGGGTGCTTCATGGCGACCTCCTCGATCTCGCTCGGATAGACGTTGAAGCCGGAGACCAGCACCATGTCCTTCTTGCGATCTACGATGCGGGTAAAGCCGTTCTCGTCCATGATGCCGACGTCGCCCGACTTGAAGAAGCCGTCGGCGGTCATGACGTTTGCGGTCTCGTCGGCGCGCTGCCAGTAGCCGGCCATCACCTGCGGACCGCGAATGCAGATCTCGCCGGATTCGCCGAGCGGTACGTCCTTGCCCTCATCGTCGCGGATGGCAATCTCGGTGGAGGACACGGGGATGCCGATGGTGCCGGTAAAGCCCTTGAGGGTGGCGACGTTGCAGGTCGCCACCGGCGAAGTTTCGGACAGGCCATAGCCTTCGACGATCGCGCTGCCGGTCAGCGCCATCCACCGTTCAGCGACCGGCCGCTGCGTTGCCATGCCGCCGCCGAGACTGATCTTGAGAGTGGAGAAATCCAGCTTGGCGAATTCGGGATTGTTGGCCAGCGCGTTGAACAGCGTGTTGAGGCAGGGAAAGACGTTGAACTTGAAGGTCGACAACTCCTTGACGAAGCCCGGAATGTCGCGCGGATTCGGGATCAGCAGGTTGCAGGAACCGGTGCGCATGCCGATCATGTTGCAGACTGTCAGGGCGAAGATGTGGTACAGCGGCAGCGCGCAGACGAAGTTGTTCTGCTCGTCGGTGTGGGTGTTGATCGCCGGCTGCATCCAGGCCTCGACCTGCAGCATGTTGGCGATGATATTGCGGTTGAGCAGCGTCGCCCCCTTGGAGACGCCCGTGGTGCCGCCGGTGTATTGCAGGAAGGCAACGTCCTCGCGCGAGCGAGTGACGGGTTTCAGCGTCTGCGATGCGCCCGCGGCCACCGCCGCGTTGAAACGCACGGAGTTCGGCAGCGAAAAATCGGGCACCATCTTCTTGACCTTGCGCACCACGAAATTCACCAGCGTACCCTTGAGACCGCCCAGCAGGTCTCCCATGGCAGCCACCACGACGTGCTTGACGGGGGTATTGGCGACGACCTTTTCCAGCGTCGTGGCGAAATTCTCGATGATGATGATGGCTTCGGCACCGCTGTCCTTGAGCTGGTGCTCCAGTTCGCGCGGCGTGTACAACGGATTGATATTCACCACGGCAAAGCCGGCGCGCAGGATCGCGGCAACGGTAACCGGGTATTGCATGACGTTCGGCATCATGATCGCGACACGACCGCCGGCAGCTATGCCGCGCGACTGCAACCACGCGCCCAGGTTGCGCGACAGCGTGTCGAGCTGGCCATAGGTGATCGACTTGCCCATGCAGATGAAGGCGGTACGCGCCGCGTACTTCTTCATCGATTCTTCGAGCACCTGCGATACGGTTTCGTACTGGTTCACGTCGATCTCTGCCGGCACGCCCGCTGGATACTGCTTGAGCCACAGCTTGTCCATTTCCAATCTCCTCTGTTTTTGTAGCCGTGAATATTACAGGTCAAGTCACTCCGGCGCCATGCGCCTGCAGATCGGCGTGGTAGCTGGAGCGCACCAGCGGCGCGGATGCGGCGTGGGTAAAACCCATGGCGGTGGCTTCGCAGCCATACATGGCGAAGGTATCGGGATGCACGTAACGCAATACCGGCAGGTGATGGCCAGAGGGTGCGAGGTACTGACCAATGGTAAGCATTTCAACGTCGTGTGCGCGCAGGTCGCGCAATGTGGCGAGAATTTCTTCATCGGTCTCGCCCAGACCGACCATCAGGCCGGACTTGGTGGGAATGTCCGGCCGGAGCGCCTTGAAGGCCTTCAGCAGTTGCAACGAGTTGGCGTAGTCGGCGCCGGGGCGCGCCTGCCTGTAAAGGCGCGGCACGGTTTCCATGTTGTGATTGAAGACGTCCGGCGGCGTTGCAGCGAGTAAGTCGAGGGCGATCTCGAGGCGGCCGCGAAAGTCCGGCACCAGCACTTCGATTTTCGTTCGCGGCGACAGTTCGCGCACTTTGGCGATGCAATCGGCAAAGTGCCGGGCGCCGCCGTCGCGCAGATCGTCGCGGTCGACGCTGGTGATCACCACGTACTTGAGCTTCATCGCGGCGATGGTACGGGCAAGCTTTTCCGGTTCCTCCGCGTCCGGCGGCAGTGGCTTGCCATGGCCCACGTCGCAGAACGGGCAACGACGGGTGCACAGGTCGCCGAGGATCATGAAGGTGGCTGTGCCGTTGCCGAAGCATTCGCCGATGTTGGGGCAGGTAGCTTCTTCACATACCGTGTGCAGCTGGTGTTCGCGCAGGATCTGCTTGATCTCGCCGAAGCGGCCCGCGCTGTTGCCGGCCCTGACGCGGATCCAGTTCGGCTTCTTCAGAACTGTCGTCGCCGGGACGATCTTGATCGGGATGCGGGCGGTCTTGGCTTCGCCTTTTTGCTTGGTCGTCATGCGGGTTGTTTTTCCAGTTGTGCGGCCAGATGTTCGGCCAATGCCGCGCCGACCTTCACAGTATCCCATTCGCCCGTCAGATCGCGAAGCTGCGTGACCGCCATTCCCTCGTAGCCGCAAGGGTTGATGGCGCTGTAGGGCGTCAGGTCCATGTCGACGTTGAGCGATACGCCGTGGTAGCTGCAGCCGCGCTTGATGCGCAAGCCGAGCGCGGCGATCTTGGCCTTGCCGACATAAACGCCCGGAGCGCCGGCCAGACGTGCCGCATTGACGCCGTAGCCGACCAGCAGGTCGATCACCGCCTGCTCGATGCAATTCACCAGACCGCGCACCGTAATCTCGCGCCGCCGCAGATCGAGCAGCAGGTAGGCCACGACCTGGCCGGGACCGTGGTAGGTAATCTGGCCGCCGCGATCGACCTGCACCACCGGGATGCCGATATCCTTGAGCAGGTGTTCCGGCTTGCCCGAAAGGCCTTGCGTAAATACCGCCGGATGTTCGCACAACCAGAGTTCGTCGGCCGTGTCATCGCCGCGGGCGGCGGTGAACTCCTGCATCGCGGCGAAGGTCGCCAAGTAGTCCACGCGGCCCAGCGTCCTGATGATCACAATACGACTTTGACCTTCGGATGCGCGGTCAATTCACGGTATAGCGCATCGAGCTGAGCCTGCGACACTGCGCGCACCGTGCAGGTCAGCGCCAGATAGTTGCCGGCCTTGGAGGGGCGCATCTCCATCGACGCGGCATCGAAGTCCGGCGCATGCCTGATCACCACGGCGGCGATGGTCTGGGCAAAATCTGCCGCTGCCGGGCCCATGATTTTCAGCGGAAAATCGCAGGGAAATTTGAGCAGCGTCGAACCGCTCACGGCTCCGCCCGCATCACCGTGGCCTTGAACTCCTGATACCAGGCGTACATTTGCGCAAATACCGGCCCCGGCGTACCGCCAGTGCCGACTCCCGAGCCTACTGCTGCGCCAACCGCGCGACCATCGAGCGTGACGATGGGCAGCACTTCCTTGGTCGAGGAACACATCCACAGTTCGTCGGCGTCACGGGTTTCGGCTTCGGTGATGTCGCGCACCTCATGCGGCAGCCCGTGTTGCGCGGCGAGTTCGAGTACGACGTCATAGGTGATGCCGGGCAACATGAGATGGTTCTTGATCGGTGCCAGCAACACGCCGCCTTTCACCACGAAGATGGAGGACGCCGAACCTTCGGTAAGAAAACCGTCGCGGAACAGCACCGTCTCTACGCAGCCGGCGGATACGGCCAACTGGCGCAACAGGCAGTTGGCCAGCAGCGAGGTGGTCTTGAGATCACAGCGCAGCCAGCGGATGTCGGCGGCGGATACGGCACCGATGCCCTGCTCGCTCTGACTGGCGGGCGGCGGGGTCATCGGCTCCGCCAGCAGCACGGCCGTGGGCGTTATTTCTTCGGGAAAGGCATGGTTGCGCACCGGCATCGGGCCACGCGTCACCTGGATGTAGATCGACTGGTCTTCCCATTCGGCCTCATTTGCCAGTTGCGTTACGAATGCGATCCACTCTTCCGGCCGGTACGGATTGTCGAGCTGGATGCCGTCCAGGCTTTTCTGCAGCCGCGCCAGATGCTGGTCGAGGCGGAAAACCTGCCGCGAATAAACCGGAATCACCTCATACACGCCGTCGCCGAACAAAAAACCGCGATCCATGACGGAGACACGGGCTTGGTCAGCGGGCAACCACCGGCCGTTGAGGAAGACCCTTGCCATCATTGAAAGAACAGCCGGAGGTCGTCCCATAGCCGGCCGAGAAATCCCGCCATGGGAACCGCGCTCTGTGCCACCACGGGATACTCTCCCCAAGGCTGGCCTCCCACCGCCAGCTTGAGCGTACCGATTGTGCTGCCTTCGGCCACGGGGGCCATCAGAGGTTGCAGGCTGACCAGTTGCACGGTGACCTTGTCGGCCATGCCGCGTGGTACGGAGACCACGAAATCCTCGGCGAAACCCGCGCCGACGAAGTTTTGTGCGCCCTTGAACACCTTGATCTGCGAAATCGCCTGACCCTTGACATAGAGCTTGACCGCGTCGAAGCCGGTAAAGCCCCAGTTGAGCAGGTTCAGCGAATCGCGGGCACGGGCGTCTTCCGACGTGGTGCCGAGCACCACCGAGATCAACCGCCGCGAACCGCGTTTGGCGGTCGCGATCAGGCAGAAACCGGCGGCACCGGAATGCCCCGTTTTAAGCCCATCCACCGTCGCGTCCGCCCACAGCAGGCGGTTGCGGTTGTATTGGCGAATGCCGTTATAGGTGTATTCCTTGGTCGCATGAAGGGCCTGGGCTTCCGGGTGGTCGCGAATCAGCGCGGCGGCCAGGCGGGCCAGATCACGCGCCGTGGAATAGTGGTTCGGCTCCGGTCCGTCGAAATAGCCGCTGGCGTTGAGGAAGTGGGTGTCCTTCAAGCCCATGCGCTGCGCCGTGCGGTTCATCATGCCGGCAAAAGCGTCCTCGCTGCCCCCGATAGCCTCTGCCAGCGCCACCGAGGCATCGTTGCCGGACTGGATCACCATGCCCTTGAACAGATCGCCGACCGCAACCCCTTTGTTCACCGGAACGAAACTGCGCGAGCCCTGGGTTCGCCAGGCGCGCTCGGACACCGTCACCGGTTGTTCCAGAGACAGCGTCTTTTGGGCCAGCGCTTCCGCCACCAGGTAGGTGGTCATTACCTTGGTCAGCGAGGCCGGTTCCAGCCGCGTATCGGCGTCCTGCGCGGCCAGTACCTGGCCGGTCGCGTAGTCCATCAGAATCCAGGCCCGCGCGCTGAGGGTCGGCACGGGAAGCGGCTGGGCGTAGCTCGCGGCAACAGGCAGCAGCGCCAGGAAGAAAACAAGGAATCGCATGGAGAAATCGCTGTGATGAAGAAAGTGGATTATATGTTTCCGGCACTCCTGCCGGAAACGGTATCCGCGGGATAGTCGGCCGGATTTCGGCCTTAGCGCTGCACGATGACCGGCGTCATGCCGAAGCTCTCGCGCAGGCGCCCGCCGGCCAGCCGTGCCGCCGCGGCATCCGGCCATGGCCCGAGCTGGACGCGGAACAGCTTGCCGGCGGCCTGCACCACCAGCTTGCCGGCAAGATCGCCCAACTCCCGTGTCAGCCGCGCTCGCAATGCCTCGGCGTTGTCCCGGTTGCCGAAGGCGCCCAATTGCAGAAAGTGGCCGCGCGCGTCCTGAACCTGCGGCAGCGGCGGCTCGGGCTCCGTCGCGACCATCTGCGCAATCGGATCCTCGACGGCCGCCTGCGCTGGCAAGGCAGCGAGCGCCTGTCCCGGCAACAGGCTTTCCACTTCGACCATTGTGCTGCCCTCGCCGATGTAGCCGAGCTTCCAGGCCGCCGTCCACGAGAGGTCGATCAGCCGTCCGGAGTGGAAGGGGCCGCGGTCGTTGACGCGCACCACCACCGATTTGCCGTTGGCCGGATTGGTGACGCGAACATAGGACGGGATCGGCAGCGTCGGATGCGCCGCGGTCATGCCGTACATGTCGTAGGGCTCGCCGCTTGAGGTCTTCTGCCCGTGAAACTTGCGCCCGTACCAGCTGCCGATGCCGCGCGCCTTGTAGGGCCTGACATCGCGCAGCGGCACGTAATCGTGGCCCAGCACCGAATACGGATTGTTGGCAAACCGATGCAGCGGCTCGATCTTGGGCACCGCGTCGGGAATGGCCTCGATATCCTCCGGCGGCCTTTCTCCCGGACCGTCGTCCTTGTAGAAGCCGCCGCTGTACTTGATGGCGGGGGTCGGCTTCTTTGCCTCACTTCTAAGAGTCGGCGCTGGCGATACGGCGGCGGGCCCTTCGGCGCGTTCGATGACAGGGCGCGGCGCCTGCGTACCGCAGGCAGCGAGCAAGGCCGGTAACAGCAGCAAGGATAGACGCCTCATACAGCAAAACCTATTGGCCACAGAGGACACAGAGGAAAAGCCTTCTTCGCCTTTCTCTGTGCTCTCTGTGTCCTCTGTGGCTAAAAAGGTTCTAGTGTTCACTTTTGCACCAGCATGCGATGGCCGTGAATCGACATCAGTATGCCGATGCCGACAAACAGCGTTACCAGCGCCGTGCCGCCGTAACTGATCAGCGGCAGCGGCACGCCGACCACCGGCAGGATGCCGGAGACCATGCCCATATTGACGAAAGCATAGGTAAAGAAAATCATGGTCACCGCACCCGCCAGAAGGCGCGAAAACAGCGTGGCGGCATTGGCGGCGATCATCAGTCCGCGGCCGATCAGCAGGGCATACAGCGCGAGCAGCAGGAGATTGCCAAACAGGCCGAACTCCTCCGAGAATACGGCAAAGATGAAGTCGGTATGGCGCTCGGGAATGAACTCGAGCTGAGCCTGGGTGCCCGCCCGCCAGCCCTTGCCGAAGATGCCGCCGGAACCGATGGCGATGGTCGACTGGATGATGTGGAAGCCCTTGCCCAGGGGATCGCTTTCCGGATCGAACAGGGTGATGATGCGGCTCCTCTGGTAATCATGAAGCAGACTCCACGCCAGTGGCGCCGCCGCCATCGCCGAGACGGCCATGCCGACCAGGATTTTCCACGACAACCCGGCGAAGAAGATCACATAGAAACCCGCCGCCAGAACCAGGATTGCCGTGCCCAGATCGGGCTGGCGCGCGATGAGGGCAATCGGCAACAGCAGCAGCACGACCGCGATGGCGTAGTCGCGCAGACGCGGCATGGCTTCGCGCTTCTGGAAAAACCAGGCGAGCAGGAGCGGCACGGCGATCTTCATCAGTTCCGAGGGTTGTGCGCGCATGAAGCCGAGATTCAGCCAGCGCCGGGCGCCCTTCGACACGTCGCCGAACAGGGCCACGGCGATCAGCAGCAGCACGCCGATCAGGTACACCGGCACGGCCATGTGCATCAGTCGCTGCGGCGGAACCTGGGCCAGAATGCGCATCACCACCAGGGCAACGGCGACATTGATCAACTGCGAATTGAGGCGCTCGGGCGAGGCGCTGCCCATCACGCCGATGGCCAGCAGCAGCAGCAGTCCGGCGATCAGCATCAGCGGCGGATCGATCGGGGCGATCAGCCGCTGCACCAGATTGCGCAGCTTGCCCAGAGTCAGACCGCGATTCATTCCTCATCCTCCTCGACGGCGGCTTCATCGGCCGGCGCGGGCGCATTGGGCCGCTTGCCGAGCAGATAATAGTCGAGCACCTGGCGTGCGATCGGCGCCGCTGCCTGGGCGCCGAAGCCGCCATTCTCCACCAGCACGGCCAAGGCAATCTTCGGCTTGTCGGCGGGAGCAAAGGCAATGAACAGGGCGTGGTCGCGCAGTTCTTTCTTGACCCCGCCCGCCTTGTAGTCCGATCCCTTGAGCGAATACACCTGGGCCGTGCCGGTCTTGCCCGCAGATACGTACCCGGCACCGGCAAAGGCGCGCGCACCGGTACCCTCCTTGTTGACGCCGATCATGGCGTTCCTGATCACTTCGATATGCTCCGCCTTGAGTCCCAGATCGCCTGCCGGCTGCGGCTCGATCGGAGTCCGCTTGCCGGTCTTGGTGTCGGTAATAAAATTTACGAGATGCGGCCGAAAAAGGACGCCGTTATTGGCCACGATAGCCGTCGCCTGCGCCAGCTGGATCGGCGTATAGGCGTTGTAACCCTGACCGATACCGATCGAAATGGTTTCACCGGCATACCATTTTTGCTGCTCCGGTTTCTTGAAGCGCTTCCTCTTCCATGCCTGCGAAGGCAGCACTCCCTCCGATTCGCCGTCGATATCAATGCCGGTACGTTGTCCCAGGCCGAGTTTGCCCATGAAGCCGGAAATGTTGTCTATCCCCATGTCGTTGGCCAGCATGTAGTAGTAGGTGTCGCAGGACTGCACGATCGACTTGTACATATCCACCATGCCGTGACCGCCCTTCTTGTCGTCGCGGAAAGTGTGGCCGCCGAAGTTGTAGAAGCCGGGATCGGAAATCAGTTGCTCGGGGCGGCGTTTGCCGACGGTCAAAGCGCCCAGCGCCATGAAGGGCTTGAAGGTTGACCCGGGAGGATAGGCGCCATTCAGCGCGCGGTTGACCATGGGCTTGTCGGGCGATTCGTTGAGCTCCCTCCAGTTCTGCGTATCGATGCCATCGACAAACAGGTTGGGGTCGTAGTTAGGCATCGCCACCAGCGCCAGAATGCCGCCGGTGGCCGGTTCGATGGCAACCAGCGCACCCTTGCGGTCGCCGAAGGCCTGCTCGGCGATGCGCTGCAACTCTGCATCGACCGTCAGCGTCAGATTGTTGCCGGCTACCGGTGCGGTCCGCGCCAGGGTGCGCACCGCGCGACCGCCGGCATCGACTTCGACCTTCTCGAAGCCGGTAGTGCCATGCAGCTCGAACTCGTAGTGCTGCTCCAGTCCCGTCTTGCCGAAGTGATCGGTGCCGCGATAGTTCGCGTCCTCCTCCTTTTCCTCGATCTTTTCCAGATCGCGGTCCGTCACACGACCGATGTAACCCAGCAGGTGGGAAGCGAAGGCCCCTCCCGGATACTGGCGAAACAGTCGCGCCTTGATATCCACGCCGGGGAAGCGGTAGCGATGCGCGATGAACTTGGCCACCTCCTCGTCCGTCAGCCGGGTCCTGATCGGTAGCGACTCGAAGTTTCGGCTTTCTTCCAGAAGTTTCCTGAAACGCCTTCGGTCCTTGAGCTGGATATCGATGATTCCCGCCAGACCATCGATGACCTGTTCCAGATCAACCGTCTTGGAAGGCGTGATTTCGAGCGTGTAGGCCGAGTAATTGCGCGCCAGCACCACGCCGTTGCGGTCGAGAATCAGGCCCCGGTTGGGAACGATGGGCACCAGAGATATGCGGTTGTCCTCGGCACGGGTCTGGTAGTAGTCGTGCTGGATGATCTGCAGCCAGACGAAACGGAAGAACAACAGCGTGAAGCAGAACAAGACGAAACCGCCGGCTACCGCCAGCCGCGAACGGAAGCGCTCGAGTTCTTCCTGGGGATTCTTGAATTCCATCCCGGTCTAGATTGGCCGATGGACGTCTTTGTCTTCCGGCCGGAACTGCGGAATCAGGAGCAGGTAGGTCACCGGATGCCAGAGCAGGGCAGCGGTAAAGCTCGAGAGAAACCACAAAACGCCGGGAAACTCGGCACCGCTGAGCATGCGCGCGGCCATCATTACCAGCTGCGTGCCGAGGAACAGGGGCAGCATCTGCAGCGCCTGCTGCGACAGCGGAAACCAGAGGACGCGACGCGACAGCCCGGCGGCGGCAAAGGCCAGCAGCACGTAGGCGAGGGCATGCTGCCCCATCACGCTGGCGTCGGCCACATCCATCCCCAGACCGAGCACGAAGGCGGCGGCCATGCCGACTTTCAGGGGCTGATGAACGCACCAGAATGCAAGCGCCAGGGCCACCCAGTCGGGAATCCCCGGCAGCCGCCCGAACGGAATCAGGTTCAGCAGCAAAGCGACGAAGAGGGTCAGCACGATGAACCAGTTTCTGACCGGCAGCAGAATGCGGCGCGAGGAATGGGTGGGCTGCATTTAACGGGCTTTCTTCTTGACTCGCTTGCCGCGGCCTGGTTGTTCTGCAGTCGCCGGCGCATCGTCCGGTTGCGGCGGCAGGGCTGTCCGGCCACCCAGCACCAGGGCCAGCCCGTGGCGCTCGACACCAGCCAGCGGCACACAGGTAATCCGCGCAAAAGAGTAGGAGTTATCGCGATCGATCTTGACCACTTTGGCCACCGGCAGGCCCGGCAGATAGACGCCATCCAGCCCCGAGGTCATCAGAATGTCCCCGATCTGCACCTCGGCGTTCGCGGCGAGGAAACGCAATTCCATCGTACCGGCGCCGGCACCCGCCAGGACGGCGCGCAAACCGTTGCGCTGCACCTCCACGGGTATCGCCTGATCCTTGTCGGTCAGCAGCAGCACTTCTGCCGTGAGCGGGAACACCCGCACCACCTGGCCGATGACGCCGATGTCGTCCACCACCGCTTGGCCGGCGCTGATGCCATGCTGGATGCCCTTGTCGATAATCACGCGGCGCGAGAAAGGATCGCGCGCCGCATAGAGAATTTCGGCAATGCGCCCTTCGACCGGCAGCCGCGCACGCATGTCTAGCAAGGCTCGCAGCCGCACGTTCTCCTGCTCTAGATGCTGCTGGCGCAGCAGCAGGTTGGCGGTGCCGAGTTGGCGCCGGCGAAGATCCTCGTTCTCCTTCAAAAGAGTGGATTGCCGCGTCAGATAGCTGCCGAAGTCGCCGGCGGCGTCAATCGGCAGCCATGTGATGCGCTGCAAGGGCCAGGCCACCGTGGCTACGCCCAGGCGCGCCCATTCCAGGGTATGAAAGCGCAGATCGGCAACCAGCAGAACAAGGGAAAGCGAGACGAAGAAGGCGAGCCGCACCAGCGGCGCCGGACCCCGCCTGAAGAAAGGTGGTGGAGCGTGGCCAACGACGGACATCAAGGCAGGTGTGCTCTCAAGAGATGGGAACCCGGTGACGCCCCATGGTCTGCGACCACGGGGCAAGCTTGCAAGCTACACGGGGCGAGCCCTACTCGTTGGCGAAAATACTGCCGAGTTTGTCCATCTTTTCAAGTGCCATGCCGGAGCCGCGCACGACGCATGTCAGCGGATCATCGGCGACGATCACCGGCAAGCCGGTTTCTTCGGTCAGCAGACGATCCATGTCGTGCAGCAGCGCACCGCCGCCGGTCAGCACCAGGCCGCGTTCGGCAATGTCGGCGCCCAGTTCGGGCGGGGTTTTTTCCAGCGCATCCTTGACCGCCTTGACCACCTGGTTGAGCGGCTCGGACAGCGCTTCGAGCACCTCGTTGGAGGAGATGGTGAACTTGCGTGGAATGCCTTCGGCGCGGTTGATGCCGGAAACTTCCATCTCGCGCACTTCGGCGCCGGGGAATGCGGAACCGATCTGCTTCTTGATATTTTCCGCGCTGTTGTCGCCGATCAGCATGCCGTAGTTGCGGCTGATGTAGGAGATGATCGCCTCGTCGAACTTGTCGCCGCCGACGCGCACCGAATTCGCATAGACCATTCCGCCGAGCGAGATCACGCCCACTTCGGTAGTGCCGCCACCGATGTCCACCACCATCGAGCCGGTCGGGTCGGATACCGGCAGTCCGGCGCCGATCGCAGCAGCCATCGGTTCCTCAATCAGATACACCTGAGACGCGCCGGCGCCCAGCGCCGATTCGCGGATGGCCCGCCGCTCCACCTGGGTTGAGCCCGACGGTACGCAGATGATGATGCGCGGCGACGGTGAGAACAGGCGGGACTCATGCACCCGCTTGATGAACTGCTTGAGCATTTGCTCGGTGACGGTGAAGTCTGCAATCACGCCGTCTTTCAGGGGGCGTATGACCTGGATTTCCTTGGGATTGCGCCCGATCATGGTCTTGGCCTCGCGACCGACCGCCTGAATGGTTTTCTTGGCGTTGGGGCCGCCTTCGGTTCGAATGGCGACGACCGAAGGTTCGTCGAGGACTACGCCCTTGCCGCGCACATAAATCAGCGTGTTGGCGGTACCCAGGTCAATGGCAAGATCGTTTGAAAAATAGGAGCGGAGAAAGCCGAACATCGTGGTTCCAGTGTTGAAGCCCACCCAGAGAGGGCTGGGGCAAAAAGGGTCGCTTATGATACCCTATCGCGCCTGCCAAACTAAGCACCGATCAGGCCTTGTTTCACGCGGGCCACCCTCACTAACCCCCACTTGTCATCATGTCCCTGACCCTGGAAGACGTCACCCGCATCGCCCTGTTGTCCCGCATCGAACTTTCCGCCGCCGAGCGTGAAACCACGCGCGACCAGCTGAATGACATTCTCGGCTTTATCGAACAGCTGCAAGCGGTTGATACTGCGGGCATTGAGCCGATGGCTCATGCCGCCGACGTGGTCCAGCGTCTGCGCCCCGACCTGGTCACCGAAACCGATCGTCGTGCCGATTTCCAGGCGGTTGCGCCAGAGACCGAAGCCGGGTTGTACCTGGTGCCGAAGGTGCTCGAATGAAGCTGGCGCTTCACTGGCCAATAAAGGCCCCCCACCCCCAGTCC
>Ga0163199_1000273_pt1 | contig 32445 bp, 37 predicted proteins | sample PL_2010_150m_FD_113537 | JGI IMG/M metagenome (GOLD analysis project Ga0163199, IMG submission 113537) | Freshwater microbial communities from Powell Lake, British Columbia, Canada to study Microbial Dark Matter (Phase II) - PL_2010_150m | ecosystem: Environmental > Aquatic > Freshwater > Lake ...
ACCGTGGATAGAGGAACAGAATCTTCCACGAAAAAGGAGTACGCCATGCAGGAACGCAGGGGAGTAATCACGTTCAAGGGGAATCCGATGACCCTCCTCGGGCCCGAGATCAAGGTGGGGGACAAGGCCCCCGAATTCCGCGTAGTTGACACGGGGCTGGCGCCGGTGACGCTTGCGGACTTCAAGGGGAAGGTCAAGATCATCAGCGCCGTGCCGTCCCTCGACACGCCGACGTGCGACACGGAGACGCGGCGGTTCAACCAGGAGGCGGCGAATCTCCCCGGGAACGTCGTCGTCCTCACGGTCAGCCTCGACCTCCCGTTCGCCCAGAAACGGTGGTGCGCGGCGGCCGGCATCGACAAGGTGAAGACCCTCTCGGACTACCAGGACCGGTCCTTTGCTTCCGCCTACGGGGTGCTCATCAAGGAGCTGAAGCTTCTGTCCCGGTCGATCTTCGTCGTCGACGGGAGCGACACGGTGCGGTACATCCAGCACGTGAAGGAGGTGTCCCAGGAGCCGGACTACGCCGCGACCCTCGCGGCGGCGCGGGATCTCAAGTAGAACGGGGGGCCGCGATGAAGTTGACGATCCTGTGCGACGACACCGTCGCATCGGACCGGTGCCTCGCGGAACACGGGCTGTCGGTTCTCGTGGAGCCTCCCAACAGACACCGCTGGCTCCTCGACACCGGAACGACGGACGTCTTTCTCCGGAACGCCGAACGGATGGGAGTCCCCCTCGACGGCCTCGCCGGGATCGCCATCAGCCACGGGCACGATGACCACACAGGCGGCCTGGGATTCTGCGGGGGTCTCCGGGGGGAGCCCCTCGTCTACGGACATCCGTACGTCTGGCACAAACAGTACGATGTGACGGAAGGGAAACCCGTGCGCGTCATGGGGATGTCCGCTCCGTCCCGGAAATACGCCTCCCCCCGGTTCCGACCGGTTAACGGAACTTCGATGCTCGAGGACGATCTGTACTTCTTCACCGATATTCCGCGCGAACCGGGGAGCTATGCCCCGACGGAGGGGAAGTTCTTCAACGAGGACGGAACCGGCCCGTGCCCGATCATCGACGACGCCACCCTGGTCGTGCGAACTCCCCGCGGGCTCGTCGCCATCTTCGGCTGCGCCCACGCCGGCTACGTCAATATCCTGAAGGCCGTCCGGGCGGCGTTTCCCGGCGAACGGCTCCTCTCCGTCGTCGGAGGATTGCACCTGGGGAGCGCAACCGACCAGGTCCTCGCGGAGGCGGTCGCGTCCACCGGCGCCTTCAAGGCCGATCAATTCACCTTCCATGGAGGGCACTGCACCGGCGAAAAGACGACCGCGTATTTCCGGGATGCCTTCGGCGATACCGCGGTCAAACCGATGGGGGCGGGACGGGTCATCGAGTATTAACGCTACGCCCCCAGCTTCTCCCTGACGGACCGGATCTTCCCTGCGATCGACCCCGGCTTGTCGCGGCGGTCGTCGATCTTGATCAAGGTCGACACCCGCGCGGCGCCCTGCCCGAACGGCTGCTCGTGCATCTCCCGCAGGACCGGCAGGATCTCGTCGAGGTTCCCCTCGATGATCGATCCCATGGCGGTCAGCTCGTGCTTGAGGCCGCTCTTCCGGAGAATGCGTTCGACGCCCGCCACGTACGGGGAGAGGCTCGTGCTGGCGGTCCCCAGGGGCGCTATTGTGACGAATACTATAGCCATTCCGTCCTCCTGCTGATGCCGGACGTTCCTGCATCTCCTGTCGCGATCAGGCGATCGTCGGCTCGAGAACCACTTCGGTCCGAATGGAGTTCGATACGAGGCAATTCCGCTCCGCCTTGTGGAGGATCTCCTCCGCCTTGGCACGCTCCTCGCCTTGCCGAAGGACGATTCGGGGGCGGACGACGATCTTCGTGAACACGAAGAGGTTGTCCTGAAACTCAAGGAGGCCCTCCGCCTCGCTTTCGTATTCCTCGAAGGCAAGTCCGGCGCGCTCGGCGAACGCCAGGAAGGTGGTCATGATGCAAGCATTCACCGAGGCGACGTAGAGATCCTCAGGAGACCAGATCCCCTCGTGTCCCTTGAACTCCGGCGGGGTCGCCACCTCGACGAACGGCTTTCCGGAAACGGTCAATGCCCCCTTCTTTTCCCCCGTCCACCGGACGGATATCGTGTACTTGTAACTCCTCGCACGGATCGCCACGTTTCGCTCCTCCTTGTTCCATCGGAATCATCTATCATCGTTCCTTCCATTTCGGAGCTCTTTTCCCAAGGAATGCCTGCACCCCTTCCACGGCGTCTTCCGTGGAACAGAGGGTGGCGAACAGATCGTCCATCATATCCAGTCCCTGGTGGTACGGGACATCCTGCAGCCGGTTGATCCCTTCCTTGCCGATTTTCAGCGCAAGCGGACTTTTCGCAGCCAGTTTTTCCGCCAGTTCCATCGTCGCCGCGTCCAGTTGATCATCCGGCACCACACGGTTCACCAGGCCGAGCCTTTCCGCTTCCCTCGCGTTGATCATTTCCCCGGTCAATACCATTTCCAGCGTTTTTTTGCGCCCGAGGATCCGTATCAAGGGCGTGGCCGGCCCGAGACAGATCAGGCCGACGTTGATCGCGGTGGTTCCGAAGGTTGCGGTTTCGGCGGCGACCGTGATATCGCAGGCGACAGCCAGTCCCGTGCCGTTGGCCACCGCGTACCCCCGCACTGAAGCGATGGTGACTTTTTTCATCCGGGCCAACCGGTGATAAAACGCATCAATCCGGTGGAGGAAATCACTGTAATCCCGTTGGGATTCGAGATGGAACTGGTCCAGGGAGATTCCGGTGGAAAAATGTTTGCCGTTGGCGTTGATCACGACGACCAGGACTTCCGGGTCCTCGTCCATGCTCCGGAGCGCCTGGTCCAACCGCTCGGCAAATGGAATGGTAAATGTGTTTCTGGTTTCGGGCCGATTCAGGGTGATCACGCCGATTCGTCCGATTTTTCTGGTAAGGATCGGTTCCGTCTCCATGACACCCTCCTTAATAAGGGATCGCGCGAACGGGTTTCCTGTTTCAAGATACATGATGCACGAGGATCAACTTCATTGCGCGGCGTGGCCGTGAGGCTCGTTCCCGTGATGCGCGCAGGCCGTCGCCGGGGTCACTTCCCGTAACGATCCCGTCTTGAAGGCGGCCACCGTCTTCTCGACCGTCGGGTGCTCCGACAAGAAGACGCGGATGTTCGCCGCCTTCAGTTTGCCGTAAGCGCCCATGCCGATCCCTCCGACCACCATGGCGTCCAGCCTCTCCCCCGCAAGTTGCGAGAGCGGCTGGCACATGCCGTGATCGTGGTGGAGATTGCCGTTCGTGATGGGACGGCAGGCCAAGCTTTCCGTGTCGACGACCATGAAGATCGGCGCCGAACCGAAGTGAAGGCTCACGGGGCTCTGGATGCCGTTGTCCCGGGTGATGGGGATGCAGAGGTTCATGACGTTTTCTCCTTGTCGGTTGAGGGTTCGCTGCGGGACTTCGACTCAGGCATTCCTGCATCCCATTCTCCGCCGCATGCGGCGGCAGGAGGGGGCTTCCGCACCTACCGGCGCCGACTTCTCCCCCGCGCCGCCCACGTCGCTCGCGGGACGGCACCGGGGACATTCGCAACGGGGGGAACGCAGCCGTTCCATGCGGACGGTTCCACCTTCGATCTTGAGGGTCTTGCCGTGGGCCAGAGCCTCGGCGACCTTGCGGTGCGCGGAGGCAAGGATTCTCCCGAAGGTCGCGCGCGAAACGCTCATCCGCTCCGCGGCTTGTTCCTGGTACAGCCCTTCCAGATCGGCCAGCCGGATCGCTTCGAACTCATCGAGCGCGAGGACGATCCCGTCCAGCTCGCGGGCAGGAATCCCCGCGGGATGGAACAAGGACGCGACCGGTCTCCCGGCGATCCAGCGGCAACATTGTGGTCTGGACATGACGGCACCTCGCAGGTATAATTATGAGCATATGCTCAAATATGTCAACAACGGAATGCGATCCGTCGGAATCTGCACATCAAGGGGATCTCTGGAGAGCGGTGTCCCGGCCCCCGGGGGAAGATTGCAGGTTGAACCGTCATGCCTGTGAACAGGGATAGGGGGAAAAAGCCCGGTGCGACGGCCCCGACGGATGCCATTCTCGAGAGCATCTCCGACGGCGTCTTCACGGTCGACCTGGAATGGCGGATCACCTCGTTCAACCGCGCGGCCGAGGAAATCACGGGGATGTCTCGGAAAGAGGCGATCGGCCGGCTCTGCCCCGAGGTGTTCCGCTCCAGCATGTGTGAAGCCGAATGCGCGCTGCGGCGCACCCTGGAGACCGGCAAGCCCGTGATCGGCCGATCGGGGTTCATCATCGACGCGGATGGAGCCCGCATCCCCATCAGCGTATCCACGGCGGTGCTTCGGGACGCCGGGGGTCGTGTCGTGGGCGGCGCGGAAACCTTCCGCGACCTGAGCGAGGTCGAGGCGTTGCGCCGCGAACTGGAGGGGAAATTCCGGATCGGCGACCTGGTCAGCCGCAGCCCCCTCATGCAGAAGGTGTTCGAAGTCCTTCCCGCCATCGCCGCCAGTCCCAGCACGGTGCTCATTCTCGGCGAAACGGGGACCGGCAAGGAACTGGTGGCGCGGACGATTCACTCCTTGAGCGCGCAAAGCAAGGGCCCCTTCGTCGCGGTCAACTGCGGCGCACTTCCGGATACGCTCCTGGAATCGGAACTGTTCGGCTACAAGGCGGGAGCGTTCACCGGGGCGACCCGGGACAAGCCCGGGCGTTTCGCGATGGCCGGAGGGGGGACCCTCTTCCTCGATGAGATCGGCGAGGTGAGCCCGGCCTTGCAGGTCCGCCTGTTGCGGGTGCTCCAGGAGCGGACCTACGAGCCGCTGGGCGCGACCCGTTCCGAGACGACGGACGCGCGGATCATCGTCGCCACCAACAAGGATCTGGCGGAACAAACACGCAAGGGCGCATTCCGGGAGGACCTCTACTACCGCGTGAATGTGGTGCGCATCGAACTGCCCCCGCTGCGCCGAAGGAAAGAGGACATTCCGTTCCTCGTGGAGCAGTTCGTCGCCCGGTTCAACCGGTTGCAGCGGAAAACCGTGCCGGGAATTGCCGCGGAAGCCTTGTCGCTCCTCATGGCCCATGGTTGGCCGGGAAATATCCGCGAACTGGAAAACGCCATCGAGCGTGCCTTCATTCTCTGCAACGAGGGGGACATCGGCATCGGGCATCTGCCCGAGGATTTGACGGCCCATGGCGCGGCGGCGGGCGCGGATTCCGATGTGCGGTCGGCCCACGAAATTCTCGACGCCCGGGTCCTCCGTGCCGCCCTCGAACGAAACGCCTTCAACCGCCTGGCGGCGGCGAAGGAACTTGGCATCCACAAGACCACGCTTTTCCGCAGAATGAAAAAACTGGGGATCTCCCTTCCCGAGCAGGACGGCCGCACCCGTCGGGCGCGGATACGGTAGCACTCTCGCGCCACCCTTCCGTGCCTTCCGTAGCGCAACAGCAACCGTGCGTTCCTCCTCCCCATTCCGATCCTGCTAAAGACAACCTGTGATTACAATCATTTAGGTCGTTCTGTTCCCATGGAGCCGTGTTGGCACGGCGAATGCTCTCTACCCATGCAGAAAGGAGGCGCGGGACTTCGGATGACGAAAACGGCATTTGCATACTGGGACGATCGGATCGCGCCGGTGTTCGACATCGCACGGCGGATTCACGTCGTCGAGGCCGACTCTGGACGAATCGTCGCTGAAACGGGGGAAGTCCTGGCGGAGGACCTGCCGGTACAAAAGGTGCTTCGCCTGGTGGAGCTTGGCGTCGGTACGTTGGTTTGCGGCGCGATCTCCAGGTCTTTCCAGGAGAGGATCGCCGCGTATGGCATCCGGGTGATCCCGTTCGTCGCCGGCGACCTGAGCGAGGTCATCCAGGCCTGGCTCAGTGGCAATTTGGAGAGTGACACCTTTGTCATGCCCGGTTGCTCCGGTCGCGGCCGAGGCCGCCGCCGGGGAATGCGCGGAATAAACAAGGAGGGATATCCGATGAACGGAAGAAAGAGGGACGGAACGGGGCCAGGCGGCGGACAGGGGCAAGGTCACGTCGGACAGGGTCGAGGTCGCATGGGCGGTCCCCTTGCGGGGGGAGCTGTCGGCACCTGCCTGTGTCCGAAATGCGGCCGTCGCGAACCGCATGAGCGCGGAGCGCCCTGCGCACAGAAGCGGTGCCCGAAGTGCGGTATTGCGATGACCAGGGAATAGAAGAAGAATTTTCAAAGAAGGAGGACACGATCATGCCAGGAGGAGACGGAACCGGACCGATGGGAAGGGGTGCGATGAGCGGTCGCTCTGCCGGAACCTGTGCGGGGTTTGGAATGCCCGGACCTGCGAATCCCGCTCCGGGGAGGGGCTTCGGAAGGGAACGGGGATCTGGCGGAAGGGGTGGTGGCGGCGGTCGTGGATGGCGGCACATATTCCACGCCACCGGCTTGCCGGGGTGGATGCGGTCCGGCGGGGATGCAGCGTCGGATCAGAACCTCGATCCCAGCCTGGAGAAATCGGCGCTAATGAACAAGGTCGAGGCCTTGCAGTCGGAACTGGACATTGTCAGGAAGCGCCTCTCCGAAATCGAAACCGGAACCGGAACCGCTGCGGAATGATCGCTATCGAAACCCATCCCGCGCCGGCCCCTGGAGAGGCTGGAGAGGGAGCGGGGGCTGGGGGAGGGCAATAGCCTTGTTGTGCATCTGGGCCCGATATATAATGCAAGACAGGGAAAAAAACTCCGTTTCCCATCAACCCATTCTTTACGGCGTGCTGGCAGCCGGTTGACATCTAACAGCAGCATCAAGGCGGAAGCCAGGGGCTTTCCCTTGCCTTTCCGATGCTGGAAACGTCAACCCTGTCCGTGTCTCCCGGGGGAAGGAAATGGAAACAATTCCTCATCAGGATCGGTTTCTTAACCGGGTGATCAACAGCATCACCGATCCCCTGCTCCTCTACGACCGCAACTTCCGGATCGTGATGGCCAACCAGGCCGCGGTGATCATCCACCAGCGGGATCTCCACGAATTGATCGGAAAGCATTGCTACGAGGTCTTCTTCGGTCGCGATTCCGTTTGCGAGGAGTGCCATGTCCGGAATGTCTTCTATGCCGGCGAGCCCCGGATGCGCGAAAAAGTCATCCGCCTGCCGGACGGGCGCCTGCGGCATCTCGAGATCCACGCCTACCCGGTCAGAGATGCCGCGGGAAGCATCGACCAGGTGATCGAGCACGGCCGGGACATCTCCGAACGGAAGACCCTCGAAAACCAGGTCAGGACATCGGAAGAAAGATATCAGGCCATCGTGGAGATCGCCCGGGAAGGGATCTTCATCGCCGATGGCGAAGCCCGGGTGACCTTCGCCAACCGGCGCCTGGCGGGAATGCTGGGGTACGAACTCGATGAGATCATGGGCCGGTCGCTGTTCGATCTCATGGACGAAGCATCGAGGGAGGCGGCGAAAGAGCAGCTGGACCCCCGCCGCAAGGGTCTCTCGGACGTCCATGAACTGAGCTTCCGGAACCGGGAGGGAACGTATCTCGTCGGTCTGGTTTCGGCGGCGCCGCTCATGGTCAACGACACCTTCCTGGGTTCCGTCGGCATCGTCACGGACATCACCCGCATGAAACAGGTCGAGTCGGAACTGCGCTCGGCCAAGGAGTTCAGCGAAAAGATCATCAACAACATCACCGAAAACCTCATCGTCGTCGACCCCTCTACGCACCGCATCGTCCAGGCCAATGCTTCCTTCCTAGACCGGATCGGTCACGCCCAGGAGAAAGTGATCGGCGAGACGTGCCACGAAGTCATGCTGGGGAGGAAGACCCCTTGCTGGGAGGATGGAATCCATTGTCCCGTCCGGGAAGCGGCGGCCATCAGGCGTCCGTCCCAGTGCGACAAGGTCTATCCGAATACCGAAGGCCATGAGCGGATGCTGCACATCCAGGCTTATCCCCTCATCGGCAGTAAGGGGGAAGTGGAGCTGGTCATCCGGATGGAGCGCGACGTCACCGAAAAGAGGAAAATGGAGGAAGCGCTGGCTTTCCGCTCCAAGGAACTGCAAAAGACCCAGCAACAGCTGGAGACGCTCTTCGAGGTGTCGCGGCGCGTGGGGGCCGAAAGCTCCCTGCACGGTCTCATCCATTTTATCCAGGGCTTCGCGGAGGGGATCTTCCCCGATTCCGATCCGATCTTCCTGCTCCTCGATGCGGCCGGCGACCGGCTCCTTTCTTCCGAAGAATGCTGCCCCGACGCGATCGATCCCCTTACGAGCCTGCAGCGGAGTCCGGAGGGGGAAAGGATCGTCTCGGAGATGGCCCGTTATATCCGGACGATCAAGGATCCCCGGGTCCTCACTTCCGCGGACGGGAAGGACCTGGGCCCCTTGATCCGAAGGATTGCGGAGGGCTACCCGAGCTGGTTCGGCCTTCCCGTCATCGTCCGGCAGGATTGCATCGGGTATTTCCTCCTCGGATCGAAAACGAAAACGATCTACTCCCCGGAGGATCTGCGCTTCTTCCAGTCCCTGTTCGCCCAGATCGCCGGACACATCCGGAGCCTGATCCTCCACGAGACGGAGATCGGGCGGTTCCGCAGGGAACCCGAAGAATCCGTCTCCCGCGGGGAAATCATTGGACAAGGCAAGAGGATACGGGAAATTTACGACCTGATCGATCTCGTGGCCACGTCGGACGCAACCGTTCTCATCACGGGGGAGAACGGGACCGGCAAGGAGCTGGTGGCCCGGGCGATCCACCAGCAGAATGTCCGCCGCAGGGGACCGTTCGTGGTGGCTAACTGCTCGGCGTATTCGCCGAGTCTTCTGGAAAGCGAGCTGTTCGGTCATGAAAAGGGGGCCTTCACCGGGGCGATCCGCCTGAGAAAAGGGAGGATCGAGCGGGCCCAGGGCGGGACGCTGTTCCTCGACGAAATCGGGGATATCTCCCTGGCCACCCAGGTCCTCCTGCTTCGCTTCCTGCAGGACCGTTGCTTCGAGCGGGTGGGCGGAGAAAAGATGATCGAGGTCGATGTCCGGGTGCTGGCTGCGACGAACCGGGACCTACGCCGGCAGGTCGAGGAGGGACGGTTCCGGGACGACCTCTATTACCGGTTGAACGTCTTCTCCATCAACCTCCCCCCTTTGCGCGAACGCAAGGAGGATATCCCGATCCTCTCCCGTCATTTCCTCGCCCGGTTCAGCGGGAAGGAAGGGAAAGCGATCCCGAGAATCGCCTCGGACGCCATGCAGGCGCTGATGGATTACCAGTGGCCCGGCAATGTCCGGCAATTGGAGAATGCATTGAGCTACGCCGTCATTCTCTGCCAAGGCGAGGAGATCACAATCCGGTATCTGCCGCCTTTTCTGAAGGATACCACCGGGGATTCCGCCGAAATCTCCCTTGGCGAGATGGAGCGGAGGATCATCCTGAGGGCATTGGAAGAATCGTCCTGGAACAAGCACGAGACGGCCCGCCGCCTCCAGGTGAGCCGAAGCACCCTGTACAGCAAGATCCGCCGTTACGGCCTGGAGAAGGAGGCCGGGACCAGCTGATGGAAAGCTGGTCGGGGAGGGGCCGATTTCGTACACACCGGGGATATCGTGAACCCCCCTTGATGCAAGAATATTCTGCCGGCGTGGGTCCGATTTCGTACATCCCCGGCATCCCTCCTTGACGGCTCCATCGCTGTCGTGTTCCGGCTGAATCAGTCGATAGTCCTCCGATAATCCACAGAGAATCAGGCACCGGCCCCGGCGAGGCGCGGGGATTTTCCCCCCTGGCACGCTTCTTGAGTTGTCAAATGTGCAGGCGGGGTTACATCCAGTCCATTCGGATGAATCGGAAGCGGACGCGATCCTGGCAGTGCGTCGAGGAAATCGGCAGGATCGCACCGCGATGGAAGGAGGAACGCCATGGAACTCAATCTGACAGGGACAGAAGTTCATGTGCTCAGGGAGACCCTGGAGACCGTCATCTCCGAGATGGAGAGGAAAATCGCCGGTCTTGCAGACCCTGGAGCCCGCAAGGAACTTGGGAGAAGCAGGGACGCTCTTCGGTCCATCAAGGAGAAACTCCCCGCCGGACTGACCGAGACGGGGTAGCGGCGCCGATCCGCGCCCGGATGCGGCCGCCATCCGTCGTTTCCGGGAGGACGGCAACAGGACGGCAATCGGTAGACGCAGGGGGGTGCCCGTAAACATCGGTTACGCCCGCGAGGAGGCAACCGTGTCATGAAAGAGGCCACGATCCATATCGTCGAGGGAAAGGTGGACGATATCCACTTCGATGGGCAGGAAGGGATGGGCATCGACGCTTTCCTTTTGGTAACCCACCGGAGGGACGTCGAAGAAGGGCACTTCCTGGCGTTCGGAAACAGCGACAGGATCGGGAAGATGCTCTACAACTTTTACCTCAACTGTCTCCGGAACGATTACTCGGAGCTCGGAGAAACCTTGGAGAAGGTGGCCAGTGACATTCTCGACGTGGCCCGGTCCGCCCGCGGCCGGCCGTGGCGGCAACTGACGGACCGGGTGGAGCCTGTCAACTGAGGGTACGTTGCTTCCGGTAAACCGGTGAACAGGAAACGGCTGATGGGGCCAATCAACAAGGAGGTGATGCATATCGGGGAGACGCCGGAAAAGTCTCATTACTGTTTCATTTTCGCGAGGAGGATCAAGGTTTAAAAAGTCTCCTGTGACGAAAGGATGGGAGGTCAAACAATGGCGAAAGAGAAAAGGGACGTCGAAATCAATAAGCGGGCCGATACCATTCCCTTGACGAGTCCCAATGTCAGGCCCTGGCCCGTGACGCCGCCCCCTCCGCCCGAGGAAGTCACGAAGGTCTACGAAAAGCGGAAGGCGGGGGAGTTCGGGAAATGGTGCGAGGACAACTTCAGGTTCGAGAAAGGGTTCGCAAAACCGGAGGCGCTTCAAGGATTACGGGTTCTCGACATCGGCCTCTGGAGGATGGGGCACAAGTTCGCCTCCTCTCTGCTCGGCGAGGCGGGAGCCGAGGTGATCTGCATCGAACCGCCCGGGGGGGACCCGTTGAGGAATCTGTCCCCCTTCGGGAGGGAAGAGTACATGCTCACCGACAAGGAGACCGGGGAGAAGTGCGGACTCGACTTCATCAGTGAAATGGTGAACAAGTACTCCGTAACGCTCAACGTCGAGACCGAGGAAGGCCAGGAGCTTTTCAAGAACCTTGCCGTGCACGCAGACGTCATCGTCGATGGGCATCTCCCCGGCTATATGGACAATCTCGGGATCGGGTACAGGCAGATCTCCCGGATCAACCCGAGACTGGTCTATTGCTGGGTGGGCGTCCGCGGGTCGTGGGGCTCCTACAAGGACAGGGTCTCCAAGCACGGCCAGTGGGAGCTCGATCCCTTTGCCCAGTGCGCGAACTCCTTCGTCCACAACACCGGCTTCCCCCAGGACCAGCTCCCCAGGGGGAAGGGGGGCGACCCCACCCGGTCCGCGCTCTGGATCACCGACTACTGCGCCGGCGAGCAGGCGGCGGTCAACATCCTGGCGGCGCTCTACTGGAGAGCGGAGTCCGGCGGGGAAGGGCAGTTCATCGAGTCCACCGGGGCCGAGTCCTATTTAGACATCCTCGATTTCGACCTCAGCTGGTACGGTTTCAACGCCAGCATCAAGGCGAGAACCGGAGCCTGGGACCCCAACCTCAACCAGTACGAGTGGAACCCGTGCAGGGACGGCTACATGATGATCGGCGGCCAGAGCGACCGGCTCTGGTACCGGATCGGAATGTGCATCGAGCGGGACGAGCCGCAGTTCGGCAGGCTGATCCATGAAGACCCCTTCCTCAAGGAGGTGGGGGCGAGGAACGCCCTGCAAGCCCTGATCAAGACCTACACCCTGACCACCCGGTGGCTGCGGGACATCAACCGGATCGAAGCGGAGGAGAAGCTGCTGCAATATGAAATCGCCGCCGGACCGATCATGTTCACCGACGAGGTCGCCGAGTTCCCGCACTTCAAGTACCGCCCGTGGATCTACACGACCGAGTCCGACTACGGCACGATCCTCTACGGGACATCGCCGAACGCCTTCCAGATGAAGACGCCACACCGGCTCAAGTGGATGGGGAGAGCGCTCGGGAAGGATACCAACATGATCTACAAGAGGTATGCCGGCCTTGGCCCGACGAAGATCGAGGAACTCAAAGAGAAGGGGGTGATCTAGATGGCGAAAGACCCCAGAGAGACAAGGATCGAGGATCTTCCCGGCCCCAAAAGCCAGGGAGAGCTCGAAGAGATGAAGATGCCCTACGAGGAGTATTGCCGGAAGGCCTTCGGCCCCGGCAACGAGTGGGCAAAGCCCGATGCGCTCAAGGGGATCCGGTGGCTTTCCTGCACCGGGTACATCTTCACGCCCCACTCGGTGGCCAACCTGGCCGAGCTCGGGGCCGACGTGATCAAGATCGAGATCCCGAGGATGGGGGACGCCATGCGGCACACCTCCCCGTTCAACGAGGCGTACCTGTATCCCCTCCACGACACGAGGCCGATGACCGGCACCGGTTTAGGCTTCACGAACGCGAACAACAATGAGAGATTCCTGAGCATGGACTACCACATTCCGGAGATGGTGGATATCTTCTACCAGCTCGTCAAGATGAGCGACGGCCTGACGGAGAACTACCGGCCCGGAACCCTCGACCGGTGGAAGATGAGCTACCGGTATCTCCAGGAGATGAACCCGAGGTTCATCTACGTGTGGGGCGGCGGCTTCGGATACGGGCCGAAGGTCTTCGGCGGCTCCTACGACATCCTGGGCCAGGCCCACGCGGGGCTCGCCTCCATCACGGGGATGCACGAGTACATGGGCGGGCACGCCACCAAGCACTCCAACTGGTGCATCGACTGGATGTCCGGCACCATGATCTCCTACGGGATCCTGGCATCCATCCTCTGGAGGAAGAAGACGGGCCTGGGCACCATGATCGAGTTCTCCCAGGTCCAGACCCCGACCCGGATCTCCGGGTATACCTTCCCGCTCTACAACAACTTCGGGGTCGTCCGCCAGCGGTGGGGGAACTGGGACACCCAGTTGTGCGCCCACGGGATCATCCTGTGCGGAAAATCCGATTTCCCCGATGCGCAGAACCCCCAGGACAAGTACGAAGCCCGGTACGTGATGGTCTCGGCCTTCAACGACCTCGACTTCAAGGAACTCTGCGACATCACCGGGCTGAAGGATCTCTACGGGAAATACAAGGCGCACAAGGACCGGGTGGAAGCCAGGCCCCAGGTCGAGATCTACGCGGCCCTGGAGAAGTGGGCCGTCGACAAGACCCGGTCGCAGGTCGTCAAGATCCTCACCGACGCGGGCATCCTGGCCGCCCCCGTGATGAACGACCGGGAGGTCTACGAATGCCAGCACTACCGGGAGAGGGGGACCCTCCGGTGGCTGGACGATCCCCTCTACGGAGACTTCCTGGTCCAGAGCGGCCACAGCTGTGGGATGATGACCAAGACCCCGAGGAGAGTCAACTGGATCTGGAGGCCGGTGGGCGCCGATAACGTCAGTATCTACCGTGACCTGCTCGGCGTCCCGTTGAGCCAGATCGAAGCGTGGTACAACAAGGCCTATATCTAATAAAAAAAGGAGGGATCCCCGTGGCGGATGTCATTTGGTGTAAAAAAGTGGTGGGTGGAAAACCGTGTAACACGGTCAACTACCTGGATCCCTATTGCTTCTGGAACTGGGAGGGAAAGACCAACTGCGCGGAGTGCGGGACGGTCTATTACATCTACATGATCCAGGGGCACATGTACCGGGGACCGGAGGAAAAACCGGGCGAGAAGCCGGATATGAGTCCCCTTTATGCGGATCACCCGCTGGAAGGGTACACGTATTATCTGCCGGGCGTCAAAGGCAGAACGAGGCCCTTTGAGTGCCTGCCCAGGCATATCTATCTGGGCAGGGCGGACATGGTCAAGTTCAGCATCCGGGGGAGGCCCGTTCGTGGATGGCGTCCTCAGCCGCCGAGCGGCGGGCTGGCCGGTCAGTTCCCGTACAAGTGGGATATCAAGAAGTTGTCTCCCGAGGTATGGGCGGAGTATCAGGAGAAAAAGAAAAAGGGCGAAGTCAAAGAGTGGTGAGAGAAAGGAGAGGCTAAATGGTGGTGGATAAGGCGAAACTGACGCCCGAAGAATTTCTGGCCACGGTTCTTGTTCCGGAGTTTGGGCGGGAGACCGGGCATATCTGCTGGGATTGCAAACACTTGAAGCCGGTTCTGAAGGGCTCTAAGTTCCCGCCCGCAGACCTCATCGGCTGGTGCACGATGATCCACTGGCCCTTCTACTGGTGCATCACGGATTTCAACGTCGTCAAGAAGTGCTACGCCATGGAAAAGGGGATCTATACCCCGAAGAAGTTTTAGCCTATGGAAGAAGAAGTTCGCAAAGAACTGGAAACGCTCAAGGGGATGGTGCTCAACTGGAAAAAGGATTATCTCGGTTGGGCGCCCCCCGATGGGGGATGGGAGTATCTGCCTCGAGAGTTCATGGAGGAGATCGACGAGCACATCTCCCCTTATATCAGGCGAATGTGGGAGTGTGAGTACCTCACTCCACCCGAGATCCGGGAATTCATGGAGAGCTGCTACTCGCAGGTGGAGGACCTTCGGAACACGTTGGGGGAAATGGAAGCAAAGGAGCTTTCCGCAAAAGGAGGATAAACATGCCCGAGAAATGCCGTGTGGGGGTCTGCGGGTTCGACCCCATGCTCGTGAAAGGATACGTGAAGACGGGGGAGCGGGGCCTGTGGTGGCACATGTCGGATGAATTGTTCGAAGAATTCGGTGTCAAGCCAGGGACCCCGGTCTCGGGGAAGATCCTCGCGATTTACGATTGTGAAGCGAAAAAGGTCGCCTCTCCGAATGACGCCTTCAACTGGAAGACGTCCAAGGAGACGGGCCTTGTCGTCCTTCTGCCGCCGGAGCTGATCACCAAGTACAAGTTGACGGCGTTCCATTTCCTGGAACTCCTCGTGGAAAAGATCGGCGACAAGGAGGTCTATGCGGGGCAGGAGAAGATGAGTATGAAATGGTGGCCCGAGGCGAAAATGAAGCTCGATTACAAGGTCGGCTATATCGAATGAGGCCCGGGGGAATTCCGGCGGCGGAGCGTCACACGATCGCCGGGATTTTTCCTTCCCCTCCTCATCCCCCTCTTCTGGTCGGGCCGTCCGGGGGAGGGGGTCACTTATGCGGGGGGGTGTGTGTTCCAGCACCGATCATGGAAAGGAGCCGGGTCGATATGACGGAGAACGGGGAACTCTCGCACGAAGGTGAGACGAAGCATCCCGGTTGGCTGCCACTGTCGGGTCTTCTTGACGCGGCGGATCCGTTTTTCGAAAAAGTTCTCTTCCTGCCCGGATACGAACTTTCCTCGAACGTTTACGTCGTGGAGGGGACGTATCTCTCGATCGTGGATCCCGGAAACGATTACACGGCCTTTATCGATCTCTTCGGGCGAGGGTACAAGCCGTCGGACGTCAAAAAAGTCGTCCTCACCCATGGCCACCGCGACCACGCGATGGGAGTGTTCGATCTCCTGAGATCGTATCCGGCCATCCTGGAAAACGGCGGTTTCGAGCTCATCCTCCACGAAGCGAGCCCCGCCGAGCTCAAAGACATGGTCAGGAAATCCGGCTGCCGCGTCACGGAGGTCCGGGGCGGGGAAACCCTGGAGATCGGCGGTTTCGATTGGGAAGTGATCCACACGCCGGGGCATACCATCGACGGGATCTGCCTCTATCATCCCCCGAGCAAAACCGTCTTTACCGGGGATACGGTGTTGCCCCACGCCATGGCCGAGCCGGATGAAAATGCCGGAGGAAGGCTGGATCATTATCTGTTCGGAGTAAGGGCATTGCTCGGAAAGGACATCCAAAATGTATTGCCCGGTCATGGACTCCCCGTGGTTTCGTCGGGCAGAAAGGTCATCGAGGAGACGTACGAAGGCCTGATGTTGAAAATCATCGGGGTCGAGGCGAAGGCGAAAACCCCATGGATCGAGGGAGCCACGGCGCTTGCCCAGAGGGGGTTCCTGCAGGAAGCGGTTTTTTGCTGTGAAAAGGAGCTGGTTTGCAATCCGGAAAACCTTAAGGCACTCCAACTTAAGGCTTTAAGCCTCAATGACCTCGGACGGTTTCAGGAGGCGCTCGAATCCCTGGATCGGTTGGAAGAACTCCGCTTGCAGATAAAAGGTGATCTTTTCGTGCCTCTTGGGAAGGGGTACGCGCTGATGGGGCTTGGCAGGTACCGTGAAAGCGTCAAGTTTTTTGACGAAGCGTTGAGGGAAAATTCCGGAGTGAAAGAGGCGCTGGTTTATAAAGGGATGGCCCTCTATCTCGCCGGCGATTACGACGAGGCGATGGAAATCGATCATTTCAGAACGGAGTTCATGGGAAAATTCAAGGAGGAACTTCGCAAGAAGGACAAGGGCGCCGGGTCCGCGTGACACGCGACGCACCCGTGTCCGTTCGGTTTGCCGCGGAAAGTGACTTGCCAAGGATCATGGAGGTAGAGAGACTCTCCTTCCCGGCACGGAAGCAGTGGGATGTCGGCGATTTTCAGGAAGCCATGAAGGATCTGTTTTTCGTCTTCGTTGACGGGGAAATATCGGGTTTTCTGATCGCCCACTGTTGGGGAAAAGAGGACAGGGGAATCATCATGCGGGTCGCGGTTCATCCCGGCTGTCGGGGGCGAGGGGTCGCGACACGATTGATCGAATCGGCAATCGGTGCCTTTCGGGAAATGGATATCCGGGAAGTCGAGATCGATGTGGAGATCGTGAAAGGGGGGGCCATCCAACTGTATGAGAGGGTCGGGTTTCGAATCATCCGGAGCATTCCCATGGATGAAAATAATACGATGAGCGATGAAAACGGAAGTTACTACATGATGAAGATGGACATCGACCAATCATGAGGGGCCGGATCGTTTCCTAGTGCGGTTTGGGAACGCTGCGCCCGACATGATCCATCTCGGACTACCCGTGGGAGTTCTTCCTTTGGGGGGTCCTGCACGGATGACGTTCGATCAGGGGATGCGGAATGGAAAAACCGTATCGATGTCCGGTTTGCAACGCCCTTTTGGAAGAGGACAAGGATGCGGGATTCAAGATCCCGTCGCAGTGCCCCTATTTGAATACCTTATACCCCGAGATGTGCGCCTTGCACGACAAGCTCTATTTTGGGAAATGGAGAAAGATGGACGCGGAACAGAACGATATCCGAAGGGCATACACCAAACTGAACGGTTTGATCTCCAGGGTGGAGGAAGTTGCCCGGAAGGGACACGTTCCGAAGGCGGAGCAGGATGTCCGCAATGCAGTCGACGCCCTGGCGGCCGCGAACCCGAAGGAAGACCCTTATGTTTCCGTGAAGCATATGGACCGGGCGCTCTCCTTTGTTCACCACGCTATCAATGACCTGCTTCTGGAAAAAAAGGAGAAACCTCATTCGCCTGCGGATTACGAAAGACATTACGACGTTGTTACCCCTTTTTCGGAAGACGCATAGTCGATTCTGTTCGGGAGGTGAGTGACCTGCCCCCGGGATTAATGCCAATGGCGAACGGGTATTTCCGCGGCTCGTTCCCTCCTTTTCTTTCGCCCGAGCGATGCAACGATATCTGCTGAGAGACCGATCACGCGGGGGAGGTCTACCCTTATGCACGGAATCACGGCGCAAGTAAGCCTTTACCCGTTGGGCGAAAATGATCTTTCACCGACGATCGACGCCGCGATCGGGGAAATCGACCGGCACGGACTCGAACGGCAGACCGGGGCGATGAGTACAGTGGTGTGCGGCGACGACGAGAAGGTGTTCTCCGCGCTTCTGGACGCCTTCCGCGGGGCCGCCGCGCGCGGTCAGACGGTCATGGTGGTCACCGTATCCAACGCGTGTCCGTGGCGATGATGGCTTGAAATAATGCGCGCCCACGGTTTGCCGCGAACCGAAGGGGATGGATATGGAAAACCCTTTTCGATGTCCGGTTTGCAACACCCTTATGGAAGAGGACCAGGACGCGGGGTCCAAGATCCCGCAGCATCCTCCCTGGATACGCCGCTCCTAATTCACATCAATACCACGAGCGCGTATCCCTGGTTCTGGTAGCCGATCAGCGAGATGAGGGAGTTTGCGACAAGGACGACGTCGGGAATGATCGTCACATTGTCCACCTTGAAGACGCGGGTCGCGACGGAACACACCTCGAAGCGGACGCCCATCCGTTTGAGTTCCGTGATCAGCGGGGCGATCTCGTCAGAGGCCTGCTCGCGCGTAAGCAGCCGGACGCCTGGTCCCCGGAAAGTGACGACCATTTGCGGCTTCACACGCTGCGCGGCCATTCCTTCCAACGTTTCCTTGATAAGCTCCAGGTTGAAGATCAGTTTTTCCCGATCAGCCACGCGCATGTCGAAGACAGCACGGGCGGTTTTGAGTCCCGACAGTGCCTCCCGATTGTTCGGGGCGTCGGCAGCATGTGCGGGTACGATGATGGCGAGCAAGAGCAGCATCCTACCCACTGCCCGGATCGCGAATCGTTTCATCGGCGCTTCCTCCTCTGTGTTGCTGCGGTCGGATCTCGTGAATTCTGACCGTATTATATCAGCAGAGCCTGACGAACACAGGTGGGCCGCTGCCGGACGATTCTCCGGGATTGCGACGTGAAGCGCTGCTACGATATCGGGCAATAGACCGATTACTCAGGGGAGGTCTGCTACTATGTACGGGATCACGGCGCAAGTAAGCCTATACCCGTTGGGCGAAAACGACCTGTCTCCGGCGATCGACGCCGCGGTCGGGGAACTCGACCGGCACGGCCTCGAACGGCAGACCGGGGCGATGAGCACCGTGGTGTGCGGGGACGACGAGAAGGTGTTCTCCGCGCTTCTCGGCGCCTTCCGGGGGGCCGCCGCGCGCGGCCAGACGGTCATGGTGGTCACCGTATCCAACGCGTGTCCGTGGCCCGGCAAGGGCGGATCCCGGTAGAGACAAGATGGTGATGGCGAAGATCGGGCCATTCGAAGAAAACGCCGGGAAGTACGACGGCTGGTTCGCCGAAAACCGGTTCGCCTATGAATCGGAGCTCCAGGCGGTGGGAATGTTGCTGCCTCGACCCGGAACGGGCGTCGAGATCGGCGTCGGCACCGGCAGGTTTGCCGGGAGACTCGGGATCCGGCTCGGCGTCGAACCGTCGAAATCGATGCGGACGATCGCACGGGACCGCGGAATCGCCGTGGTCGGCGGAACGGCCGAGGCGCTCCCGTTCCGGGACGGGCGGTTCGACTACGCGGTCATGGTCACGGTCCTCTGCTTCTTCGACGATCCGGACGCCGCGCTGCGGGAAGCGTACCGGGTACTGAAGCTTTCGGGATCGCTGGTCGTCGCGTTCATCGACCGGGCCAGCCCCCTCGGGAAGGAATACGACGCGCGAAAAGCCGATAGCGTCTATTTCCGACCGGCGACGTTCTATTCGGCTGGCGAAGTTGCAGGGCTGCTGAAGCGTGCGGGCTTCCGGACGCTCGATTTCCGACAGACGATCTTCGGTGAGCCGGGCGCGATGGCCGGCATGGATCCGGTGCGGGAAGGGTCCGGCGAAGGATGCTTCGCCGTTGTCCGGGCGGACAAGTAGGATGCCTCGATACGCCACCGGCATTTTCTATCACCCGTCCTTTTCGCGGCGCAGCTACCTGACGGTCGGGACGCGGCTGGCCGATTTTCCCATGGCGCTGGACGGGGTTCTGCGGGATGGACGGGTCAAGCTCTACGAGCCGGGGCCCGTTTCACGGGAACTGGTACTGAAGGTCCATACCCCGGGGCTGATCGAAGGGGTGAAGGGGGACCCGCTCTGCTCGACCGCCTGGCATTCGGCGGGCGGCGTGGTGATGGCGGGGGAGAAGATCGCCGAAGGGGAGAACGGCAACGCCTTCGCCTTCATCGGCGCCGGCGGGCACCACTCCGGCCGGGACTTCTTCGGGGGATACTGCTGCTTCAACGACGTCGCGCTCTGCGTCGTCAACCTGCGGGAGAAGCACGGCTTCCGGCGGTTTGCGATCCTCGACACCGATGCGCACCACGGCGACGGCACGCGGGAGCTCTTCCTCGACGACCCCGACATACTCCACGTCTGTGTCTGCGGCACGGAATACGAATCCCCCGACAGGACGAAACTGGACGTGGCGTTTCCCGACTCCCGGGAGTTCGCGGGGGGGCGAACGATCAACGACGCCTACTTCGACCGGGTGGCGCAACGGTTCCCGGACCGTGTCCGCCGGTTCCGTCCCGACCTCCTCTTCTGGTACTTCGGCTTCGACACCCACCAGGGCGACTACGGCGACATCGGCCTCACCGGGCCGTGTTACTGGAACATCGCCCGCCTGATGCGGGATCTCGCGGGAGAGATCTGCGGCGGAAAGCTCGCGGTAGTCCTGGGCGGTGGCTCCCATACGAAGCTGGCGACCTACCTCATCCCGCCGGTCATCAGTGTGCTCGCCGGGGAAGATGTGGTACAAGAGGGGGCGATCGACCGCGGTTCCCTCAACCTGCGTTCTTCAAGATGTTTTCCTCGATGAATTCCGCGATAGTCACCGGCGCATTGAGATCGAGAAGGGGTACGTCTACCTCCAGCGACGCATCGCTTGCGACCGCGACCAGCATCGGGTCGTCGATTTCGCCGCGACAGATCAGAGGGGCATTCTTCTCCTTCCGAGAGAGTTCGATCTTCGGCAGGCCGCTCTTCTGGAATCCCTCGACGAGAACGATGTCCACGTCGCGGAAGTAGAGGTCGATGAGTTCCTCGGCCGGGGGCGACGTGACATGTTTCTTCACAAGCGCGAGCTTTTCCGAGGATGTGATCACCATGGTAACTGCGCCGGCAGCCGTCAGGCGGTGACTGTCCTTCCCCGGGTGGTCGATGTCGAACCTGTGAGCGTCGTGTTTGATCGCACCGACCCGGTATCCGCGGTTTACCAGTTCGGGAAGGATCTTCTCGATCAGTGTGGTCTTCCCGGTCCCTGAACGTCCGAGAAACGCCACGGCTTTAACGGCCATGCTCTTTCCTCCCGAGGATTGCTTCGTGCTCTTTACCGGTAGTTCCGTACATCGTCGCCCAAAGCTACCGTAGCAAGAAGGAACTGTCAAAGAGGAGTCGTTACGGTCACCCGAACATCTCCATGAAGGCGTGAAGGCGGTTGTACGCCTGCGCCTCCGACCAGGAGCGGGGATCGGCGTGGTCCGCCTCCAATAGCAACCCCTTCACCCCTTCCTCCGAGGCCAGTCGTCCCATCAGGTCGATCTGCCCGATCGAGTACGGCTTGCACGAACGGTCGCTGTGGAAGATGGCGCCGGTCGCGCCGTACTCCCGGCAGAGCCGCTTCATGATCGAAAGCTTGTACGGAAGATCCCGGTTCAGGAGCACGTGGACGTAGGCCCGCGCCGCGGAGCCCTCCGGATCCGCCGGGTCGATCATCGAGCCCGCCTCGGCCCACGCGTTCGTGTAGGTGGCGCAGACGATGTTGAATCCGTTCCTGGCGAGCACGGTGGAGAGGTCGCGCAGGTTGAACCAGATGGGCAGGTTGTCCCAGAGGAGCCGCACGCGCTCGTCGGCGACGCCGCCCACCCCCCGTGCGACGCGGTCGTTCAGTTCGTCGCGCAGCATCCGGTAGTAGGCGTTGCACTCCCGCGTACCGCGCATCGCCACGATGGGGGCGAGGTGGAAGAAGGAGTCGAACCCGGTCCAGGGGGACGGGCGGGCGCACCCGGCGCGCAGACATTCGGCCCACAGGCGTGTCCCCTCGCGGGCCAAGCGCATCGTCTCGCCCAGCGCGTCGCGGTCCACTTTGCTGCCGGCGACCCGCTCGGCGGTCTCGGTCAGCTCCCGCAGCTGGTAGGCGACGTAGGCCAGGAGGTGCGGCTGCGCCTCGCCGTACACGAAGGGGGTGTCGATGACCACCAGCGGCACGCGGAAATGGACCGCCAGCGCCCGGTACCAGTACAGGACGGTCTGGCAGATGTTGGTGCAGCAGCACAGGAGATCGGGCCTGGGCAGGCGCCCGACGGGGGTCTTGCCGGTGGCGACGCTTCCGAGGTCGGCCCGGGCGTACCCGCACAGGTCGCGGGAGTATCCCTCGCGCTCCACCGCTTCGGAGAGCTCGGGGACCATCCGCTTCACCGAGCAGATCGCGCCGTGGTTCTCCGGGTAGACCGTGTGGAACCCGAGCGGGCGAAGCATCTCCACCGGGAAGCCGCTGGTGACCCAGGCGACCGGCACCGCCCCGTCGGCGAAGCGGCCGGCGAGGTAGTGGAGGGTCGTCAACTCCTTGAGCTTGCGCGTCGATTCGAGCGGCGGTCCGAACGGCGCCTCCGCGCCTCCGGCACCGCGGCCGCGCCTCCGCCACCGTTCCATCGCCATGAGCGTCGGCCCGATCGCGCGGGATACGATTTCGTACCGGACCCGACGCGCGATCACGGGGCATTCCTCCGGGCGTCCACCATCTCGACGAACGCTTCCAGGCGGGTGACGACCTGGCCGGAGAGAGAGGCCTCGAGCTCGCCCTCCAGGTAGAGGAGCGGCGCGCCGATCCGGGCGAAGCGGCGGCGGATCGCCGGGACGTCGAAGAGTTCCGGCTCGCAGAATTTCTGCACGTGCACGATGAGTCCGGCGGACCCCGATCGCCGGTAGAGGGTTTCCATGTGCTCCATCCGGACGTCCTGATCGCCTCCCCGGGTCGGGCACGGCGGCATCGAGAACGCCTTGGCCGCCAGCGTGTCGAGCGGATCGCCGCCGTCCGCGGGGAAGGAGAGCGGAACGCGTCGTCCGACCGCCGCGTAATCGTCCGCGGCGACGAACGCACCCGACGACGCCAGGGAGTCGAGAAGCGTCATCGGTTCCGGGACGTAGCCGGTGACCATCAGCGGCACGCCGCGTTGCACACGCTCCTCGCCGAGTCCGCGCGCGGCAACTGCAAGTTCCGCGAGGTGGTCCTCGGGCACCAGGAACTCCCCGCGGCGCAGGAGGCGGTACAGATCACGGTCGCCCATGCCGAGTAAGGCCCGTCGGGAGAGGAGATCCCCGCGAAGCCGGTCGATCCGTGCGTGCAGTCCGATCGCCTCCGCAAGCCGGGGGAGTGCCAGCGGCCGACCGGTCAATTCCGCCAGCCGATCGGCCAGGAGGGAAAGTTCGGCGCGGACGAACGCCCGGGCGGCGGGCCCGTCTCCGCCTTTGGGGTGAAGGAACCGCAGGGCCGGTTTCCCCCAACCGCCGAAATCGGGCGCCAGGGTCGCCAGCCCCTGGATCGAGTCGCAGGTGTGCGGGAAGAGGACGGCGTCGGCGGCGTCGGCCCCGCCCGAGGCGAGGAACGCCAACGCGTTGCGGACGACCGCGCAGGTATACGCCTGGATGCGGCCGGCGTCCGGACCGTGCGGCGGGCCCGGCGGGCCCCACAGCTCCACCGTGTGGACGTCCATCGCGGTGAAGAGTTCCCGGGGATAGTGGACCGGGAGGACCACCACGGTTTTGTGGCCGAGTTTCTTCCGGGCGGAGATCGTCGCGTCGCGCATTATCGTATACTCTGGCATGTCCCTCCGCGGGGGGCAATGAAGACGACGAAGATGAGTGTCATTCGGCGTCGATATGGTAGGCTTTTGAAAATTGCGATCGGCAGGAATCCATCGGAGGGAATCGATCATGAAGAACGTCGCACGTCCTACCGTTGTCCTGTTCGTCCTTATTCTGCTTTGCGCGGCGGGGACCGCCCACCCGGCGGGCGTCGACATGAAGGACGGGGAGTGGGAGATCACGTCCGAAACATCCATGTCGATGGGAGGGATGTCGATTCCGTCCATGGCGAACAAGTCGACATACTGCCTCACCCGGGAAGACCTCGTTCCGAAAGGGGAGAAGGAGAAGGATTGCAAGGTGGTGGATCAGAAAGTCGTCGGGAACACGGTCTCGTGGCGCATCGTGTGTAAAGAAGGCGAGGGGGAGGGAGAGATCACGTACCGGGGGACGACCTACAACGGGACCTTCAAACTGAAAATGGTGGAAGGCGGAGAGGCGACCAGGAAGAGGACCTCAAGGAAAAAATCGGCAGAGGACGAAGAGACGATGACGATGAACATGAAGCTTGCCGGTAAATATCTCGGCCCCTGCCCCAAGGGGCAGAAATCGGGCGCGACCGGCGAGACGGCGAAACAGATGGCCGCAGGCCAACAGGCGGCGGTCCAGGGTCAGAAACAGCTGGCGCAGATCCAGGCGGAGCAGGCGGCCATCGCGAAAAAGACCGAGGCGTTCTTCAAGCGGAGTGTCGTTCCGGCGGACGAACCCGGTGCGTGCGCCCAGAAGGGATGCACGAGATCGCCGGAGTGCGCGAAGAGGATCGGCGAACTCAACCTGAAGCCGGGCGATTACGAGATCACCGTCGAGCAGGCGTCCCGCGTCGGGACCGCTTACACTCCGGTCAAAGTGGAACGGAAAACCGTATTCCTGGACGAGGAGAACCCGGTACCGGACGCTTTCTCGTGCGGGAAGGCGGCAAGCGTGAAATGGGGCAAGGAGAAGATCACCTGGATCGACACGTCCGGGGGCGGGGCGTCGAAAGGGGGGATCCTCCGCATGCTCTCGGAGGTTATCCCTTCCGCCCATGCCGCGGGCGGGGGAACGAAGGGGGGGGTCTCCTACCGCGGGAACTCTTTCGAAGGTGCTGTGACGAACACAATGGACCTCGGGGGGGCTCAGCAATCCTTGTCTGTCACGAATATCAGCGCCCGCAGGGTGGGGGACGGGAAGCTCCCGATGGGCAGAGGGTATTCGGCGAAGAAACAAGGGGAGGAACCCGCCATCGGCGGGAAAGAGATATTGAAGGACCCGGTAAAGGGAATCCGGAATCTCCTCGGCTTCTGACGACCGCGTGACGTACCCGGTCCGGACGGCGCTGCTTCTGGTCTTCTGCCTCGGGATCGTCGCGACGGCTGCGAGGGGGGAGGCGGCGGGGCCCGGCGATCCGTTCGGGAATATCGCCTCCGCGTATCTCGTGAAGGTGGACGGACGGGAGTTGTGGGCCCGGAATCCGGGGAGACGCCTTCCGCCCGCCAGCCTCACGAAGATGATGACGGCCCTCCTCGCCCTCGAGCGGGCCGACCTTCGAAGCGTGGTGACGGTTTCCGGAGGGGCGGGCCGGGAGACCGGTACGCGTCTTGGCCTTGCGCCCGGCGACCGGGTGACCGTGCTCGAACTCCTCGCCGCCACCCTCCTCGGATCCGCGAACGACGCCTGCCACGCCCTCGCGGACCATATCGGCGGGAGCGAGACGAAGTTCGTGGTCCTGATGAACGCCCGGGCGCGGGAGATGGGCCTTTCCGGCACCCGCTTCGCGAACGCCTGCGGGCACGACGCCCCAACAATGCACTCCACGGCACGGGACCTCGCGCGTCTCGCGGAAACGGCGATGGGGAACCCCGTATTCGCGAAGATGGCGGGCCTCGAGGATGGCTGGATCTCCACGGCCGACGGCGGGAAGAAATTCCCCCTCGAGAACAAGAACCTGTTGATCGGCCGCTACCGGGGGGCGATCGGGGTGAAGACCGGCTTCACGGGGGCGGCCGGAAAATGCCTCGTGGCCCTCGCGGAGCGGGGGGGAAAACGGGTTCTTCTCGTGCTGCTGAACGCGCCCGACCGGTGGTGGAAGGCGGAGGAGATCCTCGACGCCGCGTTCTCCGACGGACCCGGAGCCTCCTCCGCCCGTCCGTGAAACGCCTTTCCCCGGTCCTTCTCCTCGCAGGGATCGTCGCCGTCGTCTACCTCAACTCGTTCCGGGGCGCCTTCCAATACGACGACTACAACGTCATCGTCGACAACGCCGGCGTGCACACCTGGGGCGCGTTCCTCGCCGGCCTCCCCCGCGGGATCCGGCCGCTCCTGAAATTCACCTACACGCTGAACTGGACCTCGGGGCTGGGGCTGTTCGGCTTCCACCTCGTCAACGTGGTGCTCCACGCGGCGAACGCCGTCATGCTCTTCCTCCTTGCGTCGAGGATCGGCGGCCCGTCCGTCTCCCGGTTCGCCGCCCTGCTCCCCGCGCTTCTCTTCGCCGTCCACCCCGTGCAGACGGAGGCGGTGACGTACATCAGCGGACGGTCCGTCTCGCTGATGGCGTTCTTCTACCTCGGAAGCCTCCTCGCCTACCTGCGGGGCCGGGAGCGGGGGAGCCGGCTTCTCCTGTACCTGGCGTCGCCGGTCCTCTTCCTTCTTGCGGTCGCCTCCAAGGAGGTGGCCCTCCCCCTTCCGTTCGCGCTGGTCCTTTGCGAAGACGTCCGGCGCGAGAGGAACGGATGGAAGGAGGCGCTTCGCTCCCAGGCGGTCCACTGGGGGCTCCTCGCGGCTCTCGCCGTTTTTCTCTTCGCCCACGCCGGATACGCGCGGCTGATCGAGGCGTGCTTCGACATCCGGGGCGCGGCGGCCAACCTGCTCACGCAGGTCCACGGGATCGGATACCTTCTGTCGCGTCTCGCGATGCCCTGGGCAATGAACATCGATCCGGACCTGCCCGTCTTCTCCCCGGGATCGGCCGTCCCGCTCCCGGAGGCCCTCCTTCTCGCGGCGCTCCTGGCCGCGGGGATCGTCGGGATGAAATACCGGTCCATGGCGGGGTTCGGCATCCTCTGGTTCTTCCTGCATCTCCTTCCGACGAACTCCTTCATCCCCCGTCTCGACGTGGCGAACGACCGACAGTTGTACCTCGCCTCCTGGGGGCTCTTCCTGGCCGTGGCGGCGGGGGCGGATCTCCTGCGCGGGAAGTGGGGGGCGCGGCGGGTCACGGCGGTCGCCATCGTCCTGGTCCTCGCACTCGGTGTGCTCACCGCGTCCCGGAACATGGTGTACCGCAGCGAGGTCGACCTTTGGGAGGACACGGCGCGGAAATCTCCGGTGAAGGCAAGGGCGTGGAACAACCTCGGGTACGCATACCAGCAGGCGGGCCGCTTCCGCGATGCCGAGGCGGCGTATCTGCGGGCGCTCCGGATCGATCCCGGGTACGCGCTCGCCCGGGGGAACCTCAGGGGGCTGAAGGCGAGACCGGATTCCGCTCGATAACGAACCCCTCCAACAGCGGGCGGAACGCGCTTCCGCGGATCCTGCCTCGTCAGGCCCGGTGGTTGTCGATCCGCGGGAATGTTTTCCCGAAGATGTAGGACCGGGCCTGGATGAGGAAGTCGTGCGGGAAGCCGAGGTCGATCCTGCTGGCCGCGTCCAGCTTTGCAAGCTGATCCGGCCCGAGGGTGATGTCCAGGGACCCGAGGTTGTCATGCAGCTGCGCGACGGTCTTCGCCCCGAGGATCGGGACGATCACCCCGAACGGCTGCCGGCGGACCCAGGCGAGCGCCACCTGGGATGCCGTGCGCCCGGTTTCTTTCGCGACCTGGAGGACCGTCTCCGCGATCCGTACGCTCCGTTCCGTAACGACCGCTTTGGCCCAAACCTCATCCTTCGAGTACCGCGCTCCGGCCGGCCGGTCTTTCGCGGTTTTGTACTTCCCCGACAGCACCCCTCCCGCCAGGACCCCCCAGGGGGTCACGGCGATGTCCAGCGCCCTGGCCATCGGCATCAGGTCGCGCTCCGGCGTCCGGTCCGCCAGGCTGTACTGGATCTGGAGAGCGGCGAAAGGGCTCCACCCTTTCAGCTCGGCGAGCGTGTTCGCCCGCGATACGACCCAGGCGGGAGCGTCGGAGATCCCGACGTAGAGGACCTTTCCGGCCCGCACCACGTCGTCCAGTGCCCGCATCGTCTCCTCGAGGGGGGTCATCCCGTCCCAGGCGTGGACCCAGTAGAGGTCGATGCGGTCGGTGCCGAGGCGCTTCAGGCTGGCGTCGAGCGACTGCACCAGGTTCTTCCGGTGGTTCCCGCCGCCGTTCGGGTCGTCCGGGGCCATGTTCAGGGTGTATTTCGTGGCGAGGACGAACCGTTCCCTCCGGCCTTTCAGGAACTCGCCCACGAACGTTTCGCTCGTGCCGCCCGTGTACAGGTTCGCGGTGTCGACGAAGTTCCCTCCGGCCTCCGCGAACGCATCGAAAATGGCGCGGCTCTCCTCCTTCGACGCTCCCCAGCCCCACTCCTCGCCGAACGTCATCGTCCCGAGGCACAGTTCGGAGACCCGAAGGCCCGTCCTCCCCAGAAGCTTGTACCGCATCGAGCGCCTCCTTTCGAATTCCGCGGAATAGCATTATCAACTATAGATGAGCGCTGCGCGCAATTCGTCGCTTCCAACGGAAGGGCTCGGGATATCGGGGAGCCTGCCACGCCGGCGGGAGTATAATTGAAGAAGGAGCAGGTATCGGTCGGCAACAGCGGAGGTCCGGTTTTGTTCATTTTCAGGCCCTTCGCCGGAATCGATGTGAAGTTTCACCCCCTTCCTGCCGAAACATCCTTTGATAGCTGCATGCCGGAGGGGCCGCATTGGCGCACCAGGGAGATCTTCCGCCGCAATCGCAATGTCCCGCGCCGCCGGGTGCGGACGGGAACGCTTCCGTGCAGGTCGATCGCGACGACCCCTATCAGCAAGGACTTCTCCTCTCTCTCCTCGACAACATCCCGGGGATGGTGTACCGGGGGATGCCCGACTGGTCGCTTTCCTTCGTCGGGTCCGAGGTGGAGAAGCTCACGGGGTACGTCTCTGCGGAGATCCTCGGCGAGCCGAATGCATGGAGAGATCTGATCCACCCCGACGATTTCCCGTCGGTGCAGGAGACGATTCGGTTCTGCGTACGCCGACGGGAGCCGATCCTCCGCATGGAGTACCGGATCGTCCGCAAGGACGGGGAGAGCCGCTGGATCAACGACCGGAGACAGATGATCTACGACGAGGGGGGCAGGCTCCTCTGCATCGACGGGCTTTGCCTCGACATCTCGGACCAGAAGAAGGCGGAGCTGGATCTTCGCGCGGCGTTCGAAGGGGCTGAAGTGGAGCGGGCGCGGACCGAGGCGATCATCGCCGGGATGGGGGACGGGGTCAGCGTCCATTCCCCCGACTACGCGATCCTGTACGAGAACAAGGTTCTGCGGGCAATGATCGGGGCGCGGGAAGGGACCACCTGCCATCGGTTCCACGGCTGTCTCTCACGAAACCACGACGAGTGTCCGGTCGTGAAGACGTTCGCCGACGGAAGGATCCACACGGTAGAGACGGAGGCCGTCACCGATCGGGGCTCCGTTCCGATCGAGGTCACGACGTCGCCCATCCGGGGCGCCCGCGGCGAGGTGGTCTCGGTCGTCAGCATCGTGCGGGACATCACGGAGCGAAAGCGCGACGAGGAAGAGCGACGCCGGCTTGCCGCCGCGGTGGAGTATGCGGCGGACGCCATCATGGTCACCGACGCGGAGTGGATCATCCAGTATGTAAATCCCGCCTTCGAGAAGATCACGGGGTACGAGAAGGAGGAAGTCCTCGGGAGAAATCCGTATCTCCTCGCCGTGGACGGGGACAGCATACGGGTCTTCCTTGGGATCGAGGACAAGATTCGATCCGGAAGTCCGTGGAAGGGGCGCCTGAAGAACAAGCGGAAGGACGGGGTTCTCATCGACCAGGACACCGTCGTCTACCCGATCCGGGACGCCGGCGGGAAGATCCTCAACCACGTGGTGGCCTCGCGCGACATCACCCGGGAAGTCCAGCTCGAAAAACAGGCGCGGACGGCGCAGCACATGGAGGCGGTCGGCACCCTCGCCGGCGGGATCGCCCACGATTTCAACAACGCGCTGACGGGGATCATCGGGTTCGCGGACCTGCTCCGGATGCGCCTCGGGAAGGAGCCGAAGCTTCAGGGGGACGTGGACGAGATCCTGAAGTGCGCGGAACGGGCTTCCACGCTCACGAGGCAGCTGCTCGCCTTCGCTCGCCGCCAGGTGATCGAGCCGGTGGTCCTCGATCTCAACACAGTGGTACGTGACATCTCCCGGTTGATGAAAAAGGTGTCCGGCGAGCAGGTCGAGGTGCGCACGCGTCTGACCGAGGGGATTCGCCCCATTTTCGCGGACCGGGGCCAGCTCGAGCAGGTCCTGCTGAACCTGTGCCTGAACTCCCGGGACGCGATGCCCGGCGGCGGGGAGTTCCTCGTCTCGACGGACGCGGTCGCCTGGGAAGGAGAGAGGGTCGAGGATCATGCCGTCATGCCCGCGGGGCGATATGTTCTCCTGGCGGTCGCCGACAGCGGAACCGGGATGGACGACGCGACGCGCAAGCGCGCGTTCGAGCCGTACTTCACGACGAAGGCTCCCGGCAAGGGGACGGGGCTGGGTCTTTCGATGGTCTACGGGATCGTGAAGCAGAACGGGGGATTCGTCTTCCTCGACACCCGCCCGGGAAAGGGGACGACGTTCCGGATCTACTTCCCTGCGTCGGAGGCGGTCTCCGCAGAGAAGGAGGAGAAGAGGGAGGCGCCCGTCGAAGGCGGGACGGAGATGATCCTTCTGGCGGAGGACGAGGAGGCGATCCGCAACCTTGCCGAGCGCTCCTTGCGGGGCTACGGGTACGATATCCTGGCGGCCCGGGATGGCGCGGAGGCGGTCGCCCTCTTCGAAGCGCACCCGGAGATCTCGATCGCGGTGCTCGACGTCGTCATGCCCCGGATGGGGGGGAAGGAGGCCCTCCACGCCATGCGCCTCCTCCGGCCGGACCTCAAGGCCCTGTTCACCAGCGGGTACTCCACCGACCAGATCCACGAGTCGTTCGTCCTCCTGTCCGGGATCGAGTTCCTCCCGAAGCCGTACGGTCCGGCCTCCCTCGCCCGCCGCGTGCGGGAGGTACTGGACAAGGTATAATGCACGGCATGCAGGAGGATCGATGACATCCAGGCGCGCCGACGGGCGCAAGTCTCTCGACATCCGGACGATCGACGTCTCCCTCGGGGTGCAGAAGCATGCCGAAGGGTCCGTCCTGTTCGCGATGGGCGACACCCGCGTGGTGTGCGCGGCGACGGTCGAGGAGCGGGTCCCCCCGTTTCTACGCGGCGCGGGGAGAGGATGGGTCACCGCGGAGTACTCGATGCTTCCCCGTGCGACGAACACCCGTGTCGCGCGTGAGGGACGGACGGGGAAAGTCGGGGGGCGCACGCACGAGATCCAGCGGCTGGTGGGGAGGTCCCTCCGGGCGGTGGTCGATTTCGAAGCGCTCGGCGAGCGCACAGTGACGGTCGACTGCGACGTTTTGCAGGCGGACGGGGGGACGCGGACCGCCTCCATCAACGGTGCGTGGATCGCGCTGTGGCAGGCGTGCCGGAGGTTGGTCGCGAAGGGGGCGGTTCCCCGCAACCCCGTGCGCGACCACGTGGTTGGGGTCAGCGTGGGGATCGTCGGGGGTCGGATCCTTGCGGACCTCGACTACTCCGAGGACTCCGCGGCGGAAGTCGACATGAACGTGGTGATGACGGGGAACGGCCGGCTGATCGAGGTCCAGGGGACGGCGGAACGGGAGCCGTTCACCCGGGAGCAGCTCGACGCGATGCTCTCGGCCGCCGCCGCCGCGGGGAAGAAGATCCTGAAAGCGCAACGGCGCTTCGCGAAAGAGGGTGGACGATGAAACTTCTGATCGCATCCAGGAACCGCGGGAAAGTCCTGGAGATCCGGGCCCTCCTCGGGCTCGCGCTGCAGAAGGTCGTCGATGTCGTCACGCTGGCGGAGATGCCAGATACAGAGCAACCGCGGGAGGTCGGGAAGACGTTCGCGGAAAATGCGCGGCTGAAGGCGCTGCATTATTCGAAGGCGTACCGGATCCTGTGCATCGCCGACGACTCGGGGCTCGCGGTGGACGCGCTGGGGGGTCTCCCCGGGGTGCGCTCCGCCCGGTTCGCCGGGGAAGGGGTTTCCGAGGCCGCGAACAACGCGCATCTGCTCCACGAGCTTGCCCCGTTCGCGCGTCCGTGGAAGGCGGCGTTCGTCTGCGTTGCGGCGGCGGCGCTCCCGCAGCGGGTGGTCGCGGAGGCGACGGGGAAAGTGGAAGGGGAGATCCTCCCCGAGGGGCGGGGCCGTGACGGCTTCGGGTACGACCCGCTCTTCTTCGTCCCCTCCCTCGGGAAGACGATGGCGGAATTTTCGACGGCGCAGAAGAACCAGATCAGCCACCGGGGCTACGCCCTTCGTGCGCTGATCGCGGAGATGAAAAACGCCGGGCTGCTGCTTTCGTAGCGGCCGGGTTATGCTTCAATCCCTTGGGGTTTCCGTCGGGACGTAGCGCAGCCTGGTAGCGCATCTGCTTTGGGAGCAGAGGGTCGCTGGTTCGAATCCAGTCGTCCCGACCATCTTTTCCACTACTTACGAGGAGTGCTGGTTTTGCAATTTCCGATTTTGCGACCGTTTTGCGACCAACTTCTCCG
>Ga0163199_1000275_pt1 | contig 32425 bp, 34 predicted proteins | sample PL_2010_150m_FD_113537 | JGI IMG/M metagenome (GOLD analysis project Ga0163199, IMG submission 113537) | Freshwater microbial communities from Powell Lake, British Columbia, Canada to study Microbial Dark Matter (Phase II) - PL_2010_150m | ecosystem: Environmental > Aquatic > Freshwater > Lake ...
CATGTTTCGCACCAGCAGATGGATTCCGCGCTTGAAAACGCTTCCCACGGCGTTTTGTGCCACATTGAACCAACCGTAGGCCGCTCGCTTATTCCGGCGATTTCACAGTTTGGAAAGGAATTAAGCACGATTCAAGGAGAAGTGATAGACTCCGCGCGCTTTTATCAAGACATAAACCGCCAGCTTGTCGAATCGCTTGTCTCCCAAAAGCATGATGTAAGCATGAACGATGGGAAGCGGCGTGCCATTACTCTTTTTGCCGAACATCTGACAAGCATTTTTGGTCCTTTTTCGCGTGCTCCCGGAGCTTTGGGCGACGCTATAGCCCATCACCGAGATTTGCAAATAATTACTTCCACCGCCAGAATGAACAAAGAGCATGAAAAATACGAATTAACTAAAACGGAAAACGATACGCTGCTGGAAATATGGCGGTCAATACAATTGCATAGGGCAGTGGAAGAACTTGAGGCGGCGCCAGCGGGAAAAAAAGGGAAGGTTATAGCCGATATTGCAGAAAAATTAGCGAGGGTAGAAGCCTCAGGAGACAGGCCTTTCCACATTCAGGCTAGACATATGGCCGGAGTCGTGTTGGACGCGAAAGAGTATTTGTTTAAGTCAAGCTTGCCGGAGCCAGTCCATCGAAAGCTTGTAGCTGTGATTAATGCTTTTGAGGACGATTTGGTTGAAGGAACTCTGGCAAAGCAAGTAAGAGCTAAAAGAGCTGAAGAAAACTAATTGCTTTTTTTGCTTTGAATCCGGCCGTCCTTAAAATTAGTTTGTCGTGTTTAGCGCGGGGTAGAGCCTTTGAAGTTCTGCCAGGCCGGCTTCGCCGCGGTCGCTGATTGAAGTGAGAGAGTCGGAAAGCTTCTTGCTCTCAAACATGTATTGGCCCGTAGTAATGACACATTGGAGGGGAACGGTAACCGTTCCACCGCTCGTAAGCAGGTTTGCGCCCAAGTAAAAACTGCACGCATAGTCGTCCCATTGCTTGTATGCTGCTTTAGTCTTGTTGAGTTGCGTAGTGTTGAAGGGCTGGCCGTCAAGCACGTTTTTGAGCCGCACCATGCGCTCGAATTCTTGCGCCTTGTAGTCCAAAAGCGCCGTTGCAGCGTCGCCGACAGATTTTTGTGCAGTCAGCTTTGCAAGCCGTTCTGCCAGCAAGTCGTTTTGCGTCCTGTTCTTTTCAGTGTCTAAAGCAAAAATTTGTGCGTTGGCGCCGGCAAGCTGTGCTTCGGCTGCAAGCGTTTGTTGTTCGGCTTGTGCATTGGACGTGTGTGCGGAGGATAGCATGAATGCAAGCACGACAATTGCAACTATGGCGATTACCAATGCCGGTTTGATTAGCATTTCAATAGATAATTGCGGCTTTGGCATGAAATCGTTACGCCCCCGCGGTTTAAAACCCTTTTTGGGGTAAGTGCGGGCTATTTTATTTGCCCGCTCCTTATTTTTCATGTGATTATGATGAACGCCGCGATTGTTTTTCCACAAGGCGAGCCCACGGTGTTGTCGGCAGCAACCTCCATTGCTCAAGGGGTAAGCGAAGCGGGAGGAGTCGCAGAATTGTTGCCCGCTTCCAGCAAGCCGGACCTTTCCCAATTTCAACTAGTCTTTGTAGGAATAACCGCGTTGGGCTTTTCTAAAAACTCGGTTGCCTTGAGTTTGCTTGCAAGCGTGCCTCCATTCACCCGGGTGAGAGTGTTTTGCGTTCATTCCGGCGCAGGCAAAGAAGCACTAGAGCAGGCCAAGCTGCAAATCGAGTCGAACAAGCTAGTCTTTGACGATGGGCTTCTTTTGGAAATTAAGGGGGTTTTCAAGAGCCTTGGCAAAGGCAGCTTGCAGGAAGGAGACTTGGCGCGCGCAAAGGCGTTGGGAGAGCGCGGGGCCGCCCAGTTTCTCGGCAGGCGCAACCGGCCTCACAGCGAGAAAAACAGGATTTCTGGCTACAAAAAGTAGTTTGCAGCCATAGATGCTAAAAATGGAAAAAGAAGGTTGCCGCGAAACCGCGGCGTTTGTAGTTCGTATTTAGGTTTGTTGTTCTTGTTCTTCTGCTGCAGGTGGCGCTTGGCCAACTGGAATTTCGATGAAGCGCACCGAGTCTTCGCCAACCGTGTAAATTACGCGTATTACGCCGTTGACCAGGTTGCTGTCGTTAAGCTTGTCGATGAACGCCAAAGTGGTGTCTTCCTTGACGCCCACCGCGCCTTCAAAAACTGCGTCTACCGGCGTAAAACCGCTGGCTTTAAGCGCGTCAAGAGTCTTTTGTATCTCTTCTTTAATCTTCACATTATCGCCTCCAATGCTTGCATAGGGCTGCGCAAGTATTACCGCCTATTGCCTTAAAAACGCTTGTCGGGCCTTCCGGGGCTAATCGAAACAATTTTAATATCTGCGCCTGCCATAATATCGTTGTTTGTACCTATTCGCTCTTAATTGCGATAATATTGGAGGGATTTGCATGGTCAAGTATGTCATTGCAAAACAGTTGGCTGGAAAGAGAATAATCACTACTGACGGCGAAGAGCTCGGAAGAGTAGTAGACCTTTACATTAACGAGGCTACTGGCAAGATTGAGCGCGTGCTCGTTGAGCCCAACCCTGACTCGTCACTCGCAACCCGCGCAGACAAGGAAGCCGGGGGATTCGTCAGCCTGCCTTACTCGGCAGTACTAGACGTGAAAGACGTCATGATTGCAGACCGGCGCGAACTATCTTCGGCCTAAGTACATTTGGCGGCAGAAAAGTCGCCCCTTCTTTTTCTTATTTTTTCTTTTTGTTCTCTTCTAGGGTCAGTTATTGCTTCTTGCATTCTCTAAAAAGTAGTTTCTACTCTTGCGCTTCAATTTCTACTTGCGGTTTCTTGAGCGAGATTTTCAGTCCGTGCTTTTTGGACAGGTGTTCGGAGGTTTCGTTCTCGTCTTGCTTTTTGTCAAAAGCGTCCTTTGCTTGCTTGAGAATTTCTTCGGCTTTCTGCCAGTTGGCGTAAATCCATTCCGCTGCTTGCCGCGAGTTGATTTCCTCGGCCGCGATTGTTTGAAGTGCTGTTTTTTGTTGGGTTAGCGCGCCTTGAAGCTTTTCACGATGCTGGTTGGTCTTAGTTTCCGGCTTGTTTTGCGCAGCAACAGCCTGTTGCAATCCGGCGCAATAGTAAGCGTCGAGCGCCTCGCCAAAAGTCGCGAATTGTTTTTGTTCGAAATCTTGGCTGGAGAGTTTTTCGAGAGGGAAAGGCGAAAAGAAGCCCGTCTGTATTTTTCCTCCTTTTTCGTCCGTCTCTCCATTCTCGCGTTTTTCATCTTTCCCAAAGTAGACAATCGGCAGGATTTGCAGCGCAAGCATTTCTTTCGCCTTGACTAAAACCTTGTTGGCTTTCTCTTCGCTTGCAGGCGCGTCCTTGTCTAGGCTCGCGCGCGCAATTGCCTCTTCCAAGTAGAACGGCGCAAAATTGAGCTTCTTGGAGACGGTTGAAAAAAGCTTGCCCGCGGTTTTTGAATCTTTTTCCAGCTCGATTGTTTGCGTTTCCAGCACGCTTGGCTTGTCTGAAGGCGGCGTGTTGTAAACTTCGCCTTTCCGCAAGCGCCTGGCGGAAAAGTCTTCCCCGCGCAACGGCCGCACTATGCTTCTCTTGTCGTCGAGCAACAGTGCGTTTCCTTTTCCCAGCTGTTCAAATACTAGCGAAAATCCGTTGCCGAAAGAGAATTCCAGCACGCGGTCGAAATTAAGCTGGCTTACTTTTTCCAGCTTGGCGTTGGAAAGCTTCTGGCGTAACAGCCTTACAAAACTTGATGGCTCTATTGGCGAGGCCGGCAGCGCGCTGGTAAGGTGAACGCGTTCGCCCAAGACTACTGCCACGTTATACAGCATGCCTTCCTTGCGGAACTTTAGGCGAAAGCCCCCCGGATAGTCGTAAGGCGTGTCAAGCCGGCTGCCGCAAAGCTCCTGCAACTCGCCGCACTCGAAGTAGTAATCGACATTAGACATTGCCTGTTTTGCCATATACTTAGAAGTGGCGTTGCAGGCTTAAAAGAAGGCGGTGGCCCTTGCGGGCAGATGCTTGCCGGTGCGCTTATGCAACAGCAGGTTCGTGAATTACGCTTAGTGGAATCGCGCCTTTTTCGTACTCTGCAAAAGCCATGCGAATTGGGCTTATCGTGTCGTCAACGTTCTTCACAAGGGGCGGCGCGCCCATTGACAATTGCAAGGCTCGCGCTCCAATCACGCGCGCACGCTCGAAATGAGTCAGTTCAGATTCGGGTTCTTTCTTGCGCATATCAAATACACCTTGTAGGAATCAAAACTAGCTTCTACACTATTATTGTGAAAAACAAGCCTTTTTAGGCTTTTGATGGCGCGCAGTTCAAAGCTTGTTTCACAATTTGCCTTAGAGTTGGGCTTTTAGTCTTGCAATAGCCGCCCTTCCTTCAGGGGTATTTTCCGCATATCTTTTGGAGGCTGCCTCGTGCAAGGCTATTCTTTCTTTTTCTGTTGTTCCAACCGCTTGTGCGGCGGCAAACAACATTCCTTTGAATATTTGATGGTGTCGTCCTTTCTGGTGGAGAAAGTCGGCTGCAGTCTTAGGGCCGCCGCTTCGCAAGGCGGTTAAAGTCATGGCGTTGGCCAAAATCGTGTCGTTTGCAATTGCTTTTGCAAGTTTTGGCGCGTCTTGTGGTTTCTCTCCAAGCATCATTCCGCGTTCTGCTCGTTCCAACAATAGCTGTTTCATTCTAGTCTGGGCGGCCGGGTCGGCAAGCATTTTTCTCGTGTTTGCAGAAACTTTTGCAAACCGGTCGTTAAGCGATTCTCCGGCAACTGGCTTGTTTTCCTTTTCGTGAAAATTAAATTTAGCTGCCCAAGGCATTCCTGGGAGTCTTGTGCGAGTGATTGCTTCGGTTGTTTTTGCTTTAGCGTAACTGGTTATTCCTCTTGCGCTGAATCTTACCATCAACATCACCGCACAAACTAAAAAAAAACGAATATATTGCTTGCGGTTGGGGTCGTGGCTCTTTTTTGTTACAATTGTAACATTTTCTTGCCAGCGCGTCAAGGCTGCCGGCTTGTTTAGAGAGTTTGCGGCGCTCTTAGTTTTTCGCTTGCGCGTTGTGGGTGGCGCGGATGGACTTCATCTTGTTCAGTAAGTCGAGGTCTTCTTGTGAAAGCGCGTTGCGGTATTTGGTTTCGAGGAGTTGCGAGTCTTCGCGGGGCACTTCGGCGTAGAGTATTTTTTCTTCGCACACTTGCCTTCCGAAAACCGCCCCGTCAATGCTTACTGCCAGTTTCTTGCCTTTAGAGGCTTGCGCAACGGCTTGATTGTCTTCCTGCATTCCTTTGACTTCGCCCACCTTGTTGCCGTCCCCGTCAAGCAGGATTGCGCCAGCCTTGAGGGTGCCTGCAAGAACTTCCACTCCGACTATGCACGGCTTTGAAACTCTAAAGCAGCAGCCGGAAAGAACTGTTATTTTTGCGGGAAGCTTGAGCGAGCTGAATGCCTCGCGTTTTTCTGCCGCTTTTTCTTCCTGCACCCAGCGAGTGTAGCCTTCAGTCAGGTTGTAGATTACTTTTTCCTCGATTATCTTGACGCCGGCTTCTTGCGCTTGCCTTGAGACATCGTCGTCCGGAGAAACGTTGAAGCAGAGTATTGTACCCAAAAACCGGCTTTTTTGGCGTACGCTGTCAGCTTCCATCACGTCTTTTCTTGCCGGCTTGCCGACTCTCGCGCTGCGCACTGCAATTCCGGAAGTTGAAAGCAGTTTGGTGATTGCTTCGAGGCTTCCAAGAGCGTCTGCGAACAGGAGAACTCCGTCTTTCGAGCTTTCGAAGATTACTTCCTTGAGTTCGGCGTCTATTGCGGTTATTGCCGCTTGGGTGGCTTGTTCAGTGCGGCAAACGAACAGCTGTCCTCCTGGAAGCGCGCTGCCGGCTCCTTCGCACGACACTTTGACTCCCGAAGCGGCAGTGACTTGCTCGACTGGCGTGAATTTTTCGCGCGGGTCGCGCATTTCGTCTAGCGGTTTGGGCTTGAACATTGCCTTGACCTTGCTTTTAAGCCACCCGTCGGCAGAAGCGAAGACAATGTCGTCGCCTTGCTTTAGGCTTCCCTCGTAAAGAATTGCGTCGAAAGTCATTCCAAGGCCTTGTTCTTCGCGTACTTCCAAAATGCTTGCCTTGCCTTCGCCTTTTACGTCGAGGCGGAGTGTAGTTTCAAGGTATTTTTGGGCAAGTCCTGAAATGTATGCGAGGAGTTCTTGGAGGCCTTCCCGGCTTTTTGCGCTAACCGGAATAATCAGCAGTTGTTTTGTGAAGTCGGTCACGCGGTCGAAGCGCTCGGCGGAAAACCCTTGCGAATAAAGTTCGCCAATTATCGCGTAGATTCGTTCGTCGAGCCGTTCAATTACTTCATTTCGTTGGATTGTAAGAGATTCAGTAATGCTTTTGCCGGGCTGGGAAATCCATCCGGTAAGCATGTCAATCTTGTTTAGTGCAATAATAAACGGCGTTTTATGGTCGCGCATTATCTGTATTGCCTCTATGGTTTGCGCTTCTATTCCTTTCGACACGTCGACGACAAGGATTGCTATGTCGGCAATGCTTCCGCCGCGACGGCGCAAGTTTGCGAATACCGCGTGGCCTGGCGTGTCTATGAAAAGCAGGCCTGGAATGCTCAAGGCAATCTTGTTTTTGCGCAGGAATTCGCCGCAGACCTGGTCGATGACTTCCATCGGTATTTCGCTTGCGCCCACGTGCTGTGTGATTCCGCCAGCCTCGCGCGAGGCGACTTTAGTGTTGCGAATAGAGTCAAGAATGCTCGTCTTGCCGCTGTCTACGTTTCCTAGTGTCGCTACTATTGGTTGCCTAAGCATTTCAACCGCCACCGATTAAGAAATTGGATAAGGTATATTGTGGTGGGAGGAACCTAAAAAGCGTTCGTCCTTATTGCGGAAAGCCGCCTGTTGCGCTCGGCAGCGGCTGTCGCGTCTGACCGCTGGAGGTTTTGCTCGCGGTAAAGCGAGTAAAGCACTATTGCGAACAGAGCAAGTATTACGAGTAAGATGTAGATTGTTGTTTGCGAGACTGTTACTCTTCCAGTAAGGTTTGCGCTGAAATTGTACGCCGCGCTTGAAGCGTTTGAAAGCGCGCTTGAAACGTCGATTTGGGGCAGTCCGGCTTGTGGAAGTTGGATTGAAGTCGCGGTTTGGGTTGTTGAAGTGGAAGGTAGTTGTACTGAATCTGGGAGCGTGGCTTGCGGATTTTGTTCGACTATTGCAGGCGGCAATGGGCACAATGGCGTTGCAAACCCGAGAGTCGTTGACGCCTTGGTTTCCCCGCTTGCATCTATAGCGCTGACTTGAAAGGTTTGCGAGCCGCGCGCAAAAGCGTCGCGTGCCGGAAGGCTTGCGCGGACTTCAATAATTGTTTTTTCTCCGGGTGCAAGGCTGTAGAATGAAGGCGCAATGTCAACGCTTGCGCGCTTGGCCTGCGCCGAAAGGTCTCCGGCCTGAAAATCTCCCCCTTCGTTGGATAACTCTAGTTGGAATACCGTGCGGTTGGGGCAAAATGCCTGTGCTGAAGTCTTCTTGAGCTTGAGGCTGGTGCAAGGCACCACGTTGATGTAGAAAAGCTTGCTTGCAACTGTAGCGCCGTCTTGCAGCGCGTTGATTTGGAAAAGCTTGGTTCCCAAAGTCGCGTCGCACGAGACTGCTACCGTTATTCTCTGGTTCTCGTTCGAGGTTGCAGTGCTTGGAGCTATTACCTGCAGTGCGCCGTCGCTGTTGGTTTGCAATTCGTATTGCGCGCCCTGCGCGCCGGTCAAGTGGAAGCCCTGCTGTGTAAAGTCGCACGGACAGACGTCTACAACTGGGTCGGAATAAGAGAACTGGGCGGTTGCAGCTGCTGAAGAAAAGGTAGCTATTGCGGCGAATAGAACTAACAGGACTGTTGCGTTGTTCATCTAGGACACCTGCTTGGCTTCGTCAGCGTTTTGCCGCGCTGCAACGAAGAATACTCCAGCAACAACGAGGAGTATAAGCACAAGGCCGGCAATCATCGTTCCAGTCGTGCCTACGAACCAGCCTGTCGGGTTGAGCCACGCAAACCCTGTAAATCCATTGGCAATCAATGATGCCTTTACTGGGGCAAGCTCGAACGCCACGCGCTTTGCCCTTCCGTCCGGCGAAGAGAGCACGAACGTGAGGTTGAAATCTTTTTGCGGGGTAGTCTTGGTAGTAAAAGTAAGGTTGAATTCCTGCGATCCGCCCGGAATTATGTTGCTTACAACTGGGTTCAGGTCCAGGTTCCAGCCAGTTTCAAGCCCTTCGACGCGTGCCGCCACCTGCAAGGTGTTGCCTTCAAGATTGGTCACCGTGAATGAAGTTCTTGCAGTTGCGCCGCTGACGAGCTCGTATTGCATCGCCTTTTGCGTAACGTTTACACGAAGTTCGATTGCGTCGCGGCCGATGCGCAACAGCGCCGGTTGGTTTCCGGTCTCTTGTGCCGAGCTTGCCTTGACTGTGATTGGATATATCCCGCCCTGGGCGTTGCTGGAAGAAAGCTTGAGGAAAACGGTTTTTTCTTCGAACGCGTCGAGGCTGAATGGTTCGGTTGCCTGTGAAACTACGCCTGCAGGCAGGCCTATTGCGTATAGCGTTACGCCGTCAAGCGAGTAAGGGTTGTTGTTGAGAACTGCCATTGGGAACGAGCCGTCGCCAGCTTGTGGCATCGCGAGTTCTGCACGCTGTCGTATTGACAGTCCATGCACGTCAAAGGCAGGGTTGTCGCCTTGCGGCGGGACGATTTGGAATGAAAGGGGCAACTCAAAGCTTTGTGAGTAGCTGCCGCTCGACGCGCGCACTTGAAGTGCAATAGAGTAGGGCCCCAAAGGCAGGCCGCACGGGCCTACCTGCAGCGTACCGCGCTTGCTCTGTCCTGGCGCAAGCGTGTAATAGAAACTGTTCGGCGTGACGACTGGCGAGTTTTGGTAGAGCGAAACGTTTGCTTCCACGTTGCCCAAGTTCTGCACTATGAATTGCACGAGTTCTCCCTTCTGCTGGGAGACTGCAATTTTGTTGTTGATGAACTCGGCTTTGACGTTCAGGTTGGTGGGCACGCGCAAGCACAAACCGTATTCGAAAACGCGCTGGCCTTCCGAAGTTTCCATCGTTATTGGCGCAATGTACGTTCCTGCAACGGGGGTTTGAGTTGAAATGTCGAGAAGCACCTGTCTGCGTGTTCCCTTGCCGAAGTCCAAAAGCATCGGCTGGGTTGGCTCTACATAAATTCCGCCCGCAACCTGTCCTGCGTTTAGAAGGTAGTCGCCGGCCTGGCCGTTATTGAGGATTTCGAACGAAAGCACTTTACGGCCGCTTGTTGGCACTTCCACGCACGAGCATCTGGTGCTGTTAGTGCAGCCTTCGTATTTTATCGGGAAGTAGCTCTGCCCTTTTGCTGCGTAGAAAACCGGCACTTGCGTTGGCGCAAAGTCGCTGTAAGCGACAATAAGTTGAGTGTAACTGCCGTCCGCGCCTATTGGAGCGTTGATACAGTAGTCAACGTACTTGTTTTCGCCGCTCATAAGAAAGAACGACTGCTCGCTGAACGAGGCAGGCAGGCTTCCAATTGATGAAAGCGTTACAGTAGTGCCAACTTTCTCCTTGTTGCGCACTTCAACTTGCGTGCAGGCTGGCTCGTCAGGCAGGGTAGAAAAACCAGCATCGCGCACGCGCATGAAGATTCCCTGGCTTTGGCAGAGGAAGAAATCGAAAGTCGTTCCGCACGAAGGGTTGGCCGAGTCTTGGAAGCGGATTTGCGTTGTCTGCGCCTGCGTAAAGCCTGCAGGAATGTTTACTGAATAATTTAGTGTCTTGTTCTGGCCGCCCCAGAACGACTCGTTCATCGAGCCTCCAACTAGCAAGGGCGAATTGTAGCTGACAATCATGCTTGCCGGCTGTAAAATCTGGTTTTGCGCGCGGACAACAATCCACGCGTTGTCACCGTCACAGTACTGCATTACTTGTTCAAAGCTGAAACCGCAGCCAGTCTTGGCAAGCCTGATTACTATTGTCTTTACCGAGCCGTTTAGGACGCTTGCATTAGCTATGCCTGAAGAGTAGCCCGGAGTAGTGACCGTAACGAGGTAAGTTCCGTTGGCGAGCTGGAACAGTGATTCGCCGTAAAGGTTAGAGTATTTGCGGTCGCTTGCAACGTCAATTGCGGCGTTTGCTATTGCCGCGCTAGTCCCGTCATCAATAACGCGTACGAGCAAAGCGCCAGTGTCCGCATACTTTATTGTAGTGGGAGCAGTTACTCTCACTGACGCCGGGAAGCATCCAGTGCCGCTGGCAGTCGCGCTGATGCTGAATATGCCGGTTGAGGCGTACGGGCACTGTGCACTGCAAGTAGTGTTCGTAGCGTTTACGCCTGCAAATGTGCACTGCGCGTTGACTGCAATATTGTTTCCGCAGTCCATTCGTGCGAACGCTGGAAGTGACGAATAGTTTGAAAGCGAAACGTTTACTTGGACCGTTTCGTTGACAGTAATGCTATTAGAGCTTATGAAAACTGCGCACGCCGAACACGCATTGGAACCGCAGGCGCCCGAGACTGTCGAGCTTGATCCGCCGCCAATTTGCTGGCAACTTCCGCCGCAAGACGACTGGCAGCCTCCAGTCTGGCAACAGTTGCATGAATTGCTTCCGTTTCCAGAACCATTGCTTCCGCCAGAGCCACCAGATCCACCACTGCCGCCGTTACCGCCTGAAGCGGCCGCAACGGTAAACGTGAAGGTTTGAGTGGTCGCGGTGTTTCCGTATCCGTCAGCAGCTGCACCAAAGTATGAAACGATGGTTCCTGCTAGAAATGGCCCGGCGGTAAGTGGGCAGAAGTTGGCCGCGCAGGGCACAACATTGTAGTCCCTGCCGTTTATCGAGTATGCAACGTGCGTCCATGCAATGCCTGAAGCATCGGAAGCAGTTGTTGAAATGGTGACTATGTCGCCTTGTGAAACCGGGCCTGAAGGAGTGACCGCCACGCTCACAGCAGGCGGGGTAGTGTCCTGCGCTGTCGCGTCAAGGCAAATTGCGTCGTAAGTCGTAGTGCCTGAGGCAACTGAAGTTGCCTTGGCTTTTGAAGAGTAGCCGTAATTAGATGAAGAGAACGTGTATGTTCCAGGTTGTATTCCGGTGAACGTAGCAAGGCCAAGCGAGTTGGTGCGCGCAGTTGTGCCTGCAGCGCTTACCAGCGCATTTGTGAGCATATTGCCGGTTGCGCAGTCTTTCACTGCAACACTAAGGCTACCGGTCTGGCCGCCTGCCGCGCCGACTGTAAATGAGAATAATGGCGTGGTTGACTCGCGCCTTGAAGGGCTGTTGTCAATTGCGCGTGCGTAGTAGTTAACTACAGTTCCGAACGCAAGGTTGGGCGTTGCGGCAACGCAAGTCGCGGCTGCAGCGCACGGCGATGCAATGTAAGAGCCCGCGCCAAGCTTGTAGACAATTTCGCTGTAAGATATTCCATAGTCGCTAGAAGAAGGCGCAACAAATATTACTGGCGCGTCTGCGACCGGAGAAACGGGCAGGCGCGAAAGGTTGAGGTTGGGAGGAAGCTCAGAGTAAGCCGAGGCGAAGGCTCCCAGCATTAGGAAAGAGAAGAGCAATGCGCATGTTATTTTGGCGAATGACACTAGAACCACCAGAAACCTTTCGTTATGTTACTATTGGGCAGTAGTTAGTTTATTAAGTTTTGGTTTGGTTGTCCGGCCATAGGCCGCTTATGCGTTTGGGTTTTAAAGAAGTTTCGCGCCAATTACAGTACGGACGTTTCTTTTAGAGGCGCCTATGGGGTTATAGTACAACCTGGCAGTACAGCGGGCTCCAGTAGCGTACGCCGAAAACACGGCGGCGCGTTTAGAATTAGAGCCTTGCCTTTGTTGGCAAGGCAGTGACTGGAAATCTGGAGCGCGGAAAACTCAAAATGTCGAGACAGCTGTTTTAGGTGAAACTCGCTGATCGGGGTTCAAATCCCCGTGACCCCACTAATTTCTTTTTTCCTTTCCAGCAAATTTCTTCTTGATATTTCTTTAGCCGTCTTTGTGTAATACTCGTTCTTGCTGCGGAACTCTAGGTTTTGCTGCGGGGTAGTGCCGTACGCCTTGCAGTCGGCGTAAAACGGTTTTTTGAACGTGTCTGAAAGAGCGTCAGCATCAATCAACATCTGTTTTTCCTTCTCGCTTTTGGGCGGATTGGATTTGTGCGCGATTATTATCCTAATTATCCGCTCTATCTTGACTTGCGAAAAGCCGCACTCCCGCAAGACTCTTCCAGCAACCTGCGGAGCTTTCGCTATGTGCATTTCAAGCGCCAGTTCGTCTTCTTTCTTGTCTTTCGTTGTTTGAAGCGCGCTTGGGACTTGCGACCAGCCAACGTCGTGAAGCATTGCGGCGGGAATGAGCACGCTGTCATCTCCTCCCTCGCCTTCAATGAGCGCCTCCATTGCCTCTACTACTGCTTTGGTGTGAACCACAAAGTCCTTGCGAACTGCCTTGGCAAGCAAGGCTTTCGCTTTGTGCCAGATTTTTTCAGTGTGTTCGTCCATTTTTGCCACTCTATTTTGTTTGTCTTTAAGTTTGCGCCAATTCTTTGAGCGGCTCTAAGTGTTTTATTGCTTTGCAGCCTTGTCTACTCTATGTTCGTTGCAGGAGTGGACGAGGCAGGCCGCGGGCCCGTAATCGGCCCAATGGTTTTGTGTGCGTACGCAATAGAAGAAGAACGCCAGCAGGAGCTTTACAACTTGGGTGCGCGCGACTCTAAAGTTCTTTCCCCTTCCCAGCGCGAAAAGCTTGCGGAAAAGTTTTCTAAAACGGGCGAGTTTGTGCTCAAAGTGCTTTCCGCAGCTGAAATAACGGGGTTAATGCGCAAGAAAGTGAGCCTTAACGACATAGAGGCGCGCTTTATCTCAGAAGCGCTCAAGGAGTTAAGCAAAAAGGCGCGTATTTCCAAGGTTTTTGTTGATTCGCCAGATCCAGTTGCCTCAAAGTTCGAAAAGCGCATCCGCCGCTATTTCGACCACGCTTTTGAAATAATTTGCGAGCACAAGGCCGACGCGCGCTATCCCGCAGTAAGCGCTGCGTCAATACTGGCTAAAGTGCGTCGCGACGAGGAAATCGAGAAAATCAAGCTGCGCTTAAAGAAAGAGGGGTTTGAAGACTGGGACATTGGCTCCGGGTATCCGCACGACGAGAAGACGGTTTCTTTCCTAAAGCGGCACCATTCTGACGCGCGTGCGCAAGAGTTCATCCGCCACGAGTGGGAAACGGCTAAGCGGCTTAAAGTCGCGCAACTCGACTTGAGAACGTATATCTAACCGCGCCGTAAGCCGTCCGGCAGTCCCGCCTAGCAACTTTAATTATCCTGCTTTAAGCACTGTCTAGTATGGCAATTTCCGGCGCGCTGGTTGCAAGGTTTCCTTTTGTTTCCGCAGCCCGCGCCCTTCTTTCGGGAGTCAGCGAAGTAGGTTTCGAGCAGTTGGAGCGCGCAAAGTCGCGCGCGACTTTTTCTGTTGCGCTAGCAATGAGGAAAGCGGAGTTCGACTTGCAGTCTTCGATTGGATCTGCAAGAGAAGAAGTTGAAGCGCTTGCAACTGCAAGATTATTGGTGGGCTTGATTGATTCGGACTATTACTTGGCTGCGTTTGCCAAGGGTGAAGCGAAAACCGCAAAACTTCGGCTTTCAACGCTCACGCAAGAAGAATTTCTGGTAGTGTTCTCCGACTTCTTCCCTTCGTGCAGGTTTGAAACGCAAGGCGAAGAAGAAGGGTTTGCGGTTTCCTTGTCGGATTTTCTTTCTTCCGGAGAGGATTTGCCAACGAAAAGCGTTCGTGCGGGCGAAGTGAAACTGTCGAGGAAAGAAGCATTATCCTTGTTTGAGAACGCTGTTTTCCTTAAGCTTCGCAGGCGGCTTTCTCCCGCAGAAATTCCAACGCTTTTCCGTCAAGCTTCTGCCGAACTCGCTCTATTGCTTCCACAACCAACTTTCAAGTCAGACTATTCCGGCAAGTACTTGTCACTTCCGTGCATTGAATGGATTTTGAAGGGCGTTCCTGAAGGCAAGCGTTATTACGCGAGCGTAGCGCTTTCAGTTGCCTGCAAAAAAGACGGGCTGCAAAAAAGCGACGCGCTCAAAGCAATGCAACAGTTTGTCGAGAACTGCGGGATTTCCCCGCATCCGTTCACTATTCGCGAAGGCCAGGCGACGCTCGACTGGGTGTACAAACGCAATCCGCGCTTCAGCTGTCGTTTCCACCGCCAGCACGGGCTGGGGCCTGAAGGCGCAGGCTATCCTTGCGATCAAGCAATGCGAAAACAAGGCGGCAAGGCAAGCGAGAAAAACAGTGCCAAAGAAAGCTAGGCGTTAAAATGGACGAGAAACCGGAAAACAAAGCAACTGCCGCAGCCGGCAATGTTGAGCCCTTGCCAGCAATGACTCCTGAAGACGCTTTCGTGCGTCAAATGTTCGGGCAGTATTACTCGCAACGCGCTTCGCAAATCGTCTTTCCTCCTGCTGTCGAATCACGCGAGTTTGGCGCAGGCTGGCGCAACAAGATAGACTTCCGCCACAAGTCTTTTGGCGGCGAGCGCGACTTGACGGAATTTCTTGTGCGCGCAGCGCCGTTCTACATTTCATATTCAACCGCGCGCTATTCCTTGCCTGCAGCGCGGCCAATGGAAAAAAAGATGTTTCTCGGCGCAGACATCGCATTCGACTTGGACAAGCCTCGCGAAGTGCCCGAACACGAGCATAACTCCGTCTTTTGTTCCATTTGCTTTGGCTGCACTAGGGCAGACGCGGTTCTTTTTGTCGAGGAATTTCTTTTTGGAGACTTTGGATTTTCGGAGAAAGACGTGCTTCTAAACTTTTCTGGAAGCAAGGGGTTCCACTTCCATATCCGTTCTCCCGCAGTCGAGCAGCTTTCCTCGAATGGACGCAAGCAGTTGTGTGACTACGCCGCCGCACTAAACGTTTCGACCGATTTTTTATTCGAGAAGAAAAAGTTTGGGACTAGAAAGAACGACTACGCGCTGGCCGGGCCGTCTTTGCAAGACGGTGGCTGGAAGTCGCGCGCCTACCAAGAGATTTCAACGCTGTTGCAGTCCGCCGACGAAGAAGCACTTAAAGCTGAAGGGTTGTCTTCAAAGAAAGCAAAGCTTTTGCTCGAAAAGAAAGAAGTTATTCTGCAGAAGATTGCGGTTGGCGACTACGGCGCGCCGGAAGGCTTCGAAGAATTTTGGCGCGGAGTAGCGCAAAAAGCCGTTGCGAATTCTCGCGTTGAGCTCGACACGCCCGTAACTTTCGACTTGGCGCGCCTAATCCGGCTGCCCCAAACGCTTCACGGCGATTCAGGCCTGGTCGCCAAGATTGTTTCAAGAAAAGAGCTCGAGAGTTTCGACCCGCTGCGCGACGCAGTGGCGTTTCCAAAAGGCGCGGTTGGCGTGACGCCACTTCAAGACGTGGAATTAGAGTATTTTGGCAAGCAAGTATTGCTCAAGGCAGGCGAACGCCAGCCATGCCCGCTTGGGCTGGCAATAATGCTGTTGAGGAAAGGAAAGGCCAAGCTTGGTTAGTGGCCGAACCATCAGGGGCTAGCAACACGCCTTTATACGCCTTTTTCCCCAAATTAGGTTATGGATGCCAGTTTCGAGGACCTCAGGCGCGTGCAGCTGTTGGAGCGCAACAGCCCGGGCCTTACGCAGGTCTCTTCTGATTTTTATTCGGCTTACCGAGAGTTTTTGCGCTCGCAGAAATCTAGGCTTGAAGCGGACTATTCTTCTGAAGGCGCGGCAACCCTCAAGAACTGTGAGAAGCTCTTGCGCGAGGTTTTCAAGCGGCGCCAGCGCAAGCTGTTCATCAAGGCGTTGTCCGACTTCCAGTCGGGCGCGGTGGATTCAGAGGGGCTTGCCGAAGAGGAAAAAGGGTTATATACGTCGGCAGTCAAAATTCTTGTTGAGCAAGAGTCTGCTTTTGACTCCATCTTTGCGCTTCAAAGGAAGGACAAGCGCGCCGGGGAAACTTTGGTTGAAGTCACCATTGTGGCTGACTTGCCGCAGTTTGTCGGCTCTGCAGGGCCGTTGGGTCCGTTTTCGGCTTCCCAGAAAGTAAGGCTTTCCGCCCGGGACGCAAGAACTCTGGTGGAGCAGGGCGTTGCGCTAGAGGAAAAATAGCCTTTCAATAGATTCGCGTTCAAAAAGTTTTGATTGAAAAGAGGGTGTTTTGAATGATTGTACCCAAGGTAATGCGGACGTACTGCCCAACGTGCAGGACGTACACTGAACACAAGGTTAAAGTTTCGACCAGCAAGATCAAGCCTGGAAGGACGCTGGCGTGGGGAACGCGCAAGCACGCACGAAAGCTCGCTGGTTTCCACGGTAAAGTCAAGGGCAAGGCGAAAGTCAAGAAGCAGGGAATTCGCAACAAGATAATGCTCGAGTGCTCAAAGTGCAAGAAGAAGCACGAGCGCACTATAAGCGGCAGGATGAAGAAGAAGGCCGAGATCAAGCGCTAAGGCGCTCAAGGTTGACATTTGAGGGGGTTTTGAAATGAGCAAGTTTTTCTCAGTAAGATGCAAGTGCGGTACGAATTCAATAGTTTTCGGCAACGCGACCAGTGTGGTTGCTTGCCCCAACTGCAAGACCGAAATAGTGTCGCCTACAGGCGGCAGGGCGATAATCCACGCCAAGATAATGGAAGCATTATAGTAAGCAAGTTAAAGGGAGAAAATGCAGGCGTATCCGGAGCAGGACGAACTCGTTTTGGCTACTGTCAAGAAGCTCCTGCCTTACGGCGCATTTCTGGCTTTAGAGGAATATCCCGGCAGGGATGGTTTTCTCCATGTTTCGCAGGTCAGCTCGGGCTGGGTGCGAAACATCCGCGAGCATCTCAAAGAAGGCCAGAGGCTTGTAGTAAAAGTAACTACAATCGACCTGCAAAAGCAGCAGATTGACTTGAGCCTCAAGCAGGTAAGCGAGGCCGACAAGAAACGCAAGCTTGCAGCCCACCAGGCTGAAAAGAAGTCAATCAAGTTCCTAGAAATAGCCGCAGTCAAGCTGAAGAAAGACCCCAAGAAGGCTTACGCTGAAGCTGGCGAAGTATTCGTAAAGGAGTTCGGCTCGGTTTCCGCCGCAATAGATGCCATAAGGGACGGCCCGATAAAGACGGCGTTGCCTGCCGAATGGATTACCGCTCTGAAAGAAATAGCTGAAAAAGAGTTCAAGCCCAAGCTGCTTGAAGTGCGTACAAACCTTTTACTCAAGTGCTTTGACGGCGACGGAGTGGAAAAGATAAAGCAGGTGCTTGCGATGATAGGGCAGGCAAGCAACGCTAAAGCAACAATAACCGTTCATTACGTCGGCGCGCCAAACTATTACGTCGACGTTTCCGGCTACGACTACAAGACTATAGAAAAGGCGATTTCCGGCATTGAACTGCTGCTGGACGATTACACCAAGAAAGGCGTGTTCGAATTCGAGATGCAGCCAAACAAGAAGTAAACGTGAGTGTCCGCCCGCCTGCGGCTTTCTGTTTTTCGTGATTCTTTTGAAGATTTACCTTCGCAAGTGCGATTCGTGCGGAAAATATTCGCTTGAAGAAAAATGCGAGTGCGGCGAAGCAACAGTCACGCCCCATCCAATGAAGTTTTCTTTCGAAGATAAGTACGCGCAATACCGCCGCAAGGCCAAATACCCTGAATTCTTCGAGTAAGCTTTTTTTCAGAGTTAAGTTTTTTTCGAAGAACTTGAACGCGCGGATGTTTTGCGCGCCACGGTGCAAAGCAGTATATATTGTGCGTCCGTAATCTTTGCGTTAATCTTTTTTCCCCGTAGGGATGTGACGAAATGCCAAAAGCAGCAAAAATTCCTCCACTGGACCCGACTTTTTCCTCTTCAGAATTGCAAGTTCTCTCAAAGCCCAAGCTAACAAAACCTGCCCTCGTAGTGGGGCTTCCCGGAATAGGATTGGTAAGTAAGCTTGCGGCCGACAACCTAGTGAAGTCGCTCGACGCAAGGCTTTTTGCGCGCCTTTTTTCCCCGCATTTTCCAAACCAAGTGCTTGCCCTAAAAAGCGGCAAGCTCAGGGTGTTTTCGATAAAGTTCTACCACGCCAAGGCAGGCGAGCGAGACTTAGTCATACTGCGGGGAGACTTGCAGCCGTTGACAGTCGAAGGCCAGTATGAAGTAACTGCGCGCGTGTTAAACTTTTTCAAGTCGCTTGGTGGCACGCAAGTAATCGCAATGGCTGGCTTTGCGACAAACAAGAAAGTTGAAAAGCCAAGGATATTCGTGTCGTCTACCAGCAAGAATTTTCTTAAGCAAGTTCTTTCATCTGGAGCCGCGCTCACCGAGCAGCCTGTTCCAGTTGTTGGAATGGCGGGAATGCTTCCCGCCTTATCAAAGCTTTACGGCCTGTCCGGCGCGTGCCTTCTAGTTGAAACCCCGGGAATGATTGCCGACGCGCAAGGCGCATCACACTTGACTGCCCTCCTTTCAAAGCTGTTCGGCGCCAAGATAAACGTTTCAAGCCTTGACAAGCGCGCAAAGAAGGCCGCAGCAATGTTCGAGCAAATGGAAAAACAAGCGCAGGCAGCCGCAGACTCCAGTTTGACCGGAGCAAAGGCAGACCGGGACGTCATGCGGTACATACACTGAGCGCTTCGGCGTGTCGGCCTTTTTAATTTATTCCCTCTTCGTTCTCTAATGGCTAGGTTGGAATTCAGGCCCGGCTTCATTTATGGGTGGCATGCACAGCTGGAAAGGCCGCCTAAGGAGCTAAGCCTGCATTTTACTGAGATGTTTCGCGAGTCGGTACTTAGAGACCACTACACTGCAAGGGGAAAGGGACCAGGCGGCGAAATACCCGAGCACGGCATTGGGCTTTGGACTAATTGGTCCACGCCTTTGGCGCATTATGTGCCTTTCATGGACGTTGGAGCTTTTGTTATACAAAAGAGCCACGCCGCTGCCCAAGCGGGGAGAAAGTTTGTTGTTGTCGATGTTGGGCTAGGGTCGGGAGAACAGTGGCTGCACGTTTTGAAAACGCCCGGCTTGGAATTCCATGCAACTTCCCTTACGCCAACGTATCACCCCGATCTTGAAGGGAAAGTAAAGATTTGCAACGCTGATGAATTGCATAACCATTTTGCGCCGAATTCCGTCGACTTGGTTGTCACGAGCAGGGGAATGCACGGAACAGAGTTAGCCGGTCTAGAGAACGCCCATCATATTTTGGTTCCCCGCGGCGAGGTAATCGCCAGATTTGAGCAAAGCGCCCAGTTGCGGACGCCCCCTATTGTAGACTCAGCGTTCTTTGCAGCCAAAGATTTTTTCAGTCTGCTTAATCAAGGTGCGGATGGCAGTAGTTTCTCAATCCACTTACAGAAGTGCTAGGCGCAAGCAGCAGACTCTAGTTTGACCGGAGCAAAGGCAGACCGGGACGTCATGCGGTACATACACTGACGTTTCCACCACTCGCTCAATACGTTATAAACTTTCCCGCCCTTTTTTCCGTATGGCTCAAGACGTTGCGGGCACTGGCGCGCGACCGCTTTACTCCGACTTTCATTTTCATTCTCCCTACTCGCGGGCAGTGTCTGCCGAGATGAGCCTTGAAGGACTTTCGAAGGGCGCTCGCGTCAAAGGCCTGGGGCTGCTGGGAACTGGCGACTTTTCGCACCCATCGTGGTTTGCAGAACTAAAACAAAAGCTTGTTGAAGTTGAAGGACAGCCTGGAATCTACAAGCTCAAAACTCCGCCTTCCGGCGGGGAAGGCGTGCTTTTCACTCTCACCAACGAAGTTGCAACCTTCTTTTCAACGCGTGAAGGCGTGAAGAAAGTCCACCATATTTTGCACGCGCCGTCATTGGAAGTGGTCGCGCAGCTAAACGACGTGTTTTCGAAAAGAAGCAACCTTGCGGCAGACGGCAGGCCAATGTTTGCCTCAACAAGCAGCGCTGAAATGGCAGAAATTGTTTTTCAAATCGACGACGAGATGCTTCTCTATCCCGCGCACGCCTGGACGCCCCACTTTGGAGCTCTTGGAAGCATTTCAGGCTACAATTCTCTCGAAGAATGCTACGAGGAACAGTCGAAAAGAATCTACGCGCTGGAAACCGGAATGTCGAGCGACCCGGCAAACAACTGGCGGGTGAGTTCGCTCGACAAGTATACTTTGCTGAGCAACAGCGATTCTCACAGCAACCACCCTTGGCGGCTTGGCAGGGAGTGCAATGCGCTCGGCTTTACGCCGCAAGAAGTCACTTTCAAGAAAATCTTCGATGCAGTAAAGAACAAGGATTCAAGCAAGCTTCTATTCACGGTCGAAACTTTTCCAGAGTACGGCAAGTACCACGTTGACGGGCACAGGCTTTGCGAATTTTCCTGCAACCCGGAACAAACCAAGAAGCTTGGCGGCAAGTGCCCTAAGTGCGGCAGGCAAGTGACAGTCGGCGTGATGAGCAGGGTGGAAGAACTCGCCGACCGCGAGGAAGGATTTGTTCTAAAGGGTGCGATTCCTTTCAAACGCCTGCTTCCATTGCACGAGCTTTTGGCAACAATCTTCAATTCGGGGGTTACTTCGCAGAAAGTCTCGCGGGAAGCTGCAAAAATTCTTTCAGTTTTTGGAACCGAGCTTGCAGTGCTCCTCGACGCGCCTCAAGTAGAACTAGCAAAAATAACGCACGAGAAAATCGCCCAAGTAATCCTCCTCAACCGCCAAGGCAAGCTAGAAATCCTTCCGGGCTTTGACGGTGAGTACGGAAAGCTCGTTCTTGCACCAGAATTTGTCTTGGGCGAAAAACGCGGGAGAGCTTCTAAAAAGAAGGCTGCGGGTGAAGCAAGCGTTTTGACTGGAGAGCCAGCGCAGGGTGCGGGCCAAAAGACGTTGGGCGCGTATTAGTTCTAGTTTTTGTTTGCCCGGCCAGACTTTTCTTTGAGCTTTAACCTACCTGTTCATCAGGTAGTATACCAAGGCTAGGGTTTCGAGTATTGCAAAAAGAGTCATTCCCAAGTTGAGGTAGATTGTGAGTATTAGCAGGATTACGGTTGCGCCGAGCAGGAACGTCATCGAGTCGGTGCCGAAAATTGTTTTGCCGCCAGAGTAGACCGCCGGCGCGCCGCCTCCGCGTGCTTCGCCTCGCGCTTCACCGCCAGCCGCCCCGCTTGCGGGTGCGCCGCCTTGCGACAGGGGCGTGGCTTCACCGGTTTGCGGGTCAATTTTGACTGCAAACCCGCAGTTCTTGCAGTAAACAACACTGTTTTCCGCGTCAACGTCAAGTTGTGGGTTTCCGCATTGCGGGCATGAAACGTCAGTCAAGTGATTACCGCAACAATAACGAAAGCCCCTTTAAAAAGTCTTTGCAGCAAATATTCTTTGAGAGGAGGGCGCAGTTCTTACCCGGCGTCCTAGCCTTGTTGTTTCCCTTCGCAAATTCGATAAGCTGGTAGGAAAGCTTATTGCGGCGGGCAAACGAAGTGGCTAGGCCTTTACAAACCGCGCTTTGTTCTTTGAAAGGACGGCCTGCACTGTGTCTCCCGCTTCCAGCACGAAAGTGTCTGGCGAGTTGTCACAAAGGAAAAGGCCGTTGTGGCGTTCCATTGTAATGCTAGCTTGCGGGTTTGCCTTGTTTAGAAACAACGGCGGGATTGGCCTTACGGGATTGTTGAAAGCAATTCCCATGCCATTGTCGAAAGTCTGTCGGGAAACGGAGTGGAAGTAGCCGGTAGAGCCGAAAGAAGTGGCGACGATTACGCCATCGCCGATAAAGCCCACCGTTCTGCCTGCGGCTCTTACAGTTCCGCGCACTGCGTGCAGCGGGTTGTGGTTGTGCACTTGCACTTCGTTGAGCGCTTGTACAGAAAAAACAGTCTTGCCGTTTCGGACGACTCTTGCTGCAAGCTTGTCTTCCTTGTTTATTTCCACTTTATCCATGCTGGCAATCTTTTCAAGCGTCTTGTTTAGGGCGTCGTAAGAAGCAAGCAGGCTGACGTGCCTGTTTGCAGGGTTGGGTTTTTGTTCTACGCCCACTCCACACTTAAGGCATACTGCGCTAAAGCGCGCGCACAGCTTTGGAACTTGCGGAAAAAGCCTTTCGGCCTTCAAGATTGTCCCGTCCCCGCCGAAAGTGACGACCATTTGCGGCTTGGTTTTGACTACCTTGAATCCTGCGTTCTCGACGCTCTGCTCTACCAGCGAGGAGTGCTTGCCGACAACCGCTACCGTCGAGGGTCGTTTAATATACTCGTTTTTTTGGTGCATTGCGGTCAACCTTGTTTCAAGCGAACTATTGGTCTTGCGCTTTGATTATGTTTCCCCTGCCTTTTCTAATCTTTCGTATAGCCCCGTTGTCTTCAAGTTCAGTCAATTCCATCGAAACCTTGGCTTCGCTCCACGGCGTGAGTGCCTTTCTCAACTCTTTCTGGCTTACCCTGCCCCCCAGTGTCGCAAGCGTTGAGAGGACCTTGCGTTGGTCTGGCGTCAATTTCTCTGTCGTGCCCGTCTGTTTTGCGACAACTTCCGTGGTTTGCTCGCCTTCTTCGTGTTTTTGTGGAGTTGTTGGAGTAGCGGGTTTGTCGTTGGCTTGTTCGGCTCGCTTTAGGGGGCTGGTTTTGCGGCCGTATTTCAAGAATAACAAGGCTGCGAGTGCAAGCACAACCAGTACTGAGAATATGACGTACTTGAACAGCGCGGGGGTTTCGTCGCTTGGCAGTTCGTTGCTTGAAAGCATGGTGGTATTCATCAACTCCCAAAGCGTGTCGATTTCCTCGCCTTCCGGCTGCTTGAGCGCAAGAAGGTCTATGCGGTAATCGCCTTCACCGTGGACTTGAATCAATTCGCTTGTAGAACTATTTTCGCCATACGCCCCAATCAAGTATGCACCATCGGGCACGAAAAACGAGTAAGAACCATTCTCAACTAGCATCTTCTGTTCGGGCGTCGTGTTTATTGCCACTAGCGCGCGTTCGAGCGGGTTGAGCGTCGAGTCGTAGACCGTTCCATATATTCTTGCCGCGAAAGCTTGCGGCAGCAAGAAACAACCGACAATCAACATTGCGAACAATAGAGTGCGGTTCAACTTCCTATCACCAAACTGGGCGTTCCAGGCGCTTTGTTTCGCAATCGCGGCTCTAGTGAAGCGTTCTGGCCGCTTTGCGTTGCTTTTGAAGCGTCGGTGATAGTATTTGGTAAAGAGTGTTTAAATATTCCGGCGAGGGGGTTATCATGCAAGAACGAATAGTTGCTTGCGTTGTATTGAAAAAACGAGGTTGGTTGAAATGAAACAGTTTTTTGCGTTTGCGCTGCTTGCAGTAATGGCTTTCGCCGTTATGCAAGTTGCGGCAATATCAGATTCAGGATTGGCGGAGGCCACGGCAACCTCAATGCCTACTGTTGAAGCCACTATAAGCCCAAGCCCTGCGGCCACGCCTTTTCCAGAGCCTTCCTTGCTAGGGCTGCCTCCATCGCTTCCAAGGGAAGACGCTAGGGAACGCCAAGCTTCGCCGAGGCCGTCTTTGGTTCCCAGAACTGGCCAGCAAGGACAGCGCGCTTTAGAAAACGTCCAGCAGAGACTGGAAAATCGCCAGCAAGTCTTGACTGCAATGCAGCAGCGCGTGGAGCAAATGAGGCAGGAAGTAACTCAAATTCGCTCACAAATTGCTTCAGGCCTCGAGCGAATAAAAGAATTGAAGGGAAAAGCCCAAAAGAATAAGAACGAGGAGGACGAGCTCAAACAAAAAGTAGTGGGCTTTTACTCGCAGTCTTTCGACGAGAGGATTAGAGTTGCCCAGGCTCTCAAAGAGAAGGGTGCGGATGCAACGTTGGTTGACGCTTTCGTAGCCTTTGCGCAAAGCCAGAAGACGGTGTTTGCAGCTGCAACTACCAATGCAGAAAAGCGCACAATCGTGGCAGCATTCAACCTTAAGTGGGTGCAGTTCCACAAGGCTGTAACCCTACAGTTTGTGATTGTCAAGGTCAAGGAAGCTACTGTAAAAAGCCAGACTTCGCTTGAAGCGCTCAAGACGTCAATAGCCACCCTTTCTTCGCAAGGAAAGGACGTCAGCGCCTTGCAAGCAATGGTAACGGCGGTTCAGGCGCGGATAGACTCAATAACGCCTTCCGCAACGCTCGGCCAGGCCCGCTGGAGGCTCAACTATGCCAACCAGGGCTTGCGCTTTCTTCACGCAGCAGTGCAACGCGTGTTGAATGGAAAGGCGGCCGGAACACTACCGACCGAAACAGAGCCTCAGAACAATGACGACGTGCTCCTAACGCCCTCGGCAACTGCGAGCGCTACGCCTTCGCCGAGCGCGGTGCCCACTGCAACGGCTTCGCCGTCTGCTGAAGTGACTACCACGCCGTCACCGACCGCGGCTGTGTCGGTTGAAGCGTCCGTGACTCCGACGCCTTCGCCAACGGCTACGCCCACGGCAGCCCCAACGGCATAGTTCGCAAGTTTTGTCGGGCGGCGTTAAACCGCCGTCCGTCTCCCTTTTTTTCTTGTTTTGCTTTTTCCAAGCGGCTTTTATTCTCGTTAGCCCCCAATATTCTAAAGGGTGGTTCTAGTGTTTCCAGGAATGGGCGGTAATCCAAGGCAAATGATGGATCTTATGAAGCAGCTCGGCATCCGCAGCGAGGAAGTAGAGGCCAGCCGCGTAATTATAGAAAAACCGGACGGCACGTCTTTAGTGGTTTCCGACCCTCAAGTAATCCAGATAGACATGCAGGGAAAGAAAAGTTTCCAGATTAGTGGGAACGTAAGCGAGCAAGAGGCAGGAGCGTCAAAGCAGGACGGGCAAGAGAGTTCGGAAGAGAAGTCTGCCGATTCGGACGTGGATATAGTAGTAAAACAGACTGGCGTTTCAAAAGAAAAGGCAGTTGCAGCGCTCAAAAATTCTGGCGGCGACATTGCTGAAGCAATAATGGAGCTTGAAAAGTAAGCCAGTGCTGGAATGCTGGCTCGCGAGTGTTTGAAAAAGCCATGCCAATAGTTTTCTCTGATTTTCACACGGTTCTTGCAGGCCTAATAATCTCGCTCGCAGTTGCCGTGTTTTCTTTCCGGCGCGACGCGCTCTCCGCCAGCGGGACTCTGGCAGCAATAATCGTGGGCGAACTTGTGTTCGTCTTCGGCGGAGTGCAGTGGTTTCTTATTCTCTCGGTCTTCTTTTTGACTTCCGTGTTCTTCACGCGTTTCAAGCAGGAATCCAAGGGCGACGTGATAAAAGAGTTCGCCAAAGGAGGCGTGCGGGATTTCTGGCAAGTTTTGGCAAACGGCGGTGTTGCCGCCCTCATTGCAATAGCCTTCTTCTACTACCCTTCAGCCCTCGTTTTATTCGGCTTTCTGGGAGTGGTTGCAACAATAACTGCCGACACTTGGGCAACCGAGCTTGGCATACTTGGCAGAACGCGGCCGCGCCTGATTACAACTTGGCAGCGCGTGCGCGTCGGGACGAGTGGCGCAATATCTTTTTCCGGAACGCTTTACGCGCTTGCAGGGTCTGCTGCAATCGCAGTGTGTTTCTTCGCAACCCAGCCTTACTTGGGCCGGTTGTTTTTGCCGCTCTCTGCAGGCACGGTTGTCGGCTCTTTCTTGATAATCTGCTTTTCAGGAGTGTTGGGCTCGCTTTCCGACTCGCTTTTGGGCGCGACTTTACAGGCAATGTATTACTGCACGCACTGCAAGACTGAGACGGAAAAGCTAGTTCACACCTGCGGCCACAAAACCTCAGCAATCCGCGGGCTGGCGTGGTTCGACAACGACCTAGTGAACCTTGCAAGTTCAATGTTCGGCGGCGCGCTTGCCGCGCTCCTTGCGTCGAGACTGCTGTTTTAGACCGTTTTGGCTTTTTTTTCAATGCGCGGCTTGGAAGCAAGCCGTTTCTGCGTTCTTGCTTGCAACCCTTTATATTCTCTTTTCGGCACTATAATTTTGCAAGGTTTTCGGGTGCGGAAGATGCAAAGTGGTTTACTTCATCTCGGTTGAGGCCAGTTCGCTTTACTCACCTGCAAGCATGCCTGTTTTAGTTCTTTTTTCGTGGCTGGGATCGTCTAGTGGTATCCCGCAATGCGCGCAAGCGTGCTGCGGGCTGCAGAGGATCGGGGCCTGTGGAGCCCCTGACGCGAGTTCGATTCTCGCTCCCGGCCCTTATTTTTCAAACAATATTATTGGGGCTAATGGCTAGTTTGTAGGTTGGTGTTTTATTGCGTTTGAAAAGGTTTTTGTTGTTCGTCGTGGTTTGTTTATTGTCGGGTGTCGTCATGTTATCCTTTCTCAATAAGAATTCGCAGCCAGTCGCCATGGCCGACCGAGAACTAATAGTTTCTGGCGTCGGCGGCTTTTCTTTCAGGTATACCGTCTTAAAGCAGTGGGAATTGAAAGCAGTAAATGAGACTAGCGAAGGCGAGTTGACTGTATTGTTTAGCTCCCCGCCACAGGTAGATTCGGTTGTGGACAGGCAGATTGTTGCCCGCAAGATTATGGAACAGAAGATACCTGATTTTGAGATAGCCAAGGATGGCGGTTGCCGCGACAAGCTTTGCTGGAATTACGTGTATTTTTCAGCAAAAATGGCTCAAGGGTACGAGTCCGATGGCGTTTGGGACGCAATTCATTTCTACCGCACTGACTCGCTTTACGGCGCGCTCGTAATAGTGCAAGGTTTGCCCTTGCGCGATGTGCTTGCAAAACGTGTTTGTGAAACTTTCAAGTTTTTGTAAGTTGTTTAGCTAGATTTGTTGGCTGGTGTATTGCTTGGAAAAAGAAGAACAGGACCTTGCGCAGAAGATGCAGGCGCCAAGGGGCACGCGCGACTATTTCGGCGCGCCAAAGCTATTGCGCGACAGTGTCAGCTCGATTTTGAAGACTGCTTTCGAGAAATACTGTTTCGAGCCGCTTGAAACGCCGGCTTTCGAGAATTTGGACGTGCTTTCCGCAAAGTTTGCAGGCGGCGAGGAAATACTCAAGGAGACTTACGCCTTTGCCGACCAGGGCGGCAGGAAGCTTGGCTTGCGCTATGATTTTACAGTTCCACTGGCAAGGTTTTTTGCTTCCAACCCCAACATGGCAAAGCCGTTCAAGCGCTACGCCTTGGGAAGCGTCTGGCGAGACGGCCCGTTAAAGACGGGGCGCTGGCGCGAATTCGTGCAGTGCGATGTTGATATTGTCGGGGTTGCAGGAATCGAGGCCGACGCCGAGATTCTAGCGCTCACCTGTGAAGCGCTTTGTTCGCTTTGTCTGCCTTTCAAGGTGCGCGTCAACAACCGCAAGCTATTGCAGGCAGTGTTGGAGAAAGCGGGAATTCCCGTGCAAAACGAGCTTTCCGTGATTCTTTCTCTAGACAAGCTTGACAAGATAGGATGGCAGGGCGTAGAGAAAGAGTTCCTCGGCAAGGGCGTTGCTTCCCCAGCGCAAATCGAGTCGCTCAAGAGCCTGCTTCTTTCGGGAAAGGAGGGTTTGTTCAAGGCGCTTGCAGGCAGCCAAGGCCTTCAGGAAATAGAGCAATTACTGGCGTTTGCCAACGAAATGGGGTTCGGGCAGCAAGTCGAGTTGTCGCCAACTCTCGCCAGAGGACTCAACTATTATACTGGCAACGTTTTTGAAGCGTTTCTCCTTAACGGCGAGCAACTGGGCTTAACCTCGTCGCTTGCAGGCGGAGGCCGTTACGACAACCTAGTTGGAGGATTTTTGCAGAAGTCTTCAGGCCGCAATGAAACCGTTTGCGCAGTAGGCATCAGTTTTGGGCTTGACGTTTTGTGCGAGGCAATAGCGCGCTGTGGAAAGGAAAAAGAGTTGACGCAAAGCAAGTCGCAGCAAAAGGCGTTCGTGATTCCAGTTGGCGGAGAGCGCGAGGCGTTTGCAGTTGTGCAGCGGCTCCGCCGCGAGGGGGCGCGCGCCGCAATAGACTTGATTGGCAGGGGCTTGGGCAAGAACGTCGAGTACGCCTCAAAGCAAGGCTATGGCTACGCCGTATTCGTGGGGAAAGCCGAGACTTCAATAGGAAAAGTCAAGATAAAAAACCTGAAAAGCGGCGAGGAAAAAACGGTCGGAATTTCGGAAGCTGCAGCAATAATCCGCGGCAGTTAGTTCGGCGTTCATTCTTTCAGGCAAGCCTTATTTTCTGGCTGTACGCCCATATTGCGATTACTACTAGCGCGTCGACAATCCAGAACGCGAAGTGAGTGGCTTCAAGGAGGTCTGGGCCTGCAGTGCACGACAAGTAAAGCGTTGCGAGCAGCCTCACGATGTTGAATGCGAGAAGTACGGGCACTCCCCACGCGAGCGTCTTTTTCAAGTTGCGCGCGCCTGTTGCGTAAAGCAGCGCGGCAAGCAGTGACACCATTACCAAGCCCGAACAGTCGGCAATAATCTCGAATTGCTGCGCGCCGCACAAGACAATGCTTGAGGAAGATTGCGCGCCAACTCCGAACAGTTGTAGGAGAAAGGCTTGCGTTTGCGCAATGAATTCCAGCCAGGGTGCTAAGGGTAATACGCGCATTATTGCGTAAAGCAATGCGAAGCAGGCCGTGAATTTTACGAAGAAATAAAGCGCGTTTTTGGTTGAGGCGTCGCCGTTGGGTGCTGGCTGTTGGCGGTTTGAACGCGTGCTGCCGCCTTCCCTGTTTTGTCTTGATTGTCGGTTTGTTTTTTGTTTTTTTGGCATTTGGCTTTACCATGGCACTGATTTTAGCTTGAGCTTGTGCGCGATGAGGTTTGTCATCTTGTGCAATACGTACGTCACTGCGAAAAGGAAGACGATTTCTTCTGGCGCCGGCAGGTAAAACGGCGCGGCGAACAACAATGCAACGCCTAGGAACAAGAGCTGGTCGAAGAATTCGTGTTGAGCCCCCCTTTCTATCGACATTCTTCTCTTTGTAAAGCTTCCCAGCAGGTCGCCCGCCATCGTTCCTACTGAAAGCAACAAGCCAACTGCGAAGCGCGAGTTGAAGTCAAGCGTGGTAGTTGTTCCAAGCCCGGCAAATGCAAGAAGGTAGCCTGCAACCGTCCCGGCCGCGATTCCTGCAGCAAGCCCCCGCAGCGTCTTTCCGTCGCCGAACAAGCGCCTTCCGTCCCAAAGCTTGCAGCCAAGGTCAACGGGTCTGCCGCCCCCCAAGATTACGGGCGACGAGTTGGCTACGTACGAGGGCAGTATGAACAAAAGCAGGCCTATTGCGTCCATTTTTGCGCCAAGAGGTTTTATGCCAACCAACACTAATAAATCCGTTGCAGCAAATTATGTGTGTAGCAAATCATTGCATTTAGAATTGGTTTAGCGCCCTTTCTAGTGGCGTTCTTGCAACGGGGTTATTTTGATGTTCAAGTCGTGGTTTTTGCTTGTTTTGGCCGCGTTGTGCGTAGGAATACTTGCTCTTGCTTTCGCCTCTGCCGACTACTCGAAGATAGGCCGGGGTGTTGACCGTGCCTACTCTGGCGACAAGTGCATAGGCGTAATCCGGCTTGAAGGCGAGATAGTTTCCGGCAGTTCTTTTTCTTCAGGGCAGGTTTCCTCGCAGGAGATAATAGATGCAATCGACAAGGCACGCAATGACGAGCAAGTGTCATCCTTGTTTGTTGAAATCAACAGTCCGGGAGGCAGCGCGGTTGCAAGCAAGGAAGTTTTTGACGCGCTTTTCGATTCAAGCAAGCCTTCAGTGGCTTATCTTGGGGAGATTGCTGCAAGCGGAGGGTACTACGCTGCAAGCGCTTCCGACTTTATTGTCGCCAACCCGAATACTATTACCGGGTCAATTGGCGCCCGAACTACTGTTATTACTTATGAAGATCTTTTCCAAAAGCTTGGCTTGAGGCAGGAAAACATAAAGACGGGCAACCTGAAGGACATGGGTGAAGGCAACCGCAACTTGACTGAAGAAGAACGCCAGATTCTCCAGGCTCTGCTTAACGAGACTCTCGAGAATTTCAAGGCCGACGTTGTGGCTGGAAGGGGAAACGCGCTTGATCCCGTTTTGTTTAACCAAGCGCTTGATGCACGAGTGCTTAGCGCAAAGCAAGCGCTTGCCGCAGGGCTTGTTGACGACATTGGCAACCGAAAGCTTGCGCTCGATTATGCCGCAAAGCTTGGAAAAATCGACGTAAAGAAAGGCGAGAGGCCAAACGAATGCGAGCTTGTCGAACAGCGCGGGCTTCTCGACGTTCTAATGTCCCGCCTGTCGGCCTCAATTGCAGACGGGCTTGCGGCGCGCCTTTCTACTTCGGTTTCACAGAAAGGCGTTTCGTTCAAGTGATTATTGAGAAATAATTGTTAGGGGGGTAGTTGCAAGATGACTGTAAAAGGACACGACATAATAAAGAGTTGCAGGCAATGTTTTTTGGACAACGGCTATGGAATAAGGCTCGAGTCTTCGGGAAACCACTTGGTGTGCACCCACGACGCATCCCATCGTTATGTTGTTGAACAAGGCTTTCTTAAGAGGGTTTGAGAACACACATGTCACAAGAACACGAACGCGAACTTGAAAAAGCGGTGTCTGAAGCTGCAAAGTACGGCGCAGTGCGGGCAACGCTCTATTTTGACGCACACTCTAAAGACGAGCAGGCCGTAAAGGCATCGTTAGTTGACTTCGTAGGCCGGCTTGCCATCCAGCAGGGCGTGCTTTACTGTAAAGGCGAAGTTCTCGAAACAATGCGGCGCGAGCCTGACGAGCATTCAAAAGAGCCAGAATTTACTTCCAGCGCAAAAGTTGACATGGTTGCCGTCAATTTCAGCACTCTCCAGAACGTCTGCCTTCGGTTTGCGCCAATGGCAGTTGACATAGTTACTCCCGGTTCAATCAAGCTCAGCGGGGAAGAGGCGCAGGCAGTGCTGCTGGACGCATCGCGCGCCGCACAAGACTTTGCAGAAACCATTTACCGCAAGCTCATGACGCCTGAAGACTATGCAAAGCTATCCAAGGATCTGACCGAACGCATTGAAGCGGGAAAACAGGCGCTCGAAAAGGCCAAGCAGGCTGACAAGAAGTAATAGCCCTAAAAAAAGTTGGGTTAGGGTGTTTCGCCTAACCCGCATCTTGACGGTCAGGCCAACCGTTTTTAACGCGTCGCGGCTACTCTTTCTATGCCTTCAAGCCAGACTGAAATCCAACTCGCCTTGCTTACGGGCGTCGTTCTAGTAATGCTGGTTGCAAGCGGCGCGGCCTTCTTTGTATTCGGGCCTGGCTTGTATTGGTTTTCGGGAAAGCCCAAGCCAACGCCTGTTCCTACTCTTGTTGCCACTGTAGCTCCAACTGTCACAACGCCTTCCGTATCCCCGTCTGTGGCCCTTTCTCCAACTCCCTCTTTAGATGTTTCAAGTCCAACTCCTGTTGTTGAAGGTTCCACGCAAGGCGTTCTTTTGCCGACTCCATCGTTTTCTCCCCAGCTGGTTGGTGTGCCGACGGCCACGCCGGTTGCGTTCGATTTGCCTTTCTCGCGTTCTTCGTTCCAGGTTTCCCTGCGCAACGCAGAGTTTCCGACCGCGCTTGCCGCAAGGTTTGGGGACATTGATTCTGACGGCAGTCTTGATTTGATTCTCTTTCAAGGCGTTGTTGCAGTGCAGGCTTACCTCAACAACGGCCGAAGGGTGTGGAGCTGGGACAACCCGGCTTACGCGCAGGTAAACAACCCTCAACAGGCACCGGGTGCAGTATGGGACTTTGACCGCGACGGACTTCCAGAAGTGGTGTTCTTCCGGGTTAGTGAAGGCAACGCGACTCTAATTCTTGCTTCCAGTTCGAACGGGATTCCGAAAGCCAACGTGACGCTGCCAATAAGCTGGCCTACTAGCCTTGCGGTTGTGCCTGCCGACTTGCGCAAGCAAGGCTGGAAGGGTGACATTGCAGTTCTTGCAGGAGATTCGAACAGGAGTGTTTTGCTGGCTTATGATGGCGCAAGCTTGGGTAAAGTATTCGAATACGATTCTTCAAAGCCATTGGGCGACGCTTTGGCCGCTTACGACGTCAACAGTGATGGCAGGGACGAGCTTATTGCCCAAGGGCAGGCAATAGACGTGGCTGGCAACGTGCTGTGGGATGCAAGGTTTGAAGAGGCTACGCGGTCGCTTGCAGTTGCTGCTGCCAGCGGTAGTGTAAAGCCGCAAGCAGTTTTTGCCAACGGCGCAGGAGGTGTTTCCGCCCTCGATTTGGTTAATGGCACCGTGCTTTGGCAAAGCTCGGTTTCCCGCGCTGCCCAGGCGTTCGTAGCGGACTTTGGGGAAAAAAGAGTTTCAGGAAGCGTGATTGAATTTCGCGAGGAGTGGCTCGAGGAAGGCCTTCAAGCATTTTCTCCCCAAGGTGGAATTGTTTTAAGTGTTGAACGCAAGCCCGCCAATTACACTTCGCGCGCGTTTGCCTGCAAGTGGTCGAACTATTCCCTCCTCTATTTCGGTGGAAGGCTCTACTCGGAGA
>Ga0163199_1000276_pt1 | contig 32370 bp, 10 predicted proteins | sample PL_2010_150m_FD_113537 | JGI IMG/M metagenome (GOLD analysis project Ga0163199, IMG submission 113537) | Freshwater microbial communities from Powell Lake, British Columbia, Canada to study Microbial Dark Matter (Phase II) - PL_2010_150m | ecosystem: Environmental > Aquatic > Freshwater > Lake ...
CGAGCCGGGCTCGGGCACACGCGGGCTGCTCGAGCGATTGTTCGCCGAACACGGCCTGCCGCTGAACGTCAGCATGGAAATGGCGAGCAACGAAACCATCAAGCAAGCGGTGCAGGCGGGCATGGGCATCAGCCTTTTGTCCCTGCACACTATCGAACTGGAGTTGAAAACGCGGCGCCTGGCAGTACTCGATGTGCAAGGCCTGCCTATCGTGCGCGACTGGCACGTGGTGCATCTGGCGGCCAAACGCCTGTCGCCGGTGGCCCAGGCGTTCAAGACCTTCCTGCTGTCTTCCGCAGGCAAACTCCTCCCGGAACAGTGATCTGCCGGTAACGAGCCTTTATAATAGGCGACTGAACCGAATCTACAGGAGACACGCAATGGCAAAAGTCGCATTCCTCGGCCTGGGCGTCATGGGCTTCCCGATGGCAGGCTACCTGGCCAAGAACGGCCACGAAGTTACCGTATACAACCGCACGCGCGCCAAAGCCGACGACTGGGTGGCCAAACACGGCGGCAAGGCGGCCGATACCCCGAAAGCCGCAGCCCAGGGCGCATCCATCGTATTTTCCTGCGTAGGCGACGATCCCGACCTGCGCGCAGTGACCGTGGGCACGGATGGGGCGTTCGAGGGCATGGCCAAGGGTGCCATCTTCGTAGACCACACCACCGCCTCGGCCAACATAGCGCGCGAACTGTACGCAGCGGCGGCCAAAAAAGGCATACATTTCATCGATGCGCCGGTGTCCGGCGGCCAGGCCGGCGCGGAAAACGGGGCACTCACAGTGATGTGCGGCGGTGACGCCGCAGCGTTTGAAACCGCCAAGCCGGTGATCGCCCATTTCGCCAAGGCGGTGACCCTGCTCGGCCCCTCGGGTTCGGGGCAGCTCACCAAAATGGTCAACCAGATCTGCATCGCCGGCCTGGTCGAAGGCCTGTCCGAAGGCATCAATTTTGCTCTCAAGGCAGGGCTGGACGCGAAGCAGGTACTCGATGTGATTGGAAAAGGCGCGGCCCAATCCTGGCAGATGGACAACCGGGGCAAGACCATGGTCGACGACAAGTTCGACTTCGGCTTCGCCGTGGACTGGATGCGCAAGGACCTGCGCATCGCGATAGAGGAATCGAAAAAGAACGGCGCGCCGCTGCCGGTCGCCGAAATCGTCAACGGTTACTACGGCGAGATCCAGAAAATGGGCGGCAATCGCTGGGACACCTCCAGCCTGATCCGGCGCTTGCGCAAGTCCTAGCCGTCGCCGTCGTGCTGTCAAAGTATCCGTTGCAAAATGCATTTTGCAACGGCCAATCCAGGGGAGCGTGAGGGGAGGTATCCTCTCATTTTGAAATAATCCCCAAGCACCGGATCGCACCATGTTGATGCCTTTCAACGCGCCCGAGGCCTATGTCGGCACCGTGATTTCCGCGGGTGAGCCCGACGCCGAAAGCTTGTGTTTCGTGTTCCAGCAGACCTCGCTGCTGGTCGCCGGGGATCCCTCCGCGGCGCAATTGCCCGGGCATGTGGGCCTGACCGGCCTGGGTGGCGCGCCGCTGCGACGACTGTATCTGGGCACCCTGGGCAAGCGCGCCTGCTACGCGTTCGAATATGGCGCTGACATCGAGGCGCCGCAGGGCATGCAGTGGCAGGGATTGCGCATGCTCTACCGCAGGCTGGACGACGACCTGTTCGCGCTCGCCGGCCGCGCGCTGCAGTTCATCGACTGGGACCGCACCCATCAGTTCTGCGGCCGCTGCGGCACGCTCACGCAGCATCGCCAAGGCGAACGCGCGCGCGAATGCCCCGCCTGCAATCTGATCGTCTATCCGCGCATCGCACCGGCTGTCATGTGTTTGATCCGGCGCGGCCGGGCGATTCTGCTCGCGCGCTCGCCGCGCTTCGCGCCCGGCATGTACAGCGCGCTCGCCGGGTTCGTCGAACCGGGCGAGTCACTCGAACAGTGTCTGGCGCGCGAGGTGCTGGAGGAGACCGGAGTGCGTATCGCCAACGTGCGCTATTTCGCCAGCCAGCCCTGGCCGTTTCCGCATTCGCTGATGATCGCTTTCATCGCGGATTATGCGGGCGGTGAGATCACGCCCGCCCCGGATGAAATCGAGGACGCACAATGGTTCGACATCGATGCCTTGCCTAAATTACCGAACCGGATCTCGATCGCACGCCGCTTGATCGATAGCGTGATCGCCGAGATGCGCACCTCTATTGTTTGAATGGCCTAGCCGGCAAGAAAACGGAAATCCGGCTCCGGTTTCTTGCCACTGACGATATCCGCGATCGCCGCACCCGAGCCGCAGGCCATGGTCCAGCCCAGCGTCCCATGGCCGGTGTTGAGATACAGATTCGGATAGCGCGTACGCCCGATGCAGGGCACACCGCCGGGTGTAGCCGGCCGCAAGCCGGCCCAGAACTGCGCTTCTTCCGGCCGCCCGGCTTTCGGAAACAGTTCGAAGGTGCGCCTGACTATGGCTTTGCAGCGCGCCTCGTTGATCGCCGTATCGTAGCCGGTCAACTCGGCCGTGCCGGCTACGCGCAGCCGGTCGCCCAGGCGCGACAGGACCAGCTTATGGGCGCCATCGCTGAGACTGATCTGCGGCGCCACGTCGCCTGGCACCAGCGGCAGGGTGATCGAATAGCCTTTGAGCGGATAGACCGGAATCGAAATCCCCAGGGGCCGCAACAGCAGGGGGCTGTAGCTGCCCAGCGCGAGCACGTAGGCATCGGTCTCGATCGGGCCGCCCTGGTCCAGGAGTACGCGCAGGACGCGCCCGCCTTTGGTCTCGATCCGCTCGATGCGGCTGCCATAGTGAAATTGCACGCCGCCGCCCGCGCAAAGCCGTGCCAGTTCCCGGGTAAATGTATGCGCGTCGCCTGACTCATCCGACGGCGCCCAGACGCCTCCGGCGACGGGGACCAGGCACTCGGACAAAGCCGGCTCGAGCTGCACGCACTCGGCGGCAGACAGTGCACGCAGGTCGACCCCGTGCTGCTGCTCCAGGCCCGCGGCCCTGACCGCGTCGTCCAGGGCCTGGCGCTCCTGATAAATGCGCAGAATGCCTCGCGCCTGCCGTTCGTACGCGATGCCGGTTTCAGCACGCAGCGCGTCTAGCCGCTCGCGGCTGTAGCGATTGATCGCGGCAATCTGCGCCGCGTTGGCGCGCGTGCGCGCAGGCAGGCACTCGCGCAGAAACGCCAGACCCCAGGCCCATTGATGAGGGTCCGGGCGCAGGCGAAACAACATCGGTGAATCCTCGCGCCCCAGCCATTTGAGTATCTGCTTCGGCGTGGCGGGATTGGCCCAGGGTTCGGCGTGGCTGGTGGAAATCTGCCCGCCATTGGCGTAGCTGGTTTCCATCGCCGCCGCGTCCTGGCGTTCGAACACGCTGACTTCATGGCCGGCGCGGGCCAGGTACCAGGCGCTGGTCACGCCGACCACGCCGGCGCCCAATACAGCAATTTTCATGTTTGGCAGGGCGCCAGGCGCGCTGAAAATAGGCTAGCGCGACAAATGCTTTTGTCGCGCTAGCCGTTTATCGATATGCGCGTCGCCTGGGCAGCGCGCACCCTCAGGCGTAAATCCCGAACTGCGTCAGGCTCAGTTCCGTATGGCTGGCGACGATGCTGTCGAAGTAGTCTGTCGCCAGCGCAGTACCGCTGGAGGGGCCGGCATAACTGCCGTCGACATCACCGCGCAGAACACCGACCAGGCCGATATGGCTGTCCACGCTCGCGTCTATGCTGCTCGCCAGTGTGCCAGGCGTCAAACTTGCCTTGGCCGGCATGGTGAGATCGGCCTCGTTGACGAAGAACCAGGACGGCTCCGGCGCCGTCAGCCCGACCACGTGCTTCAACACGGCGATGGCGTCGGTAAGCTGCACCGAACCGTTGGCGTCGTAATCGGCCGCCAGCGCCTGATAGGGCGAGAGCGCCTTGCCTGCGCCGTTGACATCCAGACCGACGATCATCTTGAGTATGGCGATGGCGTCCTGCAGATTGGCTGCGCCGCTGGTCGCGGTGGCTTCCGCCGTCGGAATCGTGCGGCTGGCGGTCAGGGTCGCGCTAGTGCCGCTAACCGCCGCGAAGCTCGCCGCACCGCTGGCGTCGGTGGTCGCGGACGCGCTGCCCAGGGTGAGTGCGACGGAGTCAAGCAGGACGTGGCTCTTCCATACATAGGCCTGCACGCCGACGGTGGTGCCGGTCGCCTCGGCGACGCCGGCCACGCTTACTTTCAAGGTCTGCGTGCTCGTGTCAGTACCATCGCTGGCGGTTACATTGTAGCTGTAGCTGCTGTCCGTCGAGGCCGCGTTGAGCGCGGTCGCATTCGGCGTGTAGGTGTAGGCACCGGTGGCCTTGGTCACCACGAGCGAGCCGAAGTTACCCGACTTGGTCACGGTCGTACCATTGTCCGTGCCGCCTGAGATGCCATAGCTGATGCTATCGCTGGGGTTGGCGTCGGTGGCCACCAGCGTCCCGGTGGTGCTGCCGCTGGTGGGCGTGGCGAAGGTATCGGCCGCCGAGGTATCGGTATAGCTGATGCCGGTGGGTGCCGTCAGCGCCGGTTTCGCATTGTCCGCCACCGTAAAGGCCAAGGGCTGGACGAGGAAACCGTCATAAATCGTGTCGGCGCTGACTACCTGGAAGGTAAGGCCTGCCGCCTGGCTCGCGCCTTCGGCAGTGCTGTCGGCTGTGGCCGTGACCGTGACCTGCTGCGTAGTGTTCCAGTCGCTCGAGGTGAAGGTGAGCACCGCTGCCGACAAGTCGAGTTGATTGTTGACGTCGGTCAGATAGATCTTGACGTCGCTCGACGGCTGTTGCGACAAAACCATATCGAATGTGGTCGAGTGCGGCATGTTCACCTGGCCGGTCGCGTTTTCAGACAGCGCGGTCGCGGTGCTCGTAGTCGTGGTCGCGATGCCGTAACCGGTAGCCACGACCTTCAAGGTCTGGCTCAGAATGGCACTGGACCCCGAGTCGTCCGGACCACCGAGATCGGTCGCCGTACTGGTCGAATCGAAAGCCTGCAGCGCCAGACTCAAGGAAGTATTTGCGGCAGTGGTCGCGCCGGGGAAGAAGGTGGCCGTTGCCATTTGCGCGGCCGTGAGCTGGACACTGCCGGAAGAGGACGCGGTCGCGCCGCTGGGCGCACCGAAGCCGTAATAGGTATAGGCGCTGCTATCGCCTACGCGAATGTAGGCATCGCTGGTGACGTCCGTAGCCTTGGTCATGCTGAGTTTGTAATACGCGACACTCTGGCCGGTATCCGAGGGTGTGGCGCTAAACAGGCCGCTCAGCGCGACGCCGGTGCTGTCGGCAGCAATATTGCGCACCACACCGGTATCGACGAATGCGTTGGGCAGGGTGTTGGTCACGGTACCCACGGTCAGTTTCGGCGGATCATTCAGATCCAGGCCGGTGCCGGAGACCTTGAGGGTATAGTTCCCGCTATTGTAGGCGCTGGATGAAACCGCGCTGACCGCGGCCAGGAAGGTCTTGGCGGTTGGATAATTGGCGGCGGTGATGCTGGCCGTAGCCGAGGTGCCGGCCGTCAGCGCGCCCGCGTTACTGGGCAGGGTCGCGCCCGACCACTCGGTGACATCGATCTTCCACTGCTGCGTATTGGGATCCCCAGCCGTGGACGCGAAGCCCACGCTGAAGTCCGAGGCCTTGGCGGTGGTGAATACCCAGTAATCGACGTCGGTGGCACTGGAAAGCGCGCCGGTCATGGCGACGTTCGCAAGCAGGCGGTTGTTGTTTGCAACCGCGTCTGCGGCGGTATTATTGCCCTCATTCTCCGTGGTGGGCAGCACCGTGGCGGTCAAGCCATAGTCCGAACTGTTGTAGACCACCCCATCGGCCAGAACTTCGATGTAATACGTGGCCGCCGCCGACACCTTGGCAGTCAGGTTGGTCGAGACACCGGTCAGCGACTGCGCCGGATCGAATGCGAGCAGGACGTTGTCGGCCGGAGATGTGCTAGGCAGGCTCTTATCCAGCGTGAGCGTCGTCCCTCCTCCCGACAGGGCCGTGGCGCTGACCACGGTATAGACCGTGGTATCCGCGCTCGAGGTGACGAAGGTAAACTTGCTGCCGGCCGCCGGAATCGACGTGAGCCCATCGACGGCTAGCGTGCTGCCCGTCTGATTTGCGCCGTTGACTGCCGGGGTACCGCCCGCGGAAGCCGCAAGGGTCTGCAAATAGTCGCCGCTGGCATCCAGCAAGCGTATCTGCCAGTTCTTGCTGGTGGTCACCAACGGGCTGCTGAAGTCCACCGATATCAGCGCGGCGCCGCTGGTATTGATCGAAAAATAATCGACGTCCGATGAACTGCCCAGGGCCGCCGTCATTTGCGTCCCGCTGGCGAGCAGATTGGCCGTTGCCGCCGTATTGTTGCTCGCGCCATTGATCAGAGGTGATTCGGATTCGTATGCCATTTTTATGATGCTCCCTGCGATCGGTTTATCTGGATGACATGTTGGCGCACCTGGAACAAACCACGGCGCACCGGTCGGGGTATCCCCTTACCGCATGCGCCATGGTTGCCTGGGCTCGCGCGCGAGTTCAACAACGGTCAGTAGGTGTACACCACCTCGAAATTGTCCGCGATCAGCGTGGACACGCTCACGTCCACCAGCAGCAGGCTATTTCCCCCGCCAAGGTCGATATTTGTACTCCCGCCCTGGTCGGCGGCCTTCGCCATCAGCTCGGCGACCGTGTCTACGCCTGTGCCGTTGATGCCGTTGGTGTCGCCTGCTCCCAGGTAGAGCGTTACCACGTCCCCACCCGCACCAGCGGTGAAATCGCTGACGGTATCCTTACCCGAGCCGTCACCGATGATGAAGTGATCGGCGCCCGCACCGCCGCGGAATACCTCCGTAGCGGGCGTGCCCCACATCAGATCGGCCAGTACGGTGCCTGTGCTCTTGATCGTGAGTTCCGGACCGTTGGTTCCCCATGTGTTCACGCTGGTTGTCATCGTCGGGTTAAGATCCATGGCCTTGTCGGCAAATACCAACTGCTCGATATTGCGCAGGACATCGGTTTCCGGAGACGATCCCGTGCTCGCGGCTTCAACCCAGCGATCATAAATCGTCGCCGTAGCCGCGCCGGTGGTATCGGTGTTGGTCTGGGTAACCGACAGCGCTGCGCTGTTATCCGGCGCAGCGCCCAGGCTCTGGTCCAGCTTGAGCGTGTTGCCGCTGATCGACGCGATCTTGTAGGGACCGTAGGTGGTCGTGACGTCGTCCGAGCTCGTGCTGGGGTCGCCCGTGTTGGTTACCGAGTAGGAGACGTACATGCCCGCGGCCAGCCCCGTTGCGCTCGCGACCGCCAGCGAGGTCCCGGACTGGTTCGCGCCGTTCACCGCATAGCTGCCCGAAACCGCATGAGTACCGTTGGTCGTAGACGCGGCAACACCGAGATAAGTGTCCACCGCTTTGAGTGTGATATCCATGCCGCTACTGGTGGCGGCGGAACTGACGGTCACACCGGAGATGCCGGTGGTGGTGCTCTCGATCTGCGACTTGAACGAAGCCGCCACTTGGGACAGCGTATCCCCGCTCAGCGCGGTATAGGTGTAGGTATGCGACCCGGCTGCAACGGTGTAAATGTCGCCCGACTCTACCGCGCCGCTGTAACTGAAGGTGCTGGCCTGCACCGTCTTGACCGTATAGTCGGCTCGATTGCCGGAGAAGATCACCAGATCCTTGTAGGGGCTGCCGTCGGTCGCGATACCGTCGTTGGCTCCGCCGTCTATGGTGTCCTCGCCTGCGCCCGGCATGAAGGTATCGCCCAGTCCGCCCCCGGTCAGCTTATCGTTGCCGGCGCCCGAGTTGATTTCATTGGTCATGGCAGCAGCGCCAACGATCGTGTCGGCGCCGTCAGTCCCGGTCCAGACCGTGTGGTCAGCTTTCTTGTCATTATTGGTGTCAACCTCGACCGAGGTCACGACGGCTGCCTCTTGCGTCACGATCTTGTCATCGAAACGCAGTTCCTCGATGCTGATGAGGGTATCTGTTTCGCCACCTTTGCTCACAGTCCAGCTGCCGGCGCCGTCATTGGTCACCGTGTAATCGACGGCATTGCCGTCGAAACGCGCTCTGTCCTTGCCGTCACCGCCTTCCAGCGTATCGTTGCCGGAACCGCCGACCAGCGTGTCATTGCCCGCGCCGCCGATCAGGTGGTCGTTGCCGCCGCCGCCAAGGAGTCGGTAACCCAGGCTGGCGTTGGCATTGCTCGAGTAATCCAGGGTATCGGCGACCACATCGATGCCGGTCACCGTGACCTGGTCGGTCACGCCGTCACCGTTCAGATCTTTCTCCACCGCGGTCACGGTAAGGCCGACGAAGCCATCGGCGAATTGCAGACCTTCGACGCCGAATACCGTATCCGTGCCATCGTCAGCGTCGCTGGTGGCATTGTCCTTGACGGTGTAATACGCGCCGCCCGATGTGCCGGTCACGCTGCCGTCCGTATCGGTCAATTGGGTAATCGTATAGTCAGCCTTGTTACCCGCGTACTGACCGATGTCGATCAGCGCATTGCCCTGTGCATCCTGGCCGTCTGCGCCGCCGTCCAGCGTATCGTTGCCAGCGCCACCGATCAGGATGTCGCCGCCCTTTCCACCAGCCAAGCTGTCGTTGCCGGCACCGCCGTCGATCAGATCGTTGAGGTCGGAGCCGGTCAGCGTTTCGGCGGCGCTGGTGCCGGTGATATTGCCGGCATCTGGCGTGCCGTCACCGTCGACGTCGGTGAATGACTGCGAAACCTCCAAAGTGATCCAGCGATCCCAGAAGCCGATGTTCTCGACGCCGATCATCAAGTCGACACCATTGCCGCCGTCCTCGTCGGAGAGGCTGTCGGTCACGCGCACAATGTTCGCATCCACGACCACACCATCGACCTGAATGCTGCCGGTCGCCGAACCGATACCGTCGGGATCGCCCACCACGGTGTAAGTCACGCCGTTGATGGTGAAGTTCTGATCGTTGAACGGATTGCCACCATTGTCATTGGTATCCGGCTTGACGATCTCCAGGGTGTAGCGATCGGACTTGCCGTCGTACCAGACGGAATCGAAACCAGGATTGCCCCAGGGATCGACACCGTTGTCGCCGCCTACGAACTGGTCGGCCCCCATGCCGCCGACAAACTGGTCCGGCCCTTCGCCGCCGACCAAGGTGTCGTTGCCTTCGTTGCCGTTGATGTTATGCGGCAGACCCGTGTAGGCGTCGGCCGAGACGTCGATCAAGTCGTCCATCATCGAACCGTTGACATTGACGCCTATCACCTGCCCTTCCGCATTGGTCCAAGTGTAGGTCTCGGTACCCAGGCGCACCCAGCGGTCGGCGAAGGACAGCGCCTCCACATTGATCAGCGTATCGGTGCCCTCGCCTTCGCTTTCGGTATCAGCGACCGTGATGGTGCCGTCGTCGTTCTGGGTGATGGTGTAGCGATCGTAGCCGCCTTCGTACTGCGCGGTGTCGGACTGTGGATTGCCCAACTGATCGACCCCATTGTCACCACCGTCAATAATATCGTCGCCAGCGCCACCGCGTATCCAGTCGCCGCCCGAGCCGCCGTAAATCGTGTCGTTGCCCGCGTTGCCTGTGAGCCAGTCGTTGCCGTGGAAGTCATAAGTGGTGTTGCCCGTGCCCGTGATCAAATCATCGCCGCTGGTGCCATCCACATTGGCGCTGGTGATCGTGGTGCTCTGTTCATACAGACCGGTGATCGGGTTCAAGGTCCAGTCGTGCTGGTAGTTGACCTGCATTTCCAGCGGCAGCCACTTGTCGTTGAAGGACAGGGCCTCGACATTCACCAGCGCATCAACGCCGCTGCCTTCGAATTCGGCGGGGAGCCTGTCGGACACGATCCAGCCCCTGATCTGGGTGGCATCGACCGCTGCGTGGTCTATCATGTTCAACAGACCCTGCTGCATGCCGGCCAGACCTTCAGCCGTGGATGTCGGATCGGCCAGGGTACGGCCGGTAAGCACGGCATCCGCATTGCGCGAACTCGTCAGCGTCCAGTCTCCACTGCTAGCGTCCTTGTTCAAGGTCACGTCCATCAGGTTGTAACGGCTGAACTTGGCGCCGAAGGACACCACGTCGCGCAGCGGGCCGCCCCACTGGTCGGTGCCGACATTGCCGCCGCCATCGATGTAGTCGTTGCCCGCGCCCGGGCGTATCCATTCGCCGCCGTCGCCGCCGATATAGGTGTCGTTGCCTTCGCGCAATTCGATGTTGATCGAGGCCGTTTGCAGGTCAGCCACCTCCTGATTGGTCAGGCTGGCCAGCTTGGCGAGATCAACATTGTCCGCACCCGATGTGCCGCTAGCCCAGACGTTGTCTATGGTGCCGTCGTTGTTCCAGTCATTGGCGTTGGCGCGAATGTCCAGATCGCGCTGGCCGTCGTTGAACCAAAGGCTCTCCACGTTGAACACCAAATCCGCGCCGCCGCCACCAAGGTCGGCACCCAGGGTGTCGATCACCAGATAGCCGACATTGTGCTCGCCATCCGCCAGATCGAGCTTGGCATAGGCGTTCTGCAGCACTTTGTCCACGCCTTCAGCCAGATCGGTTGCGGTGATGGTAAGCGCGCTGCCGTCGAAGGTGGCGATCTGCACACCGTCGGCACTGATGACTCCATTGGAGATGGTAACGGCCTGGATTCCATAACGGTCCATGTTACCCATGAAAGTCGCAACGTCCTGATCCTGCCAGGCATCGCCGCTGGTGCCATTGGCGCCGCCATCGAGTACGTCGTGACCTTCGCCTCCAGTGAGGTTGTCGCCGTTGCCACCGCCGATGAGCACGTCATTGCCGACATTGCCGCGCATGTAATCGCGACTGGGACTCGCTGCAGCACTGCCGTCTGCATTGCGATCGCCGTAGATCACGTCGTCGAAGGTCGTGCCTTCGGCATTGGCGTTGACTACGCCCTGCCAGTCAGTCCATTCCCAGCGGCGCACCGCTACGTCGACCCAGCGGTCGTTGAATGCCAGCGTTTCGATACCGACCAGTATGTCGGTGCCGAGCGAACCCGGGTCGTCGGAGGGCAGCAGATCGCGCACCTGCAGCGCGTCCTGACCGTCATAAGTCGTAGGCGTAATTTCGAAACGATCGAAACTGGCGTTGAAGCGTGCCGTATCGGTGCGCACCCCGCCCCACTGGTCGACGGCGGAATTGGCGCCGCCGATCAGCACGTCGTTGCCTTTGCCGCCTTCCAGATCGTCGCCACCTGCGCCGCCGAGCAGCGTGTCATTACCTTCGCTGCCACTCAGCCAATCGCTGTAGTCCTTGCCTGCCAGCACATCGTCAAAGGGTGTGCCGCGCACATTCACCGACTGACCGTAGGTGAGCGCATTGCCGTCGGCGTCCTTGGTCAATACCGCCGACCAGTCGTTGTACTGGGAGATCTCCGGGGCAACGCTGATTGAACTGTCGCCGCTGCCCGACCACGCGAACTGGACGCGCTCTACATTCACCAGCAAATCAATGCCGGTGCCGCCGGCGACAGCCGGCAGGGTGTCGGTAATCTGCAGGCCGAACACTTCGTCGCCGTTCGCCTGGGCCGGCGTCACGATGGTGTAATCGGATTTGCTGTGGCCGTCGGTGCCTGCAGCGATATCGACCAGCACCGCCTTGATCAAGTAGCGCTCGCGCACACCGGAGTAATTCACTACGTCCTGGATTTCCCAGACATTGCCCACCGTAAGGGTCTCGACACCGCCGTTGATGATGTCGTCGCCGCCGCGCCCGTCGATCTGGTCGCCGTACTGCGAGCCGACCAGGACGTCGTCCTGGAAGGTGCCGTTGATGTAGTGGCGGGTGACGGTGTAGGTGGGATAACCGGTGACCGGATCGGAAGGCTGGGTGTAGTCGAAGGACTGCCAGGTCCAGGAGTTGTCTATCGGCACCAGATCCAGCGAGGTGTCGCTGAATTGCAGGCGCTCTATTCCCGTCAAGGTGTCCACACCGTAGCCGACGTCGCCCCAAATGTTGGCTGCATCGTAAGCTGAGGCCAGCAGGTGTCCGTCGCTATCGAAACTACTATTAAGATCTCCGATTGGTTTCAGATTCATCACCGAGGCGTAATCGACCACCGTGAATTGGTTGTTGCCATTGGAGATGATGTAGAAGCGTGTGCTCGGCGCGTCCGCATACCGGGCCGTGTCACCGGCGCCCCAATAGGCACTGCGCGAGGCGGTCGAATCGGCGCCGCCGTCTAGTACATCATTGCCAGCGCCGCCGTCGAGATTGTCGTCCCCGCCGCCACCATTGAGGGTGTCGTTGCCGCCGCCGCCGTTGAGCCCGTCGCTGTTGGCGACAGTGATCTGTATATTACTGCCGTCGTAGCTAAAGCTATCGGCATTCGCGTAGACGTAGCGGGCACCACCGCTGTCCGTCGCGACGATCTGTTGCGCACCAGGAACAAAGTTCACTACCGCACCGGCGGCATCCTTGAAGCTCGCAGTCGACGTCGAATCGGCGGTCAAAGTGGCAAGCGTGCTGCCTTCAAGGCCTTTCAGGGCTTCCAGCGTTACGGTGTAACTCGCCAAAGCATAGCCTTGCTGGTAGGTACTACCATTTAGCCTTTCGTTGACCGCAGCGGACGCCGTGGGGACAAAGCTGCCGCCGCTGGCGATATAGCCATCAGCGAACGTAAGCTTTTCGATGCCGCTGAGCGTATCGCTGCCCTCGCCGCCGTACTTGTCGGCAAGCTTGTCGACCACGGTCCAGTTGCCGCTCCCAGAGACAGATTCATTAACGTCATAGCGGTTGTGGCCATCCGAATACACCGCCTCGTCCGTCCCGGTCCCGCCAGCTATGGTGTCGTTCCCGGCGTTGCCGTGGAACCGCTCGTCCAGAGCTGAGCCAGTTATGCTGTCGGCGAACGCGGTGCCGATGTATTCCGCCGAACTAGTGCCCCAGGTGTTGACCTGCACCAGCAGCGGCACCTCGCCGCTGCCCCAGAAACCCAGGCGCTCGACATTGAATACGATGTCAGTGCCAAGACCACCCAGACTGCTCGGGATCAGGTGCTCTACACGGTAATAAAGCTGGTTGGCGTGACCGGTGACTGTGCCCGACGCGTCATCGGTAAGCTGGTCAATCTTGAATTCCTTGCGATCGGCATCGAAGTGCGCAACGTCGTATAGGTTCCAGGTATCCCAGGGCCTGGTCGGATCGACTGCCGGATTGCCGCCACCGTCCAGAGTGTCGTTGCCGGCGCCACCATTGAGATCGTCCTGGAGATCACCGCCCGTAATCAGGTCGTTGCCGGCGTTACCATTGAGATTATTGTGGGCGCCTGCGAGGCCGTCGATCTTGTCGCCAAAGCGCGTGCCCCAGGCGGAACGGTCTGTTCGGGTGACATCCACATTCCCCCAAATGTCGTTGCCGAAGGAATCCTTGGCACCTGTCGGCTTCCAGTCCTGGTAGGTGTAGGTGTTGTCCGAATACTGCACCGCCAGCGTTTCAGAGGCGTCGCTGAAGTTGAGTTGTTCTATGCCCTTCAACACGTCCCGGCCTTCGCCGCCCATGGCGTCGGAAAAACGGTCGGTGACAACCGTGATGCCGTTCGGATCGTAGTAGCCGGACACCACGTAATCGCCATTCGCCACCGCCTTGCCCATGCCGTCATGCGTGCCAGTACCGGCCGTCACCGCTTTGAAGAACTCGATGTCGTAGCGCTTGATGGAATTGGAGAAGCTGGCTCGGTCGAGATCTTCCCACTGATTGCCAGAGGTGCCGTTGGCGCCGCCGACGAGATAATCGTTGCCCTTGCCGCCACGCAACTCATCACCGCCTGCGCCGCCGATCAAAGTATCGTTGCCGGCGCCGCCTTCTATCCAGTCGCGGTTGGAGAACCAGCCGGTGTCGGAAGACCAAGTATAGTTGGTATTGTTAAATTGATCGGTGGAACTGGTCGAGCTCAGAACGTTGGTATCGTGTCCGGAGGCATCGATCAGGTCATTGAGGATGCCGCCAGTATAATTATTACTCCCTGGCCAGGAGACTTGCTGGCTGCCATTCACCACCTGCGGCGTTGTCGTTGGCAAGCCGGTAACCGAATCCACCTCCATCACTGGCGCGCCCCAGGGCTGCCAGCGATTCTCGGTCACACCCAGGCTGACCTGGCCATCCTGGAACGACAGCTGCTCAACATTGATGATGTAGTTGACACCATCGCCACCCGAGACCGCGGGCAGCTTGTCGGTGACGCGGATTACGTTGGCCGGCCCGTTCGCCAGGCTGCCGTAATCATCCGCAATCAGCGTTTGGATATTGGCAGGTACGGCACTATTCGCAAAGACTTCCACCGTGTAACGTTTTTGCGCGCCGGCAAATTGCACCACGTCCTGGTTTTCCCAGGAGTTGGTCGAGGTACCGTTGGTATCGCCGTCATAGTAATCGTTGCCGGCCCCGTCCTGCATCTGGTCGCCGCCTTCGCCGCCGTACACCACGTCATCGCCCGCGCCCGACTGAATATAGTCGGCAACGGCGTAGACGGAATAAACGGACGAATCGCCGGCATGCGGTGTCGGCGTCATGGAATAGAGGTCTATCGTCGGATTGGCGGTCTTGTCGTACACGCGGAATACGAGGTCTCCGCCCTGACTGGGGGTATAAGTTGCAGTTAGCGTGCCACCACTATTCGTGAGCGCGATTTCGGTGTATCCAGGCACCGGGGAAAAGCTATGAACGGTCTCGTACTGCAGGTTGCTGGAATTCCATTGCTGATAGCTCCAAACCGTACCGGCAATCGCGACGTAGGCGTTGCCATCGATCGGCGTCAGTCCACTAATGGACAGATCGATCGCAGTACCCGCCTTGACCGCGCCGGTTCCCGCTGCTGCCACCGCTAGGCTATCGGCGTTGATTATGTCGCCAAAATCCGTGCCCTGGATATTGTTCCGTGCTCCGAAATAATTGCCCCCCTCGGCAAACCGAACTTGCAGGTTCATGCCCTGGCCTTCGCTGAACTGCAGTTCTTCAACGTTGGTAATGGTATCGGTGCCCAGTCCGCCGAATTCGGCCAGGAGTTTGTCGCTCACGGTGTAGGTGCGTAAGCCCGTACCCTGGTCCTCGGTCATGCTGACCTGGAAGCGGCGCCGCGCTGCGTCGAGGTACACGATATCGTTGTTGTTGGCCCCATTATCGGTGCTGCTGCCGTTGGCACCGCCGTCGATGATGTCGTCACCCTCGCCCGGGTTGATCCAGTCGGCGCCACCGCCGGTCTTGATCAGGTCGTCGCCGGCGCCCGCGTTGACTCTGTCATTTAGGTTGGCGCTGGACGAATCGATGACATCGGCCCAGTCGCTGCCTTCCCAGTTGACGCCAGTTACCGTTTGCACCCAGTCGCCTGCACCGCCATTGGCGCTCGCATCCCAGGTCGACATGTACTGATCGGACGATATGACCGTCAGATTCTTCTGCCCGTCATTAAAGCGCAGCACCTCGATACCGCTGAGCGTGTCGGTGCCGTCGCCCTTGGCGCCTTTGCTGTCTGTGACGATTACTGTGCCATCGGCAACAAATCCGGTTGCAGCACTGCCATCGGCATTCTTGAACTCGATGTTGTAGCGGCTGGCATCACCCGAATACTCGGCCACGTCGTTGCCGGAAATGCCGTTCCAGTCCCAGGTCGATGTGCTCGTGCTTGAGCGGCCTGCGCCGCCGACGAGCATATCGTCGCCCTTGTCGCCGCGCAGGGTATCCGCCCCGTCGCCGCCGTAGAGCGTGTCGTTACCGCCACGGCCCTCGAGCCGGTCTGAGCCGGCGAATGCCGTTTGCGCCGCCGCATCGCCCGGCAGCGCGCCGGCCATGTCGGAGAAGGGCGTGCCGGTGACATTTACGCCGCGCACGACTTCTTTGAACTGGGTTGTTGCCTGATCCCAGACCTGCTCGCGCTGCAGGTAATACTCTGGCGTCAGGCGCACCTGCTTGTCGGTGAAATCGAGCACGTCGATATTGAATACCGTGTCCGTGCCGTCAGGCGAACCTGCGCGCAGATCCTTGACCGTGTAATAGCTGCCGTCTGCAACCCCGGTTATCGTCCCATCCGTGTCGGTATGCGGGCTGATTTCATAGCGGCTGGACAAGCCGGAATAGCGGGCATGGTTCTCCACGTTCCAGACATCGATCGCCGGATCCAGCCGGTTTTCCGTGACCACACCGCCGTCTATGGTGTCATTTCCATCGCCGCCCTCGATGTTGTCGCCGCCCTTGCCGGCCTGGATCAAGTCGTCGCCGCCGCCGGCATTGATCCAGTCGCGGTAAGTTCCGGCGCCGTTCGCGTCGTGCAGCGCATCGGCGTCGATGACGTCGTCGAACACCGTCCCCGTGGCGGTGTTCTGCGCCCAGGATTCGGTCGAAGTATTCGCCCAGAAAGTCGGCGTCAAGTTGACCGACTGTCCGGCGAAGGTCAGCGCTTCTACATTGGTGAGGGTATCCGTGCCCTCGCCACCGGCGTTGTCTTTGACCGTCAGGCTGCCGCCTGCATTGCGGGACACAGTGAAATCCGTGACCTTGCCAGCATAGGCGGCTGTGTCGGTACCCTCGCCGCCGTCGATGCTATCGTCGCCCGCGCCGCCTTTGATATTGTCGTTGCCTGCGCCAGCCGTAACCGTGTCGTTACCTGCGCCGGCGACGATCCAGTCGTTGGCGTCCGTGCCGATCAGGGTATCCGCGGCGTCGGTGCCGTCGATATGCTTGATTTCGACCAAGATCTCGCCTTTTGTCGGATCGTAGACCGATGTCCAGAACAGGTCGGTCGCCGCGGTGTCGGCGGTCCCGTTATGCACCAGGACGCCAGCGCCGATCAGCGCCTCCAGGCTGCTGACCATATATGGAGCCTGGGTGCCAGCCGGGTAAGGCACTTTCAGCACGCCGCCGGGCAGCAGCGTAAGGTCCGCCGCCTGCACGGTGACCGTGATCGGCGTGGTGGACATGGGGCTTTCTGCGGTCACCGTCACGCTGCCAGCCGTACCCAGAGTCACCCCCGTGGCGTCGGCAAGCTTGATGTAGAGGGCATTGAAGGTCGATGTGGTCCTGGGGTAGAGGTCCAAGGTGACCTGATAGTCGATATAGTTGCCGGTCAAGCTGCCGTCATTGTTGGCGTAGACGCGCAACACCACAGTCTGCGTGTTCAGGTTGTCGGGCGCCTGGAAATTCGCCGACAGTCCCGTTCCCGGATAAACGGAATAGACGTAAGGTGCCGACCCGAGGGTGACGGGTGTAAATACGTCGCCGACCATGCGGCCAAGCTGCGCCGCATAGTTGATCGAGGGGCTGTCGCTGTCCGTGGCCACTACGGGGATGTTCACATTGAGGTAACCATACTGCGCACTCACGCTGGGTATGCTGCCCTGCGTAAACGTGGGCCAGACAGGCGCCGCGTTGCCGCCGCCGGTGTCCTCGGGGGCGTAGAACCCGACCAGCGCGCCATTGGCATCGAAGGCCAGACGGCCCTGGGTGACATCGCCCGAATAGAAAGCGAAGCCTTCGTATCCGGCAAGGCTGTGATCGCTATCGACAAAGTCCAGGGTGCCCTGCTCACTCGCATAGCGCGCCCCCGGGTCCCAGCCCAGGCCTGTATCCGGCAGGCCGTCGCCGTCTGTGTCGTACAGATGGGTCACGTAGCCATCCGTTTCCACTAAGGTCGCGACATAGCCGGTTTCGCTGACCTTGTTGGAATCGATGGAAAGATCCAGGAATTTCTCGCCAGGCTGTGCCGTATCGGCCGGGGTACCATTGAAGTTAATGGTCAAAGGCCCGACCTCGGGTTCGCCCAGCAGCGAGGCCATCGATACATATGCAGGGTTGGAGGTGCCGTCCTCGAAATAGACATTCTCGACGCTCAACAGCACATCGGTCTCGGCACCTTTGGTCGCCGTCACTTTATTGGTGTCGACGGTGTCGCGCACAAAACTCCACTCACTCGCTGACTGTGCCAACAACATGACGGTATCGATGCCGCGGCCGCCGTCGATGGTGTCGTTGCCCCCATTTCCTGCCAGCACATCATTGCCTTCGTCGCCACGCAATACGTTGTCCCCAACGGACCCGAAAATCACGTCCGAATAGATGGACCCCCGGACGTTCTCGATGTTGCTCAATGTGTCGGTGCTGCCTCCAGCATCCAGCGCGGTTCCCGCCAATACATCGACGACTGCGCCACCGCCCAACTGCACAGTCTCAGTCCCGCTACCCAGATTCACGACCACGCCGTAATGGTCGCCATCTGCATCGAACTCGCTCGAATAGCGAACTTCGTCCACGCCGTCACCGCCATCGATAACATCGGCGCCTTTGCGCCCCTGGAACACTTCGTTTCCAGCGCCACCGGTCATGGTGTCGTCAAAATCCGATCCAAGGACACCTTCTATGTTAATCAGGGTATCGACACCGACCACGCCTCCAGTCGTGATGCCGTCTGTTGCAGTTCCGGCAACGAGGTCGACCACCACGCCTGCCGTGGCGCTACGGTAGCTGGCATAGTCAAATCCTGTGCCGCCGTCGATGACGTCGTTGCCGCCCGCACCTTCAAAAAGTTCGACATAGTCGAACAGTGGATTGCCGCCCGTCAGGGTATCGGCGAAGTTGGAGCCCCAGGCCCAGTTGATGCCGATCAGGGTATCGGTGCCGCCGAATCCGTCGGCAGCGGTGCCAACTGCCAGGTCCACATTCACGCCGGCGTTGGACGTGTGATAGCGCGCAATGTTGATCTCGAAATTGTTGGCATTCATTGCCACGGTATTGTCCGCGCGCCCGCCGTCCAGGATGTCATTGCCGGCGTTGCCGATAAACCACTCTTGTTTAGTGCCGTTAAACGAGACGCTATTGCTGCCGCCTTTCAGCGAGTCGGCAAAGGCGCCGCCCACGACGGCCTCTATATTGAGCAGGACATCGTGGCCGGTGCCATTGCCATAGGTCGCCCATTTCTGACCGAGATTCACCTGCACCGCACTGGAATAGCCGGAATACGAGGCCCAATCCGTATCGTTGCTTCGGCCCGCGATGCCGCCGTTGAGTGTATCGTTGCCACCGCCGCCTATCAGCGTATCGCTGCCGCCGTGGCCGTTGAGCGCGTTCGGCGAACCGTTGCCCCAGATGATGTCCCCGAACATGGAACCACGCACGTTTTCGACGTTAGAGATCAAATCGGTCGCACCGGTTCCATCCAGCGCACTGCCCGGGGCAAGGGTGTAAGGCACGCCTGCGTAGGTAGTCGTCTTCTGGCCCGTCGACAGATTGACGAGCACACCTAAACCGTTGCCGTCGGTGTCCGGGTCGTTTCCGTAGGTTAGCAGGTCGACGCCTCCGCCACCGTCCATGGTGTCAGCGCCAGCACCGGAGATGATGGTGTCATCACCGCCACCGCCATTCATGACATCGTTGCCGTCGCCGCCGTCCAGCCGGTCGTTGCCACTCCCGCCGTAGAGCAGGTCGGCATCCGCGCCGGCGATGAGGTTGTCGTTACCGCTTCCGCCCAACAGGACGTCGTTGCCGTCACCACTATCGAGGACATCATTTCCGCTTGCCCCGTAAAGGGCATCGTCACCGGCGCCGCCGACCAGGCTATCCGCGCCGGTCTTCACTACTACGCCGCCGCTGATGACTTCAGTTGTACCGGCCAGCAGGTCGTTAGAGCTGGTCCCCACGTTGCCGGCGATCACGTTATAGGTGGTTCCGGTGAGACCCAGAATCACGTGTTCGATCGCGCCGTTCCCGAGGCCGTCTACATTGCCGCTCGCATCCACGGTGAACTGATTCTTGATAGCCAGCTTGCCGATTTCCGTGCCATCCGGCGCGTAACTCTTGGCGATCAGGGTGGTCGGGTCGACGTCGCTGACGAAGAACGTAGTACTAATTTTGGGGTCTTCCCCCACCACTAGGGTATCGATCCCCGCAGGAGTTATATTCCCGGCACCCGGGTCGTTGATCACATCGTTGCCGCTCTGGCCCTCGACCATGACATAGATGTCGTCGCCGCCCAAGCCCACCATGGTGTCGTTGCCGGCAGTGCCAAGCAGCGTATCGTCAAGGGTTCCGCCTACAATCCGGAGGTGAGCTGTCTCGGTTCCATCAGGCGGCGTTCCGCTCCAAGTCGGGTTACCATCGGCATCTATGGTGTTGAACCCAATCGCCGTTTCGACGCCTTGGGGGTCTTTAATCGAAACGAATTCACCGCTTGCCGGGTCTATGGTGCCGGGTACAAGCGCGTAGGAGCTATGAAGCGGCGCGTAAGATGTGGCGCCTATAGTTGTGCTCACCAGGCCGAAGGTGAGTGTCACCGTACCGTCGCCATTGTCTGCATAGGTAAACGGATCGACGACTTCGAAATTGACATCCAGCGTCGTTGCCGAGGTGCCGTCGCTGGCCGTCAGTTGCAAAACGTAGGCGCCCATCGGAACATCGTGTGGGACAGGCACCAGGCCGGTCAGACTCGGAGGAGGCAAATCCAGTCCAAACACGACACCGCCAGTGCCAGTCGGAGACGCTGTCCCCGCAGCAGCAGCTGTCGCCACACCCGTAAGCGGGACCGGCGAAGTCCCGGGCATCGGCACGAACGCTCCTGTGGCCATCGAACCCAGTTGGGCCATCAGCGTCAGCTTGTCCCCATCCAAGTCACTCGCCGAGATCGGCAGATTCAAGTTGAACACCGATCCCGCGACAACCTTGAGAGGATCCAGGGTGGCCGGTACGTTCCAGGTGGGTGCGTTCATGGTTCAGTTCTCCTAAACACGTTTTGTCTGACTGTCATTGTCCAATTGCGTGGGCAGCGGTTGCGCGGCTCCAAGCGCCACGCCCCTCCCGGGGCGTAGTCGTAACTAAGGTATAGCTTCGTTTCGAGAGATCTACAAATTTGCAATGTTACGTTTACGAATGTTTACGAACAATAAATGAAATGCCAGAATCTTCCGATCACAGACTGCTATTTTGTCGGCCTGAGGGCGTCTCCGGGCGCCACGGAAACATCCTTGGACACCGGCGCCGGAGGCTCTTTCTTCTTGAGCACGCCCTGCTGCACCATTTTCTCTATTACCGCCGCAAGCTGTTCCTGCGTGCGCAACAGACCTGGCAGCGAAGTGGCGACGGTGATCACCGGCCGCAACGTCGACTTGCCTTTTTCCATGGATACGATATTGATCAACTCGAAACGAACGACGCCATCGACCATGGTGACATTCGCAATCCCGTCGGCATAAACAGTCTGGTTCATGGTCTTACCTTGTCTGCGCTTATTTACTTAGCCTAACAAAGCGGCCGGATTGCGTTGGACGGCAGCGTTAGAACTAACTTGCATATGGCCTAATATCGATTTAGCATTGCCGCGCGTAGGCACATAACGGTCAGGCTGTTTATCTTAACTCCGTTAATGGCTACAATGTCAACAGAAAGTGTGGCGTTTTAACAAAAAAATAACGAAACGACGACAAATAAAAGTGGGCACCTCTTATGCCGCCAAGCGTAGGATAAACAGACAGCTATATTCTTGACAGGGTAGGGTACGAGTGCTCGGCTATGTGGGACGAACGGGTGGTGAAGCAGAACAGTTCGTATCCATCGTTAGCGCTGGGCTTGAAAAATCATCTTATTGGGGGTAATCATGACCGCAAATTTCAAACGGGGTTCGGAAAAGGCATCGCGCAATTCGTCGACTGAGAATGCGGCGGCTGCGAACGGGGTGCGCAAACCGGATCAGCGTATTGATTCGCCATTGCTGAGTCCGCTTGCGTTGATGGCGCTGGGCCTGACCGGCGCGGCGGCTGCGTCCGTGTCACGCGAACCGGTCGAACGCGCGCAGAACCCTGGCGTCGAAACAGTTGCCGCCGAAAATTCAACACCGTCGGTAGCCGTGGTCGAAGCTGCCGCCGCCGCGCCATCGGGAGAACTGGGGCAGCAGCTAGACGCCCTGCTCAAGGAAATGATGACCGAGGAGTCGGCCCTTGCGTTGGCAGGCGCGGGCACAGGAGACGAAACTGCGTCAGCAGATGCGGACGCGGCAGGCGCGGCGCAGTCCGCTAGCACGGATGCGGCGGGCGACGCCGCGGTCGTTGCGGACGCGACTGCGAATGAAGCTGCCGCTGAGGCAGCAACGACCGAGCCGATTCAACTGGCCATGGCCGACAATACGACCGACACCGGAGTGGTAGTCAGCGACGTGATGTCGCCCATCATTCTGGCGCAGGCCGCGACCGGAACAGCTGCGACCGGCGCCGCCGGTGGCGCAGGTACCGCGGCGGCTGGAACCGCGGCCGCTGCGATTTCCACCCAAGCGATATTGGCGACTATTGGCGTCTTAGCCGTTGGTGCAGCCGTTGCCAGCAACAATAGTGGCGATAACACTCCGGCGGTACCTGCGGCGCCGCCGGCTGCGCCGACCTTGGCGCTGGGCACCGGCGTGAGCGACGGAGCAAATGCCACTGAAGCCACTCAGGCTGGCGGCGTCATTACTGTGAATGGCGTCAGCGGTGCCTCGATCGTGGTGACCTTGACCAACGGCGCCGCCACCGTGACCAAGACCGTCACCGGTACCGGCGCAGCCCAGGCGGTAACACTGGACGCCGGCGACCTCACCACCTTGGGCGACGGCACCATCAGCGTCAGTGCTGTGGCGACCGCAGCCGGCCAAACCAGCACCGCGACCACAACCAGCTTTGCATTGGACGGCACCGCCCCGGCGGCGCCGACGGTGACCCTGTCTGCCACGCAGGCGGTTTTGACCGACTCCGCTTTCGATGTGGCCCTGGGCGCCAACAAGGCACTGGGGGATGTCGTTCAGTTGCAGGTCGGCGGAGTCAATGTGGGCACCGCGGCAACCGTGGACGCAGCCGCGCTCGCGGCCGGCACGGTGTCGATCAGCATCGCCAAGACCGCGCTTGCGGCTGGCGCAAATAGTGTAACGGCCGCGGTCACCGATGCGGTCGGCAATGCCGGCACCGCATCCGCTGCCCTGACGATCAACTACTCGAGCGGGGCGGTTTCCGACGGCTACATCGACGGCGCAACGGTGTGGGCGGACATGGACAATAACGGCCAGGTCAGCACTGGCGACATCCAGCTAGGCGTCACCACCAAGGGCGTATGGAATGGCGTTTTGGATGCTTCGCTGGCAGGCAAGCACCTGATCACCTCCGGCGGCACCGACATATCGACCGGCCTTGCCTTCAAGGGCACCATGAGCGCGCCCGCCGGCTCCACCTCGCTCAACCCGCTCACCACCCTGCTGGATTCCATCATCCAAAAAACGGGCGACACCACAGCCGCGGCACAGACCAAGCTGGCTGCGGCACTGGGTTTGCCCACGGGCGTTGACCTGACGACTTTCGACCTGGTCGGCGCAACCCTGGCGGCTAATGGCACGGTCAATGCGAACATCACCCAGGCCCAAGCCATAGAGATGCAGTCCAAAGCACTGATGGTGGCCAACATGATCACTGCCGGCGTTGCGGCGCTGGACGGCGCGCATACGGGCGCAGATGATCTGGCCAAGCTCTCGCAAAATGTCGCGCTGGAACTGGGGAACTACATCGCCAACGCCGGCGGCACTGTCGATCTCACCAACAGCACTACGCTGGCCGCCATACTGACGGCCGTCGACAACGCCGACACCACGATCAGCCTGCCCGCTGCAACCATCACTGCCGCAGCAGCCTCCCTGGCCAGCACCAACCAGATCATCGGGGTGACTTCCACCAATGCCGCGAAAGCGGCAGGCACTGCCGCCAGCGCGACTGATACCTCAGTGCTGGAGGCGCTCACCCAGATCCTGCAGGCGCAAAGCGCTTTCCAGGGCACGGTCGCGGGACTGCTTGCGACCGAAGGCACCGCCGATATGAGTGTCGCGCTCGCCAACTACGACAGCGCGGCCAAGATGCTGACCGCGGCGGGCACGGTTTCCACTTCGGGCCTGACGTTGTCCGACACGGTCACCAGCCTGCCGCCGGCGCCGGCGGCCGACACGACGGCACCCACGGTTTCAGGCATCGCCGCATCCACCGCGAGCGCGCCGCTCAAAGCCGGCAGCGTCATCACACTGTCGCTCAACCCGTCGGAAGGCGTGTTTATCAACGGAACGCCTGCACTCGATATCACTGTAGGCAGCACCGCCCGCACTGCAACCTACGATGCCGCCAAGTCGAGCAACGGCCTGCTGGTATTCACCTACACGGTGCAAGCGGGCGATGACGGCGCGGTCACCGTGACTGGAGTGAGCTCCGGCGCCAACGTCATCGAAGACTTGTATGGCAACGACCTGAGCCTCAGCGGGTTCGCTGCGATCGCCACCGGGTTGACCGCGGACACCACGGCGCCGGCCGCCCCCGCGCTTGCTCTGGCTTCAGATACCGGCTCGAGCGCAGTGGATATGATAACCACGACCGGCCAGTTGGCCGTGACCGGAAATGAGACCGGCGCCGCTATTGAGTACAGCGCCAACGGCACTTCAGGATGGGCGGCCACCGCGCCCGCAGCCACCGAGGGCAGCAACACCGTGTATGTGCGCCAGACCGATACCGCCGGCAACGTTTCCGCGGCAAGTGCGGCGTTCACCTTCGCGCTGGATACCACGGCCCCGACCGCTAGCGCCTTCACCCCGGCCGACGGCGGGAGCAGCGTCACCCTGGGCGGCAATCTGCTTATCGCCACCAGTGAGGCGGTGGAAAAAGGCACGGGCAGCATTTCGATATACAAGGCCGACGCCACCCTGGTCGAAACGCTGGACGTATCGAGTTCACGCGTCACCATCACCCACGCCGCTGGCCACGGCATTGCCATCGACCCCACCGCCCTCCTGGTGAAAGACCAGGGCTACTACGTTCAGATGAGCGCAGGCGCTTTCACCGATGCGGCCGGCAATGCGCTGGCGGGCATCAGCGATGCGACCACCTGGAATTTCACCGGCGCAGGCCCCGGCGTGGTGGTTGCCATTGGTGCCGTAGCAGGTGACAACATCGTCACCGCGGCCGAGGCCGCCGCAGCGATCACGGTGAGCGGTACGTTGGCCGCGGACGCGGCGGTCATGGCCGCCTATACCGCGGGCAACATGACCGCCACGGTCCAGACCGGCAGCGCCGCCGCGGTCAACCTCACCGGTCTCGCCTACGATTCCACCACCGGCAACTGGTCGGGCACGATTCCGGCAGGGACGGTCAGTGGCACGGCCGTCTACACCGTGGCCGTGGCATTTTCCGGCACGACAGGCACTGCTGCAGAGGGCGTTGTCGGTGATAGCAGCGCGACGATACAGGTGGACACTCCAGCAAAACTGACTATCACCGATGGAGGCCCCGCCGCCAACGGCGACTACACTTACACCTTCACCTTCGACCAGAACGTCGCAGGCTTCGTCGCGGGCGATGTTACGGTGACCAACGGCACCGCTGGAACCTTCGCCGCCGCCAGCGGCAGCAGCTACACTTTGCAAGTTGCACCCACGGCATCAGCGACGCCGCTAAGCCTCGCGGTCAGCGTCGCAGCCGATGCAGCGACCGGCGACTACGCCAATGGCAACGTTACCGCCAGCGGCACCGCCCATTCGGTGTTGTACGGCGACGCCACAGCCAACACCGTGACCTTGGGCGCCTCTGCCGACACCGTCTTCCTCGGTGCGGGCAACGACATCATCAAGTTTGCGGCGGCGAGTGGATCGACAGCGGCGGCAACCGACAAGGTGCTGGATTTCACCTCTGGCGACAAGGTCGATCTGGCCACGGTTCTGGGTACTGGCGGTGCCGGCTATACCGGCAGCACATTCGCGGATACCGGAGCAGGATTCGTCGAAATCAAGAACGTAGCACTGACGAAGGGGGCGACCGCCACCCAAGTCACCTTCGACATCAATTTCGACGCAGCAAGTATTGCCGGCTCGAAAATAGCCGGGGCAGTCGTCGATCTCCAGTACGATTACACATTGACGGCAGCTACATCGAGTGTAACAAATCCAACCTTTTCCGTGAGCGACGGATTCGGCGGTTTCACGACATCGAGCGTTTGGTCTGGCTTACAGGCGAATCTCGCTGGAACCACAGCAAACGGCAAGATCGCTTTGACGGCCGACTTCAGCGCGGACAATCCGATCATCGACGCAAATGGCAAAGCATTCTCAGTCAAGTTGATTATCAATAGCGTCGTCGATACATTCCAGGTAGGGATTGAGTCAAAGGCCGTAGGCGGCACGACCGAAATTCTGACAGCAGACAATGTTAACCATGCAGTTGACGTCGGCGTTACGAAGGTCGCCGGTGCAACGGTCGGCGCCACCGGCACGCTGGAAGTCGTCGCCGACACCGGAACGCTGGGCACGGTGGGCGACAACCAGCTGCACTTGGTTTCCGCATACGATGCGGCCACCAATACCACGCATCTGCAGGTGCAGTACGACACCAACCCGACCTTCGGCAGCACCACGGTCGGCGACCTCATCGCTCTGGACTTCATGGGTGATGTCACGGCAAATCTGACGCCGACCAGTCTGACCTATATTTGATGCGGTTTTGCCAGTATTCGCGCCCCCGCAAGGGTGCGCTTTTATTCTGGGCGCTGTATTTTGCAAGCGCGTTCGGCGGTTCGGCGTTCGCTGCCGGGCCTGCGGTCCCGACCAAAGCCGGCAATGCAGCGGAGTTAGTCCCGGCAGCTGGATCAGTAAGCCTCGCCCTGGCGCCGGAGATTCGACCTAGTGCGAGCGCGAGCCGAGGCCCCCACGTGCCCCAGACTCGTAGCATAGCGCCCGTTTTGCACCCCGGCCCCGCCCTGCAATTGGCGCTGACCCCGGGGATTCAACCCGGAAAAGTGGCGACCAGCTTCGAGCAACTGCGCGTGAACGAAGTAGCCGACCAGTTGATCCGCTATCTGGGCAAGGCGATGGAATGGGTGGACCGTCCGGAAAGCCGCGCGTCCATAAAGTCGCTGGTTCCGAAAATCCGCTCGGTAGTGCTTGCTCACCCTGAGGTACAGCTCGCGAACGAACAGCGCGAGACCGCCGCCCAGGCCACGCGCGAAGCCTTCGCCGGCTTTCTGCCTCAGGTTTCGGCCAATGTCGAAACGGGCAATCGCCGCTATGACCTTATCAGCACGCCGTGGAGCTTTGTTCCGGCGCACAACGACCGATCAAAGGCGCTAAGCCTGTCGGCACGCCAATTGCTCTACGACTTCGGCGCAGTCAGCAACCGGGTCGATGCGCGCGAATCGCTCGAATCGGCCGCCGGATCTCGCGCGGAAATCAAACGCTCGGAGTTGTCCTTGCGCGCGATTTCGGCCATGCTCGAGCTGTTTCGCGGGCGGCAGAATCTGGCGGTGAGTCAGATGAACGTGCTGTCGCGGCAACAAATTCTTGCCTTTATCGAAGAACGCGAGCAGCTGGGCGGCAGTTCCAAAAGCGACGCGCTGCGCGCGCGCGCGCGCCTCTCCGACGCGAATGCGTCGGCGATAGCGGCGGAGAACCGGCTGAATGCGGCAGAGGCCGTGTACCGCGAGATTTTCCACGAGCTGCCGCCGGTGCAGTTGCCGCTGCCGGAAGCTGTTCAGATCGATCTGAAACGCTTCGCTAAACTGGACGACTGGATGACGCGCAGCGCGCACCTGGCCGAAGCGCGCGCCCAAACCGCAGCCGCGCGCCACGAGGCCAAATCCGCGGCTGCCGCCCTGCTTCCCAGTATGTACCTGGATATCAGCGCAAGACGACGCGACATGGGCGGTGAAGGCGTGCCGGGGATGGATACGACTGCAGGCATCTTCATCAAGCAAAACCTGTATTCGGGCGGCTCGGAACTGGCGCGCCAGCGGCAGGCCGAGCAACGCGTCAAGGAAGGCGAACTGGCCGAAGACAATCTGAAACGCCAGCTGGAGCGCGCATTCGCCCAAGCCATCGCGGACGTGAAGAACAGCACGGCGGCCATCGCCGCGCGCAAAGAAGCGGCACAGGTGGCGGCAGTGGCGCTGGAGGCGGTGCGCGAGCAGTTCGCCTTCCGCCGCGGCACGCTGCTCGACTTGTTGCGTGCGCAGGAGGAACTCTATATTGCCGGGCGCGATCTGATCGACAGCGTGGTCGACCATGCCCTGGCGCGCTATCGCCTGTTGCATCTGGCGATGGAGCTAAACCCCTTATTCGAATTACCCGCCGGGACACCTGCGGCCAAGGAATGATCATGAACTATCGGCCTCAAACTTCCGCCGTGTCCCGCGTCCTGGGGCTCGCATAATGCAGAATCTGGGCAGTCAAGACACTCCGACAAACCGGCCGGTCGCGGCGTTCGACGCGCTCGAGGCTTGCTTACGCGCAGTACTCGCCTGGCATGAACGGGCTCTTTCTTCAGCCTCGCTGCGTTCGCGCATAGGCGGTGGCGAAGCGCTCTGGTCGGAAGAGGCGCTGCTCGAGGCCGCCGACAGCATGGGCTACGATGTCGAGCCAGGACGCATAGACCCGGCCATGCCGGTGCTCCCCGCGCTGCCTGCGGTCTGCTACACCCACGAAGGCACCGCCGTCGCCGTGCTGGCGCAGGAGAGCGAAAGCGGAGTACTGGTAGTCGATCCGGAACGCTCGGAGAAGCCGGTCGAGACCGATCTGTCGGGCCTGTTCGCCCGGCTGAACGGCAATACGCTGAGCTTTGCGCGGCGCGAGCTTGGCAATGCCGCCGGCGAAGACCCGGCAGCAGGCGCTCGCGCGCCCCAGGGCCGCCACGGCCACTGGTTCTGGGGTCCGATACTGCGCACGCGCTGGGTGTATGCGCAGGTGGCGCTGGCGGCGCTGCTGGTCAACGTGTTTGCGCTGGCGAGTTCGGTGTTCTCGATGACCGTCTATGATCGCGTGATTCCGAACAATGCCATCGACACATTGGTCGCGCTTCTGATCGGGGTTTCCATCATCTTTTTCTCCGATTTCATCATTCGCACGGTGCGCGGCTATTTTCTCGACCTGGCCAGCGCCAAAGCCGATGCCGCCATTGCCGACGCACTGTTCGAGCAGATATTGGACGCGCAGATGCAGAGCCGCCGCGGCAGTACCGGGGCGCTCGCGAGCACGCTGAAGGAGTTCGAGTCCATCCGTGATTTTCTCACCTCAGCGACCCTGACCACCTTCATCGACATTCCCTTCGCAATCCTGTTCCTGTTCGTGATCTGGCTGATCGGCGGACCAATGGCCTGGGTGCCCCTGACGGCGATTCCCGTCATGCTCATTGCCGGACTCGCTGTTCAACCGCAGCTGCGCAGCCTGATCAAGGAATCGCAGGAAGATGGCCACCACAAGCATTCCATTTTGGTCGAAACGCTCAACGGCCTGGAGACGATCAAATCGCTGGGTGCGGGCGCGCTGATGCGCCGCCGCTGGCAGGACGCGGTAACCCATCAGTCGCACATCGGGCTGAAGTCGCGCATGCTCGCGCAGCTGGCGACCAATGTGGCCAACCTGTCCCAGCAGTTCGTGCAAGTCGGCGTAGTAACGGTCGGCGCTTTTCTGGTGCGCGAAGGATCCCTCGGGTTTGGCGCCATCATCGCCTGCACCATACTCGCCGGCCGCGCCATAGCGCCCATGGCACAAATCACCCAGTTGCTAACGCGCATGAACCAAACGGCAAACAGTTACCGTGCGCTCGCACGCCTGATGAGCCAGGAGCGCGAGCACGAGCACGGCAAAGTGTTCATGGAGCGGCCGGACTTCAAAGGTGCGGTCGAGTTCCGCAACGTTACCTTCACCTATCCTGGCGCCACCAAACCGACGCTCGACGGCGTGTCCTTCCAGATCGCACCCGGGCAGAAGGTCGCCGTAATCGGCAAGGTCGGATCGGGCAAGACCACAGTGGCAAAACTGATCCTGGGCCTGTACAAGCCGAATTCCGGCGCAGTGCTGATCGACGACGTGGATGTGCGCCAGATCGACCCGGCCGATCTGCGCCGCGCGCTGGGCGTGGTACTGCAGGACGTGTGGTTGATCGGCGGAACGATCAAGCAAAATATCGCACTGGGCGGTGACTATCCGAGCGACGCCGAGATTCTGCGTGCGGCACAGATTGCCGGCGTGGACGATTTCGTCCGCCAGCATCCCGAGGGCTACGGCCTGCGCCTGGGCGAGCGCGGTGAGGGGCTCTCCGGCGGGCAGCGCCAGGCGATTGCCGTCGCCAGAGCGCTGCTGGGAGACCCCAAAGTGCTGCTGTTCGACGAGGCGACCAGCGCCATGGATATGACGGCGGAAGCCGCGTTGCTGCAGCGCCTGGGCCGGGAAGTCGGCAACCGCACCTTCATCACCATCACGCACAAGCCCAGCCTGCTGCAGATGGTCGACAAAATCATCGTCATCGAGCAAGGGCGCGTGGTCGCGCAAGGCAAACCGGAAGATCTGCTGCGGCCGCTGCAGGCAGCGCAGTCGAAGCCGCCTGCGACGCAAGCCACCTGAGCCCAAACTCACCACTACCGCGACCGAGCCACACCATGTTCAAAAACCTGCAAACCCGCATCAAAACCTGGGTGGAGCGCTACGCCGGCTCGGCCGCAACGACTGTTGCCGGAAGCACCGCGGAAGGCTCGCAAATCAAGCGCGCTTCGCGCATATTGCTATGGGTGATCGCCGGGATCTTCCTGATGCTGTCCATCTGGATCACCTTTACCGAGATCGATACCGTCACCCGTGCCGATGGCCGTGTGATTCCGTCGGCGAAGCTGCAAGTGATTCAGAACCTGGAGGGCGGCATCGTCAGCGAAATCCTGGTGAAGCCGGGACAGCACGTCAACGCCGGCGACCGTCTGGTGGCCTTGAGCCGGGTGCAGCACGACGCCGACAAACAATCGCGCGTACAGCAACTGGTCGGGCTGGAGGCGCGCATCGCCAGGCTGATGGCGCTGGCCAACGGCACGCAGCCGAAGTTCCCCCAAAGCGTCATTGCCTCGGCCCCCGACCTGATGGCAGCGGAAACCGCAGCCTATCTGTCGAAGAAACTCGAACAGGAGTCGCAGATCAGCGTGCTCGCGGCCCAGATGGAGCAGAAGACGCGCGAACTCGACGAAGCGAAGATTACTGTGGAAACAATGGACAAGACGCTGGAACTGGGTCGCGAGGAGCGCGCCACGATCGCGCGCCTGGTCGAGCGTGGCCTTGAGCCGCGCCTGGAGCTGGTGCGCGTAGACCGCTCCATGGCCGACCAGGAGGGACGAGCCAAAGTAGCCGGTGTGAGCATCCGGCGCCTGGGCTCGGCCATCAATGAAATGCGCGCCCGCCAGGACGCGATGGTCCGCCAGTTCCGCTCCGAAGCGTTGAACGAGCTCAATCGCACTCTGGCCGATCTGAACGCGCTCAAGCAAGGCATGCCGGCCCTGGAGGACAAGGTGGCGCGGACCGAAATCAGAGCGCCGATGAAAGGCATCGTCAACCGCGTGTTCGTCGCGACCCTGGGCGGCATCGTCAGGCCGGGCGACCCCATCGTGGAGGTGGTGCCGGCAGATGAGCAGTTGGTGGTCGAGGCGCTGGTACAGCCTAAGGACATCGGTTTCGTCAAACTGGGTCAAGCGGCGCGGGTAAAAATTACCGCGTACGATTATTCCATCTTCGGCGCCATGGACGGCACCGTCATCAACGTCGGCGCCGACGCCGTGCCCAATGAAAAAGGCGAGGCTTTCTATCAGGTCAGGATAGAAACCAAGACCAAGGCCATCGAAGTGATAGGCAAGAAACTGCCCATCATGCCCGGCATGCAGGCGCAGATCGACATCATCACCGGCAAGAAGACCATTCTGCAGTTCCTGTCCAAACCCATTGTCGCGGTAAAGGAAAATGCTTTCCGCGAGCGCTGAGCAGGCTTAGCGTGGCGGCAGGGGCTAGAGCAGGCGATCGTCGATTGCTTCGAGAGACAAGACGGTATGAACGATGTCGGCCTGGCAGCAGATCGCCGGCCAAATCGAGCACCCGCAGAGCTACCGTGCATGGTACAAATTGCATAGGCGTGTCCTAGCGCCTGTTGACATTCAGCACGTGAGCAGGGTGTTGAAAAAGGGGCCGCCTGCGGTGAGTGTCAACAGGCCCTGGGCGCCGGCCCGCTTCGACGCAGCACGGTGGCGTGCACCACGGACCGGGCTCGGCGGCCCGGCAGTCTTTCAACCGGGGTAAGCGACCACTTCCTGGCGTTGCTCGCCCAAGCCCTGGATGCCCAGATTCATTACGTCGCCGGGTTTCAGCCACACCGGCTCCGGTTTTCTGCCCATGCCCACCCCGGGCGGGGTGCCGGTGGTGATGATGTCGCCCGGCTGTCGGCGCGCGTTTAAATTTGACCAGCTCTGCGCGTTGAATTTTGACCAGGGGCTTTTGCCCGCCCGCGATGGGCTGGCTTGTGGATAAGTGTACCGTATTCGCTGGTTTTGACGTCCTCC
>Ga0163199_1000277_pt1 | contig 32341 bp, 34 predicted proteins | sample PL_2010_150m_FD_113537 | JGI IMG/M metagenome (GOLD analysis project Ga0163199, IMG submission 113537) | Freshwater microbial communities from Powell Lake, British Columbia, Canada to study Microbial Dark Matter (Phase II) - PL_2010_150m | ecosystem: Environmental > Aquatic > Freshwater > Lake ...
GACATGGGTCACACGCGACCCCGCGCTGATCCTGTTCTTTGCGATGATTTCAACGCTCTGGTTCGGATGTGGCAATGCCGCACAGGAGATCGTGAAGGAACTTCCCATGTTCCGCCGCGAGCGGCTCATCGGGCTCGGACGACACGAGTATCTCCTCTCGAAATTCCTGACTCTCTCCCGCATCACCGTCGTCCAGAGCCTTCTGCTCTACGGGGTCATGCAGTTGTGTGCGTCCGGCATTGGCGGCTCGCCCGGATGGCAAATCGGCGCGCTCGTCGCAACATCGCTGGCGTCAGTCGGACTCGGGCTCGCCATTTCTGCGCTATCCCGGACCATCCTTCAAGCGGTGATGCTGGTCCCGCTTGTCCTGATCCCGCAGATTCTTTTTTCCGGATTCACTCCTCCGGCCGGCGACATGAAACCGGGTCCGTATTTCGTGTCGCGCTTGATGCCGAGCGCATCCACGCAGGCGGTGATGGACACCAGTCTCTTCTGGGGAAAGAAAATCACGGGCAGCATGCGCGTGGATTTCCCGACCGCATTTTCCAATCTGAACCACGACAAAAGCCTGCGGAACGGACAGATCTACCAGAACCCCCGGCCCGCTGTGGAAGGATTGGCGGCACTGCTGGCCTGGACGATCTCGACCTACGTTGCCGCTTGGTTCGGAATCCGGGGCAAAGAACGCGGGTAGAACGGTACGTTCGGAACCAGCGTTGATATGCCACGATCGCGATATTCAAAAACTTCCCTCTTCTTGTTCTCTAAAGAAAACCTTTGAGCCGGTCCTTGAGATCGCCCCGGGCGCGGAAGAGGAGGCTCTTGACCGCGGGGACGGTGGTGCGGAGGACCTTGGCGATTTCCTCGTAGGGCATGTCCTCGTAACGGCGCAGGATCACAGCCGTGCGCTGCGCCTCGGGAAGAGACGCAATCGCGCGGTCGATCGCCTGTTGAAGCTCGGATTCCGACATTTCCTCGGATGCCGACCGGGCGGAGGCATCGGCGTGCCCGCGCGGAGTGCATTCCGGATCATCGGGATCCAACGGCACGAACCGGGCACGGCGGTTGCGCCGCATTTCATTGAAAACCAGGTTGCGGGTGATGGTGAGAAGCCATGTGGTGAATTTTGCGGATGGGTTGTAACGCGGAGCGCTTTGCCAGACCCGGACGAAGACCTGCTGGGCTATGTCCTCGGCATCCGCCTCGCTGCCGAGCATTTTGGCGACAGTGCCTACAATCCGCGACTGGTGTCGCAAAACCAACGTCTCAAATGCCTGCTCGTCGCCCTGCTTCACATCAAGCATGAGGGCGATATCGTCCGGCTGCACTTCATCATCGGGGCGGGGAGCGTCTGTCATCGGCGCGAGTCCGGGGATTAAACCACGAACCACGACGGATGGCTCGCGAAATTCCTCTCGCCGAGCGGGGTTGCATTGGGTTTTCTCATTCCGTTCCATGATCCGCCCGATTGTCGCCAGCTACTGCACCACGTTTCTCAAGCCCGAGATGCTGCACATTTACCGCCAGGTGAGCGGCCTGAGGCGTTACGACACGTTTGTGATCACGCGGGAGTTGATGTGCGCGGACCGGTTTCCACTTGAAAACATCGAGGCGCTTCCGACGCCGGTCCAACCGATCCCGCGCCGGATGTATCTGAAATTCATCAAGCGCACGGATGCGCTGCATTACCGAGGTGAGGCGGAGCAACTCGCCGGGCTCTTTGCGCGCCGTCATGCGGACCTGATGCACGTATATTTCGGTCACACCGGAGTCCACCTCCGATCATTTTTGAAGGAGTGGGAGCGGCCGTCGGTGGTTTCCTTCCACGGTGCCGACATCATGCTCCGCGAGCACCGGCCCGAGTATGCGGTTCACATGCTCGAACTCTTCGGGATTGTCCCGCTGGTGCTGGCCCGCTCCCGATCGCTGGCGGAACGGCTGGAATCCGCAGGCTGTCCGCCGGAAAAAATCCGCCTGAACCGGACCGGCATCCCGCTGGACGACTATCCATTCATCGCCCGCGAACACCCGCAGGATGGAGCTTGGAGGCTTTTGCAGGCCAGCCGGCTGATCAAGAAGAAGGGGCTCCACACGACCCTGCTGGCATTTGCAAAATTCCGGACACTCTTTCCGAAGGCAACACTCACTATAGCCGGCGAAGGGCCGATGCGAAAGGAACTCGAACTGGCCATCAACGACATGAGGCTCGGAGATGCGGTGACATTGCCCGGCTTCCTCCGCGAACCGGAGCTCCGGAAACTCTACGCCGACGCGCATATTTTTCTCCACCCCAGCGAAACCACAGAGAAGCAGGACCAGGAGGGAGTCCCGAACTCGATGCTCGAAGCGATGGCGAGCGGTCTGCCAGTCGCGGCAACATTTCACGGCGGCATCCCGGAGGCGGTCAAGGATGGCGTTTCTGGGTTTCTGGTCTCCGAAAAAAGCCCGGATGCTCTGGCGGATGCGCTGGTCCGCATGGTGTCCGATCCGGTGGCGATGGGAGAAATGGGCCGCCGCGCATCGCAATCGGTGCGCGAGGAATTCGAACAATCTCGGACGATCGGAAAACTCGAGGAGATTTACGATGAGGCGATCTCGCTCGGAAAACCTTCACCCTCTGGCTTGCGGAGTTGAGTCCGCCGGTTCAAAAATCAGACATGGTTGCCTACCTCTTCGAGCGCTTCCCCTCGTTCACGCAGACATTCTGCTACCGGGAAGTGTCGGACATGCGGCGGCAGGGAGTGAATGCGCCGGTTTTTTCGATCCGGCGCCCGGATGATATCCCACGGGACTGTCCGGAAGTTCTGGCCCGCGATGTCCGCTACCTCCCCGATCCGAACGCCCTCGGCACAGAAATGAAAACCCTCGGGATGCTGGGAAAATACCCGCTTCCCATCGTCTGGCAGATCCGCAGCTGGGGGAAGCGCCCCGCCAAGGCGCGGCTGCTGGAAGCAGCGTGGCTTGGTCCGAAGCTCCGCGCCATGGGAGTCCGACACGTCCATGCCCACTTCGCGGGGATCGCCGCCCGGACCGCCTGGTGGATGAAAAAGTTTTACGGCATCACCTACAGTTTCACCGGACATGCGAACGACATGTTCTGTAAATCCGATTCGCCCCTCTCGCTGGCGGATCTCGTTCAGGGCGCCTCATTCGTCGTCGCTGTCTCGGACTTCTCGCGCGACTGGCTCATCAAAAACGTGCCAGGTCACGATGCGAAGATTCACAGGATTTACAACGGAATGAACATCGCGGGCTTCCCGGAAGCCGGCCCGCCAGCCAGCCGGCCCCGTATGGTCGCCGTCGGTCGCTACATCGAAAAAAAGGGGTTTTCGGACCTGATCGACGCCTGCGCCATCCTGCGCGGCAGGGATCTGGATTTCGAGTGCATCATCATCGGCGGCGGGCCGCTGGAAACCGAACTGAAAGCCCGGGTCGCAAAGCTGGGACTGGAAAACACCGTCGTCCTTACCGGTCCCCGTCCCCAGGAGGATGTCCGGCGCGAGCTCTCCTCGGCATCGCTTTTTGTTCTGCCGTGCGTGACCGAAGCCGATGGCGGGATGGACACGCTGCCAACGGTCATCGTTGAGGCCATGGCCGCGGGTCTGCCGGTGATCTCCACAAATCTCGCCGCGATCCCGGAAATGGTGGGGCACGGCGCAACGGGGCTGCTGGTTGGCGAGAGGCAGCCCGCCCGCCTCGCGGAGGCGATCGAAGAACTCCTCTTGAAACCGGAACTCGCTCGACGCTTCGGGGCGGCCGGACGCAGGCTCGCACTGGAAAAGTTTTCCTCGGAAGTCACCATTCCAACGCTCAAAGCCCTGCTGGAACAGGCAACAGTTGCAGGATGATGAAGCGAGATCATAGGCCTGTGAGTAACTTGCGAAAAAGTTCCTCCCGACGCTTGAATTTATTCACAGCTGTTTTGTGAATCCAATCGGAATACCGTAGCGGAACAAAATGAAATTCAGCGATATCCAACGCCTCCTGCAAGAGCTCGACACCGAACCGACCAGAAGCCTCGGACAGAACTTCCTGCATGATCAAAACCTCGCCCAATGGATCGTTAGCAGCCTCGACATTCAACCCGGTGACCACATCGTTGAAATCGGCCCGGGACTCGGCGCACTCACCGAATATCTGGCAGACCACGATATCCGGCTCACCCTGATTGAAAAAGACGGACGTCTGGCCGCCTACCTGAAGGAGAGGTTTCAATCCGCGACAACCTCTGTCTTCCACGGCGACGCCCTCGATTTCGACCTGCGCGGGCTCTGGGGACACGGCCCGGTGAAAGTTGTGGGAAACCTCCCCTACTACGTCTCCACTCCGCTCATCGCAAAATTCACATCCCCCCTCTCACCCGCATCGCGCCTTGTTTTCACGCTGCAACTCGAACTCGCCAGACGCCTCAACGCCGAACCGAAAACCAAGGATTTCGGGGCCATGACCGTCTGCGTCAACAGACGTTGGAAAGCGACCTTCCTGCGCAAGCTCCCCGCATCGGTCTTTTTCCCGGCACCGAAAGTCGACTCCGCCGTCATCTCACTCGACCGTAGGCCCGCTCACGATGTTTGCCCGCTCGACGATTCCGTCTTCGACTCCCTCGTGCGCAGGGGATTTTCTGAACGCCGCAAGCAGCTCCGCAACACGATCCCAGAATGTAAAAACAACTGGCCCTCCATCGTTGCGAAGTTGCACGTCCCTGAAACTGTCCGGGCCGAGGAGCTTTCCCTCGCCCAGTGGGAGTCCCTCGCCAGAATCTGCTTCCCGGCATCCGCACAGTCCGGAGCTGAAATGTTCGATGTCGTGGATGATCAGGACATCGTCCTCCGGGCCGAACCCCGGGACACTGTCCATGTGAATAACTTCCTCCACCGGGCGGTTCACATGATTCTTGTCAACTCCAAAAATCACATCCTCCTTCAAAAACGCTCGATCTGGAAAGACCGGAACCCCGGGCTCTGGGATTCCTCTGCCGCGGGACATGTCGACAGCGGCGAAACCTACCAGGATGCCGCTTTACGCGAACTTCGCGAAGAACTAGGAATTTCCTCCCCTCCCCTGAAGCGGATCGGAAAGCTGACTCCCTGCAAGCAAACCGGCTGGGAGTTTATCGAAGTTTATACAGGAGTGCATGAAGGGGAGGTTTTTCCGGCACCTTTGGAGGTGGAAACAGCCGCATACTTTCCGTTGGATCAGGTGTCTGATTGGGCTGCGCGATGCCCGGCAGATTTCAGCCCGGTTTTTCTTCTGAGCTTGGAACTGCTCTCCAAGTATGGCTCTCTGCCTGACCCGTCCCATCCGGCCGCCTGACCGGGATTCTGGCTTACATGGAAGAATCCCACGCCATCCTCATCCGCCGGAACCGGTGGAGTGAGACAAGCTGGATCGTGACCTGGCTGACGCGCGACCATGGGAAGATTTCGACGATGGCGCGGGGAGCCCGGCGGGCATCGAGTCCGCACGCGGGAAAACTGGATCTTTTTTACAAGGCGGAGATCTCCTATGCGGTTTCGCGCAAGTCCCCTCTCCACACACTTCGGGAACTCCATGTGGTCGAGCCCTTCGATGCTTCGGCGACCTCCTGCGCGAACGTCTTCGTCGCGGGGTATTTCGCGGAGCTAACCGACCTGATCACCCAGCCGGGCGATCCGGTGGAGCCGGTGTATGATCTTTTGGACAGGGCCATCGGTTTTTTGAGGGCCCGCCCCGCCAGCGTGCGGGCCCTTGAACATTTTGAATCCGAGCTCTGCCGCCTGTCCGGCATCCACCATTCGCTCGCTTCTCTGGAGACGTATTGCGGACGGATCCCCGCCTCCCGCCAAATGGCGCTCGACCTGCTCCGTAAATAAATTTTCCTCTCGTCTGGAGGGGCCGCGCGGGTTATGAAATCCGCGATGCAGACGACCGCAAATCTCTGGGAGGTTCTCTGCCGGGACTTGGAAACCCAAAGGAATCATCCCTCAAAAGAGCAGCACCATGTTGCTGCAATAAATTTCAAGGACACCGCGTTGCAGGTTTTTCCGGCCAGCAGCCCGCGCCTCTGTGACGCGCTCGAGATCTCGGGCGATGTCTGTCAGGCATCCGGATTCCTGAGCGATGCGGCGGGCGATTTCAAGAACGCCCTGGCCCGGAATCTTGCGCTGGGAAGCATCCCGTCAGCCGCCCGTGTGGCCGCAAAGCTCGCCCTGCTCCTCGATCATCTGGGAGAGGAAGCCGATGCCGTCCGGCACTACAAGCAGGCGCTCGAGCTTTTTGAAACCGCCCACGACCATTCCCAGGATTGCCTCCTCTCCAGCAATCTGGCCGGACTGGAAAAGCGGGCGGGCAATTTTGCGGCCTGCGAACGGCACTACAAGCAGGCACTGGACACGGCCGTGCGTCTGCACGGAGAGATCCACCCGCAAGTGGCGGTCGTCTGCAACAACCTGGGGGTCGCCTATACCGAGGAAGGAGACTGGGTCCAGGCCGAAAACCTTCATATGAGGGCACTGGGGATCCGGGAGCAGGTCTTCGGGGCCATGCATCCCGATGTCGCACAGTCGCTCTCCAACCTCGCGGTCGTTTATCACTCCAGTTCGAATTTCGAGAAAGCCCGGGCGTATTATACCGCCGCCCTCAAAACCTATCTCGCGTTCAAAAAACCCGATGCTCCGGAACTCGAATCGCTGAAAGCGAACCTGGAAAAGCTGGGAAAGGCCATGGCATGAGACCCCGCGTCCTCACCGCCGAAGAAGCACGCTCCGAGCGTGACCGTCTGGTCGCCTCCGGCCGGGAACTCGTCTTTACAAACGGTTGTTTCGACATCCTGCACCGCGGGCACGCCGAGTATCTCGCCTTCGCCAGATCGCAGGGTGACGCACTCTGCGTCGGATTGAACAGCGATGCGTCCGTGCGCCGCAGCAAGGGTCCCTCGCGGCCGGTCAACTGCCAGGAGGACCGGGCATTTGTTCTCGGCTCCCTCCGCGCCGTGGACTTTGTGGTGATCTTTGATGAGGACGAACCAAAAGAACTCATCGCAAAAATCCTACCCCGGGTGCTGGTGAAGGGGAAGGACTGGGCACACTATGTCAGCGGCCGGGATGTTGTGGAATCCCACGGAGGCCGGGTCGTCCTGGCCGACATGGTCGAAGGCCGGTCAACCACCGGAACGATCGAGCGACTGATCCAGACCCGCGGTTAAAACGGAATATCGTCGTCCGGCTCGGCCGATGCCTGCGGGGGAGGCGCCGGGCGTGACGCACGCTGCTGCGGGCGCTGCTCGGAATGCCCTCCGCCTTCGTGATCCCCGCCGCCGGAGGATGATCCGCCGGGCTTGGCCCCGAGAAACTGGAAATTCTCACCCACGACGCGGAGCTTACTGCGCTTCTGACCGCTCTGCTTGTCATCCCAGGTATCAAGCTGGAGGCGTCCCTCAACGTAGATGGAACGGCCCTTCTTGACATATTCGCCGATGGTCTCCGCCTGACGTCCCCAGAACGTGACTTCAAGGAAGGTCACCTCCTCGCGCTTGTCGCCGTTGTCCAGCGTGTAGTTGCGGTTGATGGCAAGGCCAATATCCGTCACGGCACTGCCCTTGGGAGTGAATTTGACCTCCGGATCGCGCGTGACATTGCCGATCAGAATGACTTTGTTGACGTTGGCCATGGCTGTTATGCGGTTGCGGGTGCCTTCTTCTCTGGGAGCTGCAGGTAGTTCTGCAGAAGAACATCCTCGTCCAGTTTCAACTTCTTCTGGAGCTTGTCAATCGTGGCCGGATCGGCCTCGAAGATAAAATTCACGTAATACGCGCTTTTCGTGTGTTTCGACTCGTAGGCCAGCTCGCGCTTTTCGAGGCGCTGGACCTGTTCGATTTTCGCGCCTTCGGCAGCGAGGACTTTTTCAAGGCGTTCGATGGTTTCTTTGGCGGTGTCTTCCTTCCCCCGGGTGTCGAGGGCCAGCAGTGCTTCGTATCGTTTCATGGTTGTTTTTGGTTGAATTGATTCATGGCGGCTTCCAGGCCGTGGGCGTTGGAATATTCGAAAGTATCCGCAGCCCGGGACAAGGCCTCCGCCAGGGCGGGCTGGTCGGCGTCTTCAAACCGTCCGAGCACGTGGTCATGGAGCGCCATTCCCTCCGGAGCCCCGATGCCGACGCGAAGGCGCGGCACGGATTCACTGCCCAGATGGATGAGGACGGATTCCAATCCATTGTGCCCTCCCGCTGTGCCGCCACGACGGAGACGCAGAGTTCCCAGCGGAAGCGCGGCATCATCGATGATGATGAGAATTTCCTCGCGCTGCAGTTTGAAATATCGGGCGTAACCGCCAACCGCCTCGCCGCTCAGGTTCATGAACGTCTGGGGCTTCATGATCGAACGGCCGCCGCACTGGGCGATCTCGGAGTTCCACTTCGCATCGAAAGCAAACTTGCAGGCCGACCTCCGTGCGAGTTCGTCCGCGACCAGAAACCCGACGTTGTGCCGGGTGCCCGCATATTCGCGTCCCGGGTTTCCCAGACCGGCAACCAGACGAAAAACCGGGGACGATTCCACGAGCTGGAGATGGCTACTTCTTCTCCTCGGAGGCGCCGGCTTCCGGCTTCTTCTCCTTGATGACCTCCGGGGATTCGGGCGCGGCTGCGGCAACCGGCTCCTCCACCACGGTGGGTTCGGCCACGATAAAAACGGTCAGGTCCGCGTCGTCGGTCGCCGTAACGCCAGCCGGAAGCGGGAGATCCCGGACGTGGATCGAGTCGCCGATCTTGAGAGGCGAAACGTCCACCCTGATGATCTCGGGAAGATTCTGAGGCAGGCACTTGATGGAAACCGAGCGCATGCTCTGCTCGAGAAGACCGCCGAAATTTTTCACTCCGTCGGGCTCGCCGGTGGATTCAATGACGACATCCGCCGAGATTTCCTCGGTCATCGAAACGGCATGAAAATCCACGTGGAGAACGTCGCCGCGGAGCGGGTGGTGCTGGACCTCCTGGATGAGCGAGAGGCGGTTTGTCTTCTTTCCTCCCTCCTCGATTTCCAGATCGACGAGAATGTTCTCGCCGACGGCATGGGAGAGGAGCGCCTCGATCTCGCGGCGGGAAACCTCGAGGTTGGCGGGCTCGCTTTTCGAGCCATAGATGACAGCGGGGACGCCGCCGCGTGCGCGGACTGCTTTAACCGCGTTGCGGCCGCTTTCTGAGCGGGGGCGTGCGGAGAGTTTTACTTGCTTGGCCATAAATATTCTAAGTGGTTTTTAATTCAAAAAGCGAACTCACCGACTCGTCGTCGTGGATGCGTCGGATGCCCTCGCCGAGTAACTCGGCCACCGACAGCACTTTGACACGCTGGTCGGTTGTTGGGCGGACTGGAACGCTGTCCGTCGTGATCAACTCCTTGATTTCGGAGTCTTTTAATCGCTCAACCGCCAAATCTGTCAAGACTGCGTGTGAAACACCAGCATAAATATCGAGCGCCCCGTGTTTTCTCAACATCTTCGCGGCGCTGGTGAGCGTGCCGGCGGTTTCGGTGAGGTCATCCACGATGAGTACATTTTTTCCGGCGACCTCGCCGATGACATGAGACGCCTCGGTCTCGATCGCGCTTTTGCGGCGCTTGACGACGATGGCGAGCCCGGCACCGAGGGCTTGCGCGTAGGCGGAGGCCATTTTGACGCCGCCGACATCCGGCGAGACGACCACCAGGTTCCCGATGTCGAGTTTGTGAAGATGCTGAACCATGACCGGACGGGCATGCAGGTGGTCGACGGGAATGTCGAAAAATCCCTGCAACTGCTGCGCGTGGAGGTCCATCGTCAGGACACGGTTGACACCGGCCGCGACGAGAAGGTTGGCCACAAGCTTCGCGGTAATCGGCACGCGGGGCTGATCCTTGCGGTCCTGTCGGGCGTAGCCGAAGAAAGGCAGCACCGAGGTGATGCGGGCGGCGCTCGCACGCCGGGCGGCATCGACCAGAATAAGCAGCTCCATCAGGTTCTGGTTCGTTGGAGGACACGTCGGCTGAATGATGAACACGTCCCGGCCGCGGATGTTGTCGTTGATTTTGACGTAGGTCTCCCCGTCTGGAAACGAACTCACCGACGCATCGGCGAGACCGACTTTGAGGTAATCGCAGATATCACGCGCAAGAGCCGGATGCGCGTTGCCGGTGAAGATTTTCATCTCCAGGTTGCTAGGAACAATCATGATGAAAAGGGATAAGGAAACCGGCTTCAGTTGGCCAGCGGCTCGGGAGTGGGAGGCGGGTTCAACGGGATCGTGGGCTCGACCCTGGATTGGGCGAGGCGGGCAATGTAAGCATTCTCCATCACCTCGCACCGGGCGGTCAGGTCCTTATCCACCTTCTTCATTTTTTTGAACAGCAGCCGGTAATACTCGCGGAGGGCGGCGCGCTCGTCCTCGAACGACTTGGCCGACCGGGCCTGCTCCCAGAGCGAACGAACCGCCGGGTCTTTTTCGACTTCCGTGCGGACTTCCTTGTAGCGGACCTTGAGCTTCCGCTCGATCTCTGTGGCGCTGGGCCCAGCGGGGGCCGGAGGAATTGCCGGAGAGCCATCCGGGATCACGGAATTCGGGTCTGCAAAGGCGGAATCGGGAAGTGCCTGGTCGGTTCCCGGCTTGGCGACAGGCGCCACATCCGTTTCAGAAACCATCGGCGTCTCGGCCCCACCGGATTCCGGAGGCAGGGGGATCACATCTTCCGTTTCAGTTTTTTTCTCCGACGGGGTCGCGGGTTCAGCGGAAGCCTTCTCGGGTGTGGCAGTCGGAGAAGGCACGGAGTCGGTCGTGGCGGCCGGTGTCGGCTCCACCGCCGGAGTTGCTGTGGCTTCCGGCGTCGGAGTCGGAGTGGCGGGCGTGGACACCTCCTGCGCCAGGAGCGGAACGGTCAATAAAATGAACAGAATAAAATACATCGTTTGTGCGGCGGATGCGGCGAACTTGAAATCACAGCAATTTTGTCCACTCTTGGCAAGACCATGAATCAAGCCACGGAACAGAAAAACGGCCCGATGGAGGCGGCGCGTGCGTTGCGCGGCTCAAATGGGGCGGTTTTTCTGGATTCCGCGATGCCGGGAAACGCCGGAATTTCCCTGTTGGGCGCGGCGCCGGACCTTGTCCTTTGTGGAACCGACTGGGACCGACTGGAGCGCGAACTGGAGGCCAGGAGGAGAACCGGACCGGATCTCGGCTGCCCCGATGGGGCTGCAGTGGGATGCGTGAACTTCGATGGCACGTTCCACTTCGGATTCTACGACCGCCTTCATCTCTATTTCCATGAGCAGGATCGCTGGGAAAACCCGCCGGAAGCATTTCACGCTTCCGGAGATAGCCGCGAATCGCTCGCGTTCCGTCCGCGGATTTCCCAAAGCCATTTTCTCGGGATGGTGGCAAAGGCGAAGGAATACATCGCGGCCGGAGATATTTACCAAGTCTGCCTCTCCCACGCGTTCGACGCACCCGCCGGAGCCGATTCCGGATGGAATTTTTTTGAGCGGCTGCGGCATTTCTCCCCGTCCCCTTACTCGGCATTCCTCGATCTGGGCGGATTTCAAATCGCCTCGGCATCGCCGGAATGTTTCCTGCGCCTGAGCGGCCGGGAGGTTTCCACGAGGCCGATCAAAGGGACCCGTCCTCGAAAACGGGATCCCCAACACGACCAGCGCAGCGCCTACGACCTAATCACGTCTCCGAAAGAAATCGCTGAACTCATCATGATCACGGACCTCGAGCGCAACGATCTCGGCCGGGTCTGCGAATTCGGCAGCGTCACAGTCCCCGACCTCCTCCGCCTCGAAAGCTACGAACAGGTATTCCATCTGGTCTCGACGGTGCAGGGGCGTCTCCGTGAAGATGTAAGCCATGTGCGCGCGCTTCGGGAATGCTTTCCCGGAGGCTCGATCTCCGGGGCACCAAAGAAGCGCGCCCTTGAAATCATCCGGGAACTTGAGCCCTCGCCACGGCGGCTCTACACGGGCGCGATCGGGTATTTCGGCTACAACGGCGAAAGCCAGTTCTCAATCGCGATCCGGACGGCGGTTTTCGAAAGCGACTCCGCTTCATTCCACGTCGGAGCCGGCATCGTCGCGGACTCCCTTCCGGAAAAGGAGTGGCAGGAAACACTCGACAAAGCAGCTGGCCTGCTGATGGCCGCAGGGGCTGGTCACCCGCCGAGATAGGCGGCGCGGACGGATGGGTTTTCGCGGAGGGCGGAGGATGTATCGGAGAGGATGATCCGCCCGGTTTCCATGACGTAGCCGTAATGGGAGACCTCGAGGGCGAGGTTCGCGTTCTGCTCGACCAGAAGGATCGTGAGCCCGAGTTCCCGGTTGATCTCAACAATTTTTTCAAAGATCGCTTGGACGAGGATCGGGGCGATCCCGAGCGAAGGCTCGTCGAGCAGGAGGCATTCCGGACGGCTCATCAGGGCGCGGGCGATCGCAAGCATCTGCTGCTCGCCGCCGCTCAGCGTTCCGGCGGCCTGGGATTCGCGCTCGGCGAGGCGCGGAAAAATCCCGCACATCCTCCGGATATCCTCCGCGATACCGGCCTTGTCCCGGCGCAGATATGCTCCCATGCGCAGGTTCTCGAGGACGGTCAGATTGGAAAAAATCATGCGCCCCTCGGGGGAGTGTGCGATGCCGCGAGCTACGATCTTATGAGCGGGGAGCCCCCCGATATTTTCACCCTTGAATTCGATGCTTCCGGCGGTCGGCTTGAGAATTCCCGAAATCGTGCGCAACGTTGTCGTCTTCCCGGCACCGTTGGCTCCGACAAGCGTGATGATCTGCCCCTTCGGGATCTCAACTGAAATCCCCTGAAGCGCCTTGATCGAGCCGTAGCAAACCACGAGGTCCCGGATCGAAAGAATCGCGCTCATGCCGCCTCCTTGCCGAGGTAGGCGGCGATCACCTGCGGGTTGTGCCGGATTTCCTCAGGCAGTCCCTCGGCGATCTTGCTCCCGTAATCGAGGACAATGATCCGCTCGCAGATTCCCATCACCACTTTCATGTCGTGTTCGACCAGGAGAATCGACAGGCGGAATTTGTCTTTCGTGAACCGGATGAGTTGCATCAGACGCGCCTTCTCGGAGGAGTTCATTCCGGCAGCGGGCTCGTCGAGGAGAAGGAGCTTCGGGCGGGTGGCCAAGGCCCTCACGATTTCCAGGCGGCGCTGGTCGCCGTAGGGAAGCGAGTTTCCCGGCCGGTCGCGCAGTTCCGAGAGTCCGAATATCTCAAGAAGTTCCATGACGGAATTTTCAATTTCCTGCTCCTCCGCATGGAATCCCCTCCCCCGGAAAAGCGCGTGGGAAATCCCGTGTCGCAGATGCATATTGCAGGCGGTGCGGACGTTGTCGAACACGCTCAGCGAGCCGAAGAGCCGGATGTTCTGGAACGTGCGAGCAATCCCCCTCCCGGTGATCTTGTAGGGCCGGTGCCCGGTAACGCTTTTTCCCCGGAAGCGGATCGTGCCCGCCGTCTGCCGGTAAACGCCGGTCACAAGATTGAAGACGGTTGTTTTGCCCGCGCCGTTCGGCCCGATCAGCCCGACCAGTTCGTTCTCCTCCATGCGGAACGTCAGATCGTTCACGCACTTCAATCCGCCGAACTGCATCGTTGTATTGCTGACCTCGAGCAGGCTCATGACTTTTTGCCCCTGATGAAAGCCATTTTGCCGAAAAGCCCCTGCGGACGGGTGAGCATGAGGATGATGAGCAGGAGCGAATACAGGATCATCCGGTTCTCGGCCAGATCCCGCACGGGACCCGGCAGCCACGTATAGTCGGAAACCGTCCGCAAGAATTCGGGAAGAATCGTGAGGATCACAGCCGCCAGACAAACTCCGGCCGTGCTTCCCATTCCTCCCAGGATCACCATGACGACGATGTCGACGGACTTCAGGAAATTGAATCCCTCGGGGTGGATGAACTGCTTGAAATGCGCATAAAGGCCGCCGGCAACTCCTGCAAGAAATGCGCCGATGACAAATGCCAGCACCTTGTATTTCGTGGTGTTGATCCCCATCGCCTCGGCGGCAATCTCGTCGTCTCTCACCGCCAGAAATCCGCTCCCGTAGGTCGAATGGACAAGAGTCAGGATGCCGTAAATCGCGAGCGCGACGACAGCATACGTCCAGAAGAAATTTGTGTGCTGGACCATGCCGCCGAGCCCACGCTGGGCACCGAGCGGTTCGGCATTCTGGATGACACCCTTGATGATCTCGCTGAATCCGAGCGTCACGATCGCAAGATAATCCCCCCGCAGCCGCAGCGAGGGCACCCCGACAAGCAGCCCGGCGGCCGCCGCGGCGAGGCCGCCTCCGAACAGCGCAATCAGATACACGCCGCCGGTGGCGGGCAGCGATGTCCCGAGGACAAAACCAAACGTGAGCGTCATCCACGCAGAAGAATACGCCCCGACCGCCATGAATCCTGCGTGCCCGAGGGAAAACTGCCCGGTATATCCGGTCACCAGGTTCAGGCTCACCGCCAGAATGATGTTGATCCCGATCGTGATCAGAATGTCGTAATAGTAGGGATTGATCCCGCCGGTGAAAAATGAAGCCGCCGCGCAAAGAGCGATCGCGATCAACAGAAGCGTCTTCGGTTTCTTCATACCTTTTCGCGCTCCGCTTTCCCGAGCAGCCCGGAGGGTTTGAAAAGCAGGACAAGGATCAACACGGCAAACACCAGCGGGTCGCGGTAGGTCGGGTTGATGTAGCCGACCACAAGCGCCTCCAGAACTCCGATGATCACCCCGCCGAGGGCCGCGCCGGGAATATTTCCGATCCCGCCAAGAACCGCTGCGACGAAGGCTTTGAGCCCGGCGTTGATCCCCATCAGCGGATCAATGCTCGGCTGCTGAATCGAAGTCAGGATGCCGGCGGCCCCAGCCAGCGCGGAACCGATCGCAAATGTGAATGAAATCACAGCATCTGTATTCACCCCCATGAGGGAGGCGGCTAGCGGGTTCAACGAGAGGGCGCGCATCGCCATCCCTGTGCGGGTATACTTGACGATAGTCCTCAGGGCGGCCAGCAGAACAATTGTCGATCCGATGACGATCAACTGGCCGATCGTGAGTGTGAGCGATGCAAACTCGCCCCAGGAAGCCGGAAGCTCGATGGCCGAGTCGGCAATGATCTCCGGAAAGGCCTGCGGGTCGGCCCCGAAAAAAAACTGTCCGCCGTTTTCGAGAAAGAGGGATACCCCGATGGCGGCGATGAGGACGGTGAGGCGCGGCTGCGCACGGAGCGGACGATAGCAGAGGCGCTCGATGATCACCCCGGCAGCGGCACAAAGCGCCATCGCGGCGACAAGAACCAGCGCCGCTCCCCCATAGGAAGGACCGCCTCCGGTCAGCGAAAGAAGCTTCGGAGCGGTGTAAAATCCGGCGAAGGCCCCGAGCATGTAGATGTCACCATGGGCAAAGTTGATGAATCTCAGCACACCAAACACCATCGTGTAGCCGAGTGCGATCAGGGCATAGATCGCTCCCTGTGACAAGCCGTTGATGAGCTGTTGAAGAAATTCTATCAAAGCCGCACGGTTTGTTCGAAGCCTACGGCTCGACTTTTTTCACGAAGTGGAACCCGCCGTCACCGATGGTCAGGATCACGGCGGACTTGGATGCGTTCCTCTGCGGATCCAGCGTGATCTTGCCGGTCACCCCGGCATGGGAGGCGGTGGAAGCGATGGCTTGCCGCAGCGGACCGGAATCAGTCGTTCCCGCGGTGCGGATCGCATCGGCGAGGATCATGGCGCTGTCGTAGCCGAGGGCCGCCATGTCGTCAGGAACCTCGCCGTATTTCGCTTTGAACTTTTCCACAAAATTCCGAACCATCAGGGAAGCGTCGTCGGAGGAAAAGTGGCTGGAGAAGAACGATCCGTCGAGCGACTTGCCGGCCACCTTGAGGAGCGAGTCCCCGACCCATCCATCCCCGCCGAGGAGCGGAACCTTGAGTCCGAGAAGCTTGGCCTGCTTGGCGATGAGCGAGACCTCGGCGTAATAGCCGGGCACGAAGACCGCGTCCGGCTGCGAGGCCTTGATCGAAGTGAGCTGCGGTTTGAAGTCCTTGTCGCCGGTCGAATACTTCTGTTCGCGCACGATCTGCCCGCCGTTCGCCAGGAAGTCCTTGATGAAAAACTCCGCGAGCCCGACGCTGTAGTCCTGCTTCACATCCGTGAGGACCGCGATCTTCTTCCAACCGTTCTCGCGCGCAAACTTCGACATCACGGTGCCCTGAAACGGGTCGATGAAACACACGCGGAAAATACAGTCGCCGACTTCCGTGACCTTCGGATTGGTGGATGCTGGCGAAATCATCGGGATCTTGTTCTGCTGGCAGATCGGAGCTGCTTCCAGCGACTTCGAAGAGGCGACCTCTCCCAATATGGCAATCACCTTGTCCTGCGAGATCAGCTTCCGCACGATCGTCGCCGGCTGGCCTGCCTGCGACTGGTCATCCTCGGTGATCAACTCGATCGGACGTCCAAGGACCCCGCCTGCCGCATTGATCTCCTCAACCGCAAGCTTGGTCCCCTTGTGGGAGGACTGCCCGAAACTCGCGCTCGCACCCGTCAGGGAGGCGAATTCACCAACCCGGATCGGGCCTGCATTTACCTCAGAAATCCAGGCTCCGAAAAACAGAGCCGGAAAAATCATGGAAAATCTGGTCATGGCGGAAAAAATTAGCCGGACGGTTGTCCGATGGCAATCCGCAAGCATTTGTCGTTCCCTCCCCCAGGAGTCAATCCAGATATGTGGCTCGAAAGACTACAGGATTTCTTCGGGCTTGCCCGGCTCGACGGGCGCGAGGTGTTCTTCAATTGTCCTGATCAAAACTTCAGCACTCACCGGTTTTGCGATGAAAAATTCTCCACAGATGAGCCCGTTGTGTGCTTTGACTTCGCTCTTGCGGACTGTCGCTGTCACGAAGAGGACGGGGATATTTTTCAGCACGGGATCCTCTCTGAGCTTTGAAAGCACATCCCCACCATCGATTTCCGGCATGACGATATCCAACAGGATGATTTCCGGAAAAAACTGATGCGCGACCGAAAGGGTCAGCGACGGATCGTTCAACTCCCTCACCTCGTAGGCTCCTGAAGCTTCCAGAGTTAATTTGACAATCTTCGTGAACCCCGGCTCATCATCAACAATCAGAATTTTCCGCTTCAAAATTTAGGTGCCTTCCAGGCACAGTATAATTCTCACTCGGTAACATTTCAAGGCCCGTTGTAAGAGGTTCCCTATTTTGCCTTCAGGGCAGGAAACAGCAGCGAGGTGAGGACCCCTCCCTCCGGCTTGTTTGTGATCTGTAACCGTCCTCCGTGCAGTTCGATGATTTTACGGGTCACCGTGAGGCCGAGTCCGGTTCCTTTACCCGGAAGCTTGGTCGTGAAAAAGGGGTCGAAAATCTTGGAGAGTTTATCCGGCGAAATCCCGCTGCCGGTATCCTCGATCTCAATGACGACCATGGCGCCTTCCCCGGGGAACTGCCCGGATGTGTTGGATGGTTGATGATGACTACTGACGGTCAGGAGGCCTCCGTCAGGCATGGCGTCGATTGCATTGGAAAATATATTCACGAGCGCCTGGACAGCCTTGTTCTGGTCGATTGACACCGGTGGCAGGTCGCAGGCCAGATTTTTCACAAGCTCGACGCGGTTCGATTTCCTGCTGTGGTTGGCCAGCAGGAGTGCCTGTTCTATCACGGAATTGAGATCCCCGGGCTGGAGTTCGAGTTTTTCCGAAGCGGAGAAATCGAGCAGGCCGATGATAATTCTATCAGCCCGCCGGATTGCAGCGCGCATATCCTCCAAGACAGACGACACGTTTTCATTTCTGTCGGGCAGGGCGCGTGAGAGGTAGTCCAGGCTCATCGCCAAAATTGCCAGGGGGTTCTTCACTTCATGGGCCACCCCTGCGGCTAGCCGTCCGGTGATCTCCAGTTTTTCCGTGTTGATCAAAAGCATTTGGGAGGCCTTGAGTTCCTCGTGGGATTCTTGAAGATTGGTGAGGGCTTTGCGCAACGCCTCCTCCGCGATTTTGCGATCGGTGATGTCGGAAATCAGTCCATCATACCCTGCGATCCGGCCATCGGGGGTATGCCGGAAAACCCGCTGGTTGCGCACCCAGCGGACCGAGCCATCCCGGTGAAATATCCGGTGCTCGAGAGGCGGGCCAACTTCGCCGGAGGTCATTTTCGCGGCGATGGAGACGACTGTGGGGCGGTCGTCCGGATGCACCACGCGATACCATAGATACGGATCATTGGCATAGTCCTCCGAGCTGTAGCCGGTCACGCTCAGGCAACCCGGTCCATGCTCTGTGGAACCGACAGTGCCGTTTTGAAAGCGCACGGTGTAAATATAGTCGGTCACTGACGCCAGCAGCTCTTTCATGCGCCTTTCGCTCAGTTGCAACGCTTCCTCCATCCGCTTGCGCACGGTGATGTCCCAGTTCGTGCCAATCATGCGCAGCGGCTCTCCGGAGGGCGAGCGCTGCACGATGGCGAGCGCTCGGATGACGTGTATGCTCCCGTCCGGCCAGATCACGCGAAACTCGGTGTCGAAATCTTTTTCGCCGCTGATGGCCATCTGGAGTTCCTGGTCCTTCCGCTGCACATCCTCCGGGTGGATCCCCGCCTTCCATGCCTCGTAGGCTCCGGGGAACGATTCTCTCGTGATTCCGTAGAGGGAAAACATCTGCTCATCCCAGACGAGCTTGTTGCTGACAATGTCATAATCCCAGACGCCCACCCCGCCCGCTTTGGTGGCCAGCGACAGTCGACCGAAGGCCAGCTCCCTCTCCTCCTCCGCCCGCTTGCGATCGGTGAGATCCTCGATCGCGGCCATGGTGCGCAACGGTTTGCCGGCGGCGTCGCGAATGACGGTCATGTTCACGCTCACCCAGACCACAGTGCCATCCTTGCGCACGTAGCGCTTCTCCAGGCGGTAGGCCGGCAGCTCCCCCCTCACAACACTTTGGAATTTCTCGAAATCCACCTCCCGGTCCTCTGGATGCGTGATCTCGGGGACATTCATTTCGAGCAGCTCGGCGGCAGTGTAGCCGGTGATCTGGCACATCTTCCGGTTCACTCGCAGCCACTGCCCGGTCTGCGGGTCGCACTGGGCCATGCCGATGGACGCCAATTCAAACATGGCTGTGAACTCCTCGTTGCTTTTCAACATCGCCTCCTCCGCCCGCTTGCGATGGGTGATGTCGGTGTGCGTCCCCAGCATCCGGAGAGGCTTCCCCTGCGCATCGTGTTCAACAACATTTCCGCGCGTCGAGATCCAGATCCACTCTCCGGATTTCGACTTCATCCGGATATCTGCAGAAGTGCCTTTGCCGGATTCCATGTTCCGCAGCAGCTCCTCTTCGACCCGGTCGATATCTTCCGGGTGGACCAACGCGCGCCACGATTCGTAAGTGGCCGGAAATTCCCCGACTTCATACCCGAGCATGGAATAGTATTTCGGGCTGAAAAAGGCGGTCTTCGTCGCCAGGTTCCAATCCCAGACGGCATCGTTCACCGCTTCAAGAGTCAAGGCATAGAGCTGGTTGCTCGCCAGCTGCAACTCCTCCTCTGCCGTCACGTTTTTCTTCAGGGCAACGAAGTGGAGGATCTTTTTTTCATCGTCAAAGATCGGGGAGATCGTGAGCGATTCCCAATAGAGCGCCCCGTCCTTGCGGCGGTTCTGCAGCCGACCGGCCCAGATGCCGCCGGAGGTGATCGTCCGCCAGAGGTCCGCATAAACCTCCGGGCCCTGGGAGCCGGACTTCAAAATCCGCGGATTTCTTCCAACGACCTCTCCGGCGCTGTAGCCGGTGATCTCCTCAAACATCGGGTTGACGTATTCGATGTCTCCAGAGGGATCCGTCACGATGATGGCTAACGGGGACAGCTCCCATACCTTCCGCAAAATTTGTTCCTCAGGCCCGAGCTCACCCGGGGAGCCGGAGATAGCAGAGGAAGCACTCATAGCGGCGAGGCAACAGGAAAGTGCGCTTCGGATGTCGCGAAAGTTCCCGTTGCGTTCTGAAACAGTCCTCGAGTGCTCTGCTCCGGGCGCAAAGCGGAGGAGAGGTCCAGACGGGACGTTTGGTCATTGTCAGGAAAAGAGTGATGCAGCTGACAATGAAATCGCCCGACAGTGACGAAGAGCATGATTCACAGCCTTGCCATGCGACAGCAAAAGTCAAGATAAACGCCTGGACTAGCCTGCCCGACCGATTGGAAAGATTGCCGGCATCGACCCCGGTCAACAAGCCCCGTCAACGACTTCTGGCTGGCGTTGATTTTGGGGTTGGTTTTGTGGAAGGAGCCCCCCAAAGCAGGAGGGAGGGACGCTTCCTCACCTCGGTGCTGAGTTGTTCAAGGTTCGTGGCCGTGGCCGTCAAACCGTTCATCAACTCGCGGACCTGCGTGGGATTCAACTTCGTGGCGGGCTCGATGTTTTCAAGGATTTTGCGCAGTTCGCAGTTCGTCGCTTCGAGCTGCCCGAGAAATTTTTTTGCATCGGTGGAAAGCGCGGGGATGTCGGATTTTTGAAGGATCCCGTTGGCGTCATGGATGAGCGCCTGAAGGTCGGAGCTCACCTTGTCCACCTGGGCCCCGACGACGGCCTTGTTCAGATTTTGCAGCAATTCCGTCCCGCTTTCACTGATCCCGCCGATGTTGAGCTTCTCGACCTCATGGAGAATCCCGTTGATCGAATCGAGGAAGCTGGTGAGTTCCCCGGGTGCCGAGGGAATGTAGTAATCGTGCGGTTTCCACGGCGGCCAGAGGGCAGGGAAGCGGGTGGGATTGTAGTAATCCACCTCGAGGTAATTCAGCCCGGTGATCCCCTGTGGCTCGATCCGCACCCGGAGACCCTGCTCGATTCCGCGGTTGAGCAGAGGAGTGAGATCCTCGGTGAACATGTGGGGAAACACCTCGCGGTTGATCTCCATGAAAAGCACGACGTAATTGTAGAGTCCGTCGGTTTCCTTGAGGTCGTATTCCGTGAAAGCCAGCCCGATCTTTGTGACTTTTCCGATCAGCACACCGCGGAATTTGACCGGCGACCCGACATCGATTCCCTGAATCGTGCCCTTGATATAAGTCTCCACGGTGATTTTCGGACGAAAAAACTGACCGGCACCGAAAACCAGGAGAGCAGCAACAAGGATTGCGATTCCCCCGGCGACAAAAACTCCGATGCGGAAATATTCCGGCTTGGCACTCATCCGGCAACCTCCGCGGTTTCCCGGTGAAAAAACGCGTGAACGAACGGGTTCGAATCATGATCCCGCAGTTCTCCGGGCGCACCCTCTGCGAGGATTCCCTTTTTTGTTTGGTCGAGCATGATCACGCGGTCCGCCACAGCATAAATACTGGCCAGTTCGTGACTGACAATCACAAAGGTCACCCCGAGGTTCTTGTTGAGCCTGAGGATCAGTTCGTCGAGCCCGGCGGAGGTTACGGGATCGAGTCCGGCGGACGGTTCATCAAGGAAGAGCACCTCGGGGTCAAGCGCCATAGCCCGCGCGATGGCTGCCCGCTTTTGCATCCCCCCGCTCACCTCGCTCGGAAAATGTCCGGAGAACCGTTCCAACCCGACCAGCGAGAGCTTCATGCGCGCCACCAGTCGCCTCGCCTCCGGGGGCAACTTTGTGAATTCCTCCATCGGCAGCATGACATTTTCCTCGAGCGTCAACGACCCGAAAAGGGCGCCGCTCTGATACATCACCCCGAACTTTTTCAGCAGGTCGGCGCGCTCTTGTCCGGAAGCGTTATTGATATCCCCCCCGTCGATCAGGATGCGCCCCGCAGCCGGCCGCAGGAGTCCGATCAGGTGCTTCATCAGAGTGCTCTTCCCGCAACCGGAACCCCCGAGAATCACGAACACCTCACCGCGGCGGACGTCAAAAGTCACCTTGTCGAGCAGGACAAAGTCCCCGTAGGCGGCAGTCAGATCGAAGACCTCTATGATCGGTTTCACCATTGGATGGTATAGAAAATCGCGGCGAAGACCGCGTCCACAAGGACGATAAGAAAAATCCCGCTGACCACGGCGCGCGTCGTGGATACCCCGACCGCGCTCGCCCCGGTGCCGGTCTGCAGCCCGCGCAGGCAGCCCACGCCCGCGACCAGAATCCCGAACACAAACGACTTGATCGTCCCGGTCATCACATCGGTGACCCCGACTGCGCTGACAAGCTGGTTCCAGAGCGCCATGAAGGGAAACCCCAGGGCCATCATCACAAAAAATCCTCCGGCCACACCAAGAAAGTTCGCGTAAACCGTCAGCACCGGGGTCACCAGAAATCCCGCAAGCACGCGCGGTACCACCAGAAACCTCATCGGCTCGATCCCCATGGTCACAAGCGCATCGATCTCCTCGTTGACCTTCATCGTCCCGATCTCCGCGGCAAACGCGGACCCCGAGCGGCCAGCCAGCACCACGGCGGTCATGATCGGCCCGAGCTCCCGCAGGATCGCAAGCGCCACAAGGTTGACCACAAAAATGTCCACGCCGAACTGCTTGAGCGGCACCGACGACTGGAAGGCCATGATCATCCCGGTCAGCAGCGAAACCATTCCGGCCACGATGAGCGCATCCACCCCGGCTCGCTGGGCAATCACCCACATGTCACCCCACCTCACCTGTCCCGGGCTGACCGCACAGCGCAGGGCCGTCACCGTGAACTCCCCGATAAAGGCCACCTGATCCCGCGTGTCGTTCCATATCTGGCTGGCCGCGCGGCCGAGTTGGCCGAAAAGCGAGTTGTCCCGCGGGGGAGCATCTGCGGGATCCACGGGAAGATGATCAAACGGTCGCAGAAGGGCGGCGATTTCCGGCCGCAGACCGGTAACCGTGGCCCCGCCTTTCTGCACATACCAGATCAGAGCGAGCCCGGCCCCGTCGCATGTTTCCAGCGGGGAGGCATCGACATGACGGACACGCCCGCCGACGGCAGACCACAGGGCGGAAACCTCACCGGCATCCAGCCTGGCCCCCAGCTTCAGGCATCCGGTTTTCTGATTAAAATCCATTATGACAAATGAGAAGGCCGGGCAGGAATTTCTCCCTGCCCGGCCCAAACTGTTGTGTCCTTATTTGGACATTCCGACGCTGCTCGGAGCCGGAGCCGGCTTCGGTTTGCTGGCGCAGGCGCCGAGGCCGAGAGCGGCGGCGGCGAAAGCAACGACTGCTGCGATTTTGACGAATTTCACGATTGGTTTCCCCTCCTTTCCTGGCATGTAGCCGATAGGGACTGTGTCATATCCTGACCGGCTGACAACAATATTTCGCCGCGAATTCTCAGGCGATCTCCACCTCCGTGCCGGACGGGACGAGTCCGAAGAGTTCGATGACATCCTCATTTCTCAGCCGGATGCAGCCGTGGCTGGCCGGCTCCCCGACCAGATGCTCCTGGTTGGTTCCATGGATGTAGATGTAGCGGTCTTTTGTATTGCGATTCGCTTCCTCCAAGCCTTCCAGCCAGAGAATCCGGGAGAGAATCCCGTCCCCGTCGCCGCCGGGAGCCGCAATTTCTCCGGTGGGCCGGCGGCTCTTGAAGACCGCCCAGGCAGGCGCATCACCTCCGATTTTTTCACAGATCCGGAATTTCCCGAGCGGGGTTTTCATGCTTCCCGGCTCCGCTCCCAGGCCGAATTTTGAGGTCGAGACAGGCCAGGACTTGACCGAAACCCCATTCAGTAGAAAATGGAGGGTCTGTCGAGCGACGTCAACCCGGAGACACGAATTCGGGATGGGTTCGGCTTCCATATCGTTATCCTATGTCAAAATCTCATCGAATCGCAATCGTTGGCGCATCCGGCGCCGTTGGTGTCGAAATGCTCCGCGTCATGGAGCGCCGCAACTTCCCGGTTTCCAGCCTCCGCCTGCTCGCCTCCCCTCGCTCGGCAGGACGCACCCTGGAATTCCGCGGGGAAGAACTCGTCATCGAGCCGCTGGGCATGAATTCGTTCGAGGGGATCGATCTGGCACTTTTCAGCGCGGGCTCCGGGATCTCAAAAGAATTCGCACCGGTGGCCGCGGACTCCGGTGCCGTGGTCATCGACAATTCCTCGGCATTCCGCATGTCGGAAAATGTTCCGCTCGTCGTTCCCGAGATCAACGGCGGCGACGTCAAAAACCACTGCGGGATCATCGCCAACCCGAATTGCACGACCGCCATCACGCTCGTCGCCCTCCACCCGCTCCACAAGAAATTCCGGGTGAAGAGGATTTTTGCCTCGAGCTACCAGGCGGTCTCGGGTGCCGGAGCCCGCGCGATCGAGGAACTCCGCCACCAGGTGGATTCGCTCGCCCGCGGAAAGAAGTTTTCGCCGGAGGTCTTCCCTCATCAGATCGCATTCAATGTGATCCCGCAGGTCGACTCGTTCCTCGACAGCGGCTACACGAAGGAGGAGATGAAGATGCAAAACGAAGGGCGCCGGATCATGCACCTGCCGACATTCAAGGCCTCCGTGACCTGCGTGAGAGTACCTGTTTACCGCGCCCACTCGGTTGCGGTGAGCGCCGAATTCGAGCGTCCCGTTGTCCTCAGCGAAGCGGCCGAGGCGATCGCCCAAGCCCCCGGCGTAAAGATGCCCGCCGAGGGATACCCCATGCCTCTTCAGGCCGCCGGGCAGGATGACTGCTTCGTCGGGCGGATGCGACTCGACTGCGCCATGGAAAACGGGCTCGCCTTCTGGGTCTGCGGAGACCAGCTCCTCAAAGGCGCCGCGCTCAACGCCGTCCAGATCGCCGAATTGTTATAATCCGCCGGGAAGACCACGGCGAGAAGAAGGCAGAGGGCCTCCAACCCTCCCGTCGGCCACTCTCGCTGAAGTGCCCGAGCGAAGGGGCGCGCATCTTTGATGAATCCTCACCATGGAGGCGGGCGCTGTCCGCGATTGCGTGGAAGTTTCACGTGAAAAATCTTGCCGCGCGGAACAACCGGTTGAATGATGTCCTCAATGTCACCGGCTCCGAAGGACACCCGCCGTCGAAACAAAGCGGAACGCATGCGCCGCGTAGGCAAGCTCGCCAGCGGCAAATTCGTTTCCGCAAAATCCGTGCCCGAAGTTCTCAAGCTCATCATCGAGACGGGGGACATCCTCTGCCTCGAGGGAGACAACCAGAAGCAGGCGGACTTTTTGGCAAACCAGCTGGCGACACTCACAAAGAAGGACCTTCGCGACATTCATCTTGTGATGTCCTGCCTCACGCTCCCCGCTCACATTGAGCTCTTCAAGAAAGGCCTCATCAGCCAGGTGGATTTCTGCTACGCGGGACCGCAGGGGCAGGCGGTCGCGCAGCTTCTGGCGGATGGAAAATTTCCGCTGGGGGCGATTCACACCTACAACGAAATTTACGCCCGGTATTATGTGGATCTGACCCCGCGCGTCGCCCTCATCGCGGCCGTTCAGGCCGACCGTCAGGGGAATTTGTATCTTGCGGCCAACACCGAGGACACGCCCGCGATCGTCGAGCCGACGGCGTTCTCCGACGGCATTGTGTTCGCGCAGGTCAACGAGATCGTGGACAAGCTCCCGCGCATCGACATTCCCGCCGACCAGGTGGATCTGATCGTCGAGGCCCCTTATCCGATGCACCTCACCGCGCTCTTCACGCGGGATCCGGCAGCGATCACGGACGTTCAGATCCTCATGGCCATGATCGCGCTCCGCGGGATCTATCAGAAATATGAGGTCCAGTCGCTCAACCACGGCGTTGGGTTCAACACCGCCGCGATCGAGCTCCTGCTGCCGACGTATGGCGAGCAGCTCGGCCTCAAGGGCAAGATCTGCAAATACTGGATGGTGAACCCGCTGCCGACGATGATCCCGGCGATCGAGTCGGGGTGGGTCGAAGGCGTGTTCTCGGTTGGCGGCGAAGTCGGAATGGAACGCTACACCGCCGCCCGCTCGGATATTTTCTACACGGGCCGCGATGGAAGCTTTCACTCGAACCGGGCGATGGGCCAGCTCGCCGGACACTATGGCGTCGATATGTTCATCGGCGCCACGCTCCAGATCGACGTGAACGGAAATTCCTCGACGGTTTCCAAAAAGCGGATCACCGGATTCGGCGGAGCGCCGAACATGGGATGCCAGCCGATGGGCCGCCGGCATCCGACGAAAGCGTGGCTTCAGGCTGGTGCCGAGTCGAACCCCGGACCGGGCTCGATCCCCGGACGCAAGCTCGTCGTCCAACTCGCGGAAACATTCCAGTCCGGACGCGTGCCGACATTTGTCGAGGAGCTCGACGCGCAGGATCCGGCCATCAAAAAAGCTCTGCACGGGGTCGCGCCGGTCATGATCTACGGTGACGATGTCACGCATGTTGTCACCGAGGAGGGGATCGCTAATCTCATGGCCTGCCGAACGATCGAGGAACGCCGGGCCGCGATCCGGGGTGTCGCGGGCTACACCCCGGTCGGCCTCAAACGCAAGAGGAGCGAAACCCGGGAACTTCGCTCGCGCGGGATCATCCAACTTCCGGAGGATCTCGGCGTTTCGCCCTCCGACGTGAGCCGCAGCCTCCTTGCCGCACAGGATATCAAAGGCCTCGTCCGCTGGTCGGGCGGGCTTTATGATCCGCCCGCACAGTTTGTGGACTGGTAACCAAGGATTCCCATGGAAAAATTTGTAAAAGCCTTTCCCTCGAAACCTCTCACCTGGCCGCGTGGCAAACAGTGGGCGCTTGCCGGGGTCGTCGGCTCGGGCAATCTGGAGGTCCTCTTCGAGCGCAATCCCAAGACCACGGATCAGATGGACTGCCATGTGGAATCCTCGATTCCGGGATACAAAGACTCGTGGCTCGCGGCCCTCGGCGACTTCGCATCGAATTATCCGGTCGGCGGCACGAAGGTGACGATCCACGATCAGGGAGCAGATCCGATCGTCGTGACCTTCCGCCTGCGGCAGGCCTACGACCACCTTCTCAAAAAGACGACATGAGCTGCTCGAACCTTTTCCACGAACAAACCGCCCGGCAGCGCATCGCCTCGCTTGTCGATCCAGGGTCGTTCACAGAGTTTCTACCGCCTCCGGCTCGCGTCATGAGCCCGTATCTTCCCCAGCTCGACATCCCTGTCTCGTTTGACGATGGCATTGTCATCGGGCGTGCGAAGCTCGGCGGGACGCCGCTCTATCTCGCCGCCCAGGTCGGACAATTTGTCGGCGGTGCGGTCGGCGAGGTCCACGGGGCCAAGCTCACCGGCATCATTAAAGCCTCAGCCCGCGACAGCATCCCCTGCGTCTTCATCGCCGAGAGTGGAGGGGTCCGCCTGCACGAGGGCTCGTCGGGGGAAATCGCGATCTCCGAAGCGATGCGCGCTGTCTTCGAATGCCGGGCCAAGCGCGTGCCGACGATCGCCGTGATCGGCGCTGACATCGGCGCCTACGGCGGCATGGGTATCCTCTCGACCTGCTGCGATTTCCGCATCATGACCGAGCACGGACGGCTCGGGATCTCGGGACCGATCGTTATTGAAAAATGGATGGGCAAACAGGCTTACGATTCCTCAAACCGCGCGCTCGTCTGGAAGACCAGCGGGGGAAAAACAAAGTTTCTCCTCGGAGACGCCGATCTCCTCGCCGACGACGACGCCGCTTCGGTGGGGGCCGCGATCAAAAAGCTCCTCTCAAAATCCGCCCCGCTCACCATCAAAAGCGTGAAAGCCCGCCAGCAGGAGCTTGAAAAGCGTTTGAAAACTTTCGGGAAAACCACGGACCCGGATGCGATCTGGAAGGTGCTCGGCATCAAGAATGTCGCTGAAGCCTCGCTCGCCACCGCAACCGAATTTACCGCCCTCGCTAAAAGGAAATGAAAAACCTTCTGGAGAAATTTTTCGGCAAATCGGCGAAAGGAATCGCCGTCGAAGGCAAACTGATGACCGGATACGCCGAGGTCGCCGGTCGGGAAGTCTGCGTGTTCGGAACCTGCGACGGCACCTACATCGACAACGCCGCCGCGCTCCGGCTGGCGGCGCACGTGATCGACTGCATCGAAAACCACCGCAAGTCACCGATCGTCATGCTCGTGGACAGCGCCGGGCAGGAACCGAACAGGACCGCCGAAATGCTTGGCCTGGCCAGCTATTTCGGCCACCTCCTGAGCTGCCTCCAACTCGCGCGGCAAAACGGGCACAAGCTCATCACCGTCGCCACCGGAAAAGCGATTGGCGGAGCATTCATCTGCTATGGCATGTTCGGCGACCGCATCGACGCGCTCGACTCCGCCAGCGTCGGCCTTATGCCGATCGAGGCGATGTCGGCCGTCACCAAGATCCCCGCCTCCACGCTCGAAAAACTTTCCAAGACGATGCCCTCGCTCGAATTCGGCGCCAAGCCATTCGCCCTGCTCGGCGGCGTTGAGGAGGTCTGGTCGGAGAAGGACGACTTCGCCACGAAGCTCGCCTCCGCCATCGCCTCCGCCACCACGGACGACAACCGCGCCGCACTCGGAAAAAAACGTGGCGGACGCAAGCTCGCCCTCGACGTCAGGAACCGCGTCCTCGCCGAAACAGCCAAGTGACGGCATGGGGGAGATCACGCCGAAGTGACCCCTCTCCGCCGCCATATGCTGGTTTGGCTGTCTCATGCTCCGCAGCCGGACCTGTCCGCGGATGCTCCCGCTGTTGACCGATGGCACGCGGGGGGAAATCCGTTTGTTGTCTGCCGTCAGCGCGGAGCAGAAGATGATCTCGCGATCGGATTCTGCCTAGCAACTCCCAGCCTGCGACCACGCCGCATCGCCGCGCAGTCCATCCATGATCACATCGCGCGCATCGCCCGCCCGCCATCGCTGAAGGAGATTGCCGCAGCCCGGAGGAATCCTGAACAGGCCGCGGCAGGTTGTCGGGATCATGCCGGCGCGCTTGCGCAGCTCTCGGCTGCAGCAGCGAACGCCGGACTGGATATCCGGGTTTTTGGAAGTTGGATGTGGCAAACGCTCACAGGCGATCCACATGTCTCCTCGGATTCCGACTTGGATTTACTCATCGATGTGTCCACGGCCGCCGAGGCCGATCGCGCGGCGGCGCTTCTCCAGACGGCATCGGCGGACTCCCCTCTCAGGGTCGATGGGGAGTTCTCTATTTCAGGAAAGGGGGAAGTTCACTGGCGGGAATACCTGACTGGCGGCCCTGAACTTCTCATAAAATCCATCGCAACGGTTCGCATGATCAGAAGGGACGACCTGTGGAAATAGGACCTCCGGACGTTTGCCTGGCCAAATCCGCAGTTTTGGCGCTGTTGCAGGAACTCGAAGCCTATCCCAAGCCCGGACTTGTGAGCAGGAAGGATTCCGGAGCGCACGCCGACATGGACCGCGATCTGATGTGCCGCTCAGCAAACGCGTTGCAGCGCCCGTTCGCATCCATCGCTGCGGCTGGTCGGGAGGGTGGCCCGTTTGAGCTCTCACTCGTCCCGCTCGGCCTTGCTGCCGAACGGGAAATGCTGCGCGCCACCGGCGGAATCAACACCCACCGCGGTGCCATTTTCACCCTTGGAATGATCCTCGCCGCCATGGCTCGGGCGGAGTCCATCTCAAGGCCAACTGTGCCGGCTGGCATTCGATCGGTGCTCCTCGAAACATGGGGCGAGGCCCTCCGAGCGCACGCTGCTGCAGAAGTCTCCGGCCCCAGCCACGGCGCTCTGGTCCGCCAATCCACCGGTGCCGGCGGAGCAAGAGCTGAAGCGGCCCGGGGGGTTCCGGGCATCTTCGAGACCGGCGCACCCGTTTATTCCAAAGCGCTGGCTTCGTGGCTCCATCCAGCCGCCGCCCGCATCCAAACCCTTTTCGCACTCATGGAGTCGGCGGAGGACAGCAATGTCATTTACCGCGGAGGAACTGAAGCGGCGGATTTTGTCCGCCGGTCCGCGGCCGAGTTTCTCGCGGCTGGAGGATGTTATTCCGAGGGCTGGCTTCCGCGCGCGGAGGAACTCCACAGGATATTCATCCAGCGCAACCTCTCCCCCGGCGGTTGCGACGACCTCTTGGCAGGGACGATTCTTGCCGGGACGATTCTTGTTGCCGGGGGCTATGAAAGCCAGAAGGTCGAAACCGATCGAAAATTCCCGGTCAGGCCTCGATGATCTGGTTGCGGATCGCGTAGCGGACCAGTTCGCCGATCGAGTGGAGACCGAGCTTGCGCATGACCGCGGCGCGGTGGGTTTCGGCGGTTTTGACGCTGATGCCGAGCGCGGATGCGACTTCCTTGTTGCTGCGACCCTCGGCCAGAAGCTGAATGATTTCACGCTCCCGCGAAGAGGGTTTCGCCCCGTCATCCGCAGGGGCATGAGGCATGTCCTTCCGCTGAAAGCTTTCAAAAAGAACCTCGGAGACCTGCGAGCTGAAGTAGTGACGCCCCTCCAGGATGCTCTCCACAGCGGAAAGCAGGTGCCGTCCGGCGTCAGACTTCAGAATATAACCGTGGGCCCCGGCGTTGAAGACTTCGTAGACCAGACGCTCCGCGTCATGAACGGTGAAAATCAGAACCTTTGTTTCCGGACAGAGCTTCAGAATCTGCCGTGCCGCCTCGATTCCATTGAGCTCGGGCATGCTGATGTCGAGGATCGCCACGTCCGGCTGCAATTCCCCGCAGAGACGCACCGCATCCCTTCCGGTCGTCGCCTCCGCGCAGCACTCGTAGTCTGCCACGGACGCAATCAGGTTGCGAACGCCGTGGCGGACGATTTCGTGGTCGTCAGCAATCAGGATTTTTTTCTTTTTCTGCGACATGGCTACGAATGTTTGCGACGATACTCACGCCGTAGATCGATGAACGAATCTCCAACTCTCCGCCGAGTTGGGCAAGCCTTTCCCTCATCCCGGCCAGCCCCACCCCGCCACCGGCGGTGGGTGTTGTGCCCTCCGGAATCCCGTTTCCGTTGTCCCGGATCTCCAAGCGTATCCCACCGCCCAGAAGTTCGAGCGAGATCCAGGCATGGCCGGCACCGGAATGGCGGTAGATGTTTCCCATCGATTCCTGCACGATGCGGAACAGCGTCGTCTCGATATCCGAATCCATCCGGGGAAATCCCTCGGCCACATCAAGAGTCACCGGAATCGCCGTGCGCTTCGTAAAGCCGTCCGCAAACCATTCCAAGGCAAACGACAGGCCGACCTCGTCGAGGAGCGGAGGATGCAGAAGATACGAAATGGTGCGCAACTCCATGCAGCAATCGCGGGCGATCTGCCGGGTCTCGGCGACGATCCGCCGGGTGGTTTCGTCGCCGGCCACCGGCTCGAGGAGGCTCATGTTCATCTCAAGAGCCGAAAGGCTCTGGGCGGTGGAGTCGTGCAGTTCTCTGGCGATCTTGCGCCTCTCGTCATCCTGCAGACGCATCAGCCGGTTCGAGAGGGTGCGGAGTTCGCGCTCGGAATTTTGAAGCTGCTGCTGGGCCTGAACCTGCGGAGTAATATCCGCGGCAACCCACTGCCCATCAGCTCTGGATCCATCCGGTAGAAAATTCGCGCGCAGCGTGCTCCGGAACCAGAGCGCCGAGGAATTCTCATCCAGAATCTGATGGATGAACGTGTCCAACGGGTGATCCGGATCCAGCGCCTGGAATTTTTTGGAGAGAAAATCGAACGTCACCGCGGGGAGGCACCGCTGAAGAAATCCGCCGTGACCGGAACTCTGGCGGAATGTCCGCTGGAAGATTCCGTTGGCAAATGTGAGTTCGAACCCCGGGGTGAACCGGCAGATGATCTCATTCTGGTCCTCAACCACCGCTCGGTAGCTCCAGCGGGCACGGTCGAGCTGGAGCGCCAAATCCTCGATTCGTCTCGCCAGAGTGGCGAGCTCGTCGCTGCCCCGGAAATCCAGCTGAAGGGGAAGGATGTCCCGCTCACTCTCGACCTTTCCGGTCAGCTCGCGGATGCGGGCCAGAATCGTCCGGTCGAGCAGGATCCACATCACGAGAAAAAGCGTTCCTCCGGCAAGCGTCAGCACGGTGAGAAAAATCTGAACCGCCTGCAAGCCCTCGGCGTAGAGAGGCCTGCCCTGGGAGAGGCGGATCTGGCCGATCGGGATTCCGTTGATCCCCCGGATCAGGATATGCCCGAGAAGCAGATTCGGCCCCTCGGCCTGCACAAAAAATTCATTCCGGGCAAGCATGGTCAGCAGGGGTTCGCTGCGCTCGCCGCTGACATTCACCGCGCGGAGCGGCTCAAATGCCACACGCACTCCGAACATTCCCTCGAGAAATGCCAGCGACTCGTTGTCAATGATCCGCCCGCCCACAACCATGCTCCCATCGCCATGCTTCTGGCAGGCAATCGCCGTCAGGGAATCGCCGAGGAGGATGAATCCCGCCACAGGAAGCCGGACCCCTC